>QWCT01001041.1_pt1 | contig 15489 bp, 13 predicted proteins | sample 1972681 | NCBI WGS metagenome assembly QWCT01 (sample SAMN09866701, study PRJNA288562) | Human oral metagenome isolate pre3_saliva, whole genome shotgun sequencing... | isolation source: mouth | host: Homo sapiens | place: USA: California | reverse complement strand
ACGGCTTTCACCTCCAATGATTTTTAACTTCGCATGACTACGAAATTAGTGCATAAAAAATAGGGCATTGCCCCAAGTACCATGCAAGTCTAGCATGGATGGGCTGCCCCGTCAAGCGATTTATTTAGAAACTTACCTCCGTCTTATAATGCTTCGTCGCCTTTAAGAACTTCGTGAAAATGTCTTTGGTCCGTAGCTTCTATGTCGCAAAATTAGTATTCTTGCCTTTACTTCTCTAAAAACAGTTTTATGATTTTTTCTTATATTCTTTTACTACTCTTTCTACCTGCTCTTCCAACTGTTCTCTATCCGGAATATATAGCGTATATTTAGAAGCAAAAATCTGGTTAGATAAGCTGCCAAGTGCATATTCCGCCTGTATACTATCCTTGCTCGTACAAAGAATAATCCCGATAGGTTCATTATCCATTTCATCATTCACTTCGGCTTTATAGTAGTTCAGATACATATTAAGCTGTCCCACTGCTTCAGGCATTAACTTAACTGTCTTAAGTTCAATAAGCACATAGCTTCTTAGGATTTTATTGTAAAATACCATATCAACATAATAATGGATATTTCCAAGTGTTACCCTTTGCTGTGAACCTACATACATAAACCCTTTGCCAAGTTCAAGTAAAAATTTTTCAATATGAGTTACAAGTGCTTTTTCTAAATCACTTTCCATAATCGGTTTTTCTTCAGGTAATCCTAAAAATTCAAATACATAAGGATCTTTTATGATATCCTTTGGAGTAGCTATTTCATTTCCCTTTAAAGCTAGATCTAATACTTTTTCTTTATTTTCATCCCCACTTGATAGCAATAATCTCTCAAATAACGATGTATTTATTTGTCTTTTTAATTCCCTTACGGACCAATTTGCATGGACAGTTTCTTTTTCGTAAAAGCTACGCTTACTCTTCTCCTCAATAGTCAATAATTCGCAATAATGCGACCAACTCAATTTAACAGACAGTGTCTGTTGAATTTCATATTCTTGATAGAATCTCCTCATAAACTGTAGATTAGAAACCGAAAATCCACGCCCAAATTCTTTAGTCAGCATTTTAGACAAATCTTTCAGTAAAGTCTTCCCATACCCGGCCCTATCTGCATGACCTTGCTCATCTTCTACAATAATTCTCCCTATTTCCCAATAGGTTTTTACCAATATATTATTGACTTGCTTCGCTACATCCGTTCTTGCATTCTCCATTAGCATTTTAATATTTGCATAAACATCTGCATGGAGATTATTAACTAAATCATTCATAGGCCTACCCCTCCCATTTTAAACTTACCTCCGTCTTATAATGCTTCGTCGCCTTTAAGAACTTTGTGAAAATGTCTTTAGTCCGCAGCTTCAATGTTGCAATATTGTGGCAGGGATGAGCACAGAGATACTCTTCTTTCATTAAGTCTTTATCCACTAAAAGCTCCACCAAGTCCTCTTTATCGTACATTAAACCGAAGACAGAGGCCGATCCCGGAGTGCAGCCCAGTACTCGCTCCATCTCCTCCCCATCCGCAAAAGAAAGGTGTCCGCAGCCGATTGCTTTCGATAACTCCGCTGTCTTAAATACCTTCTCGCCCGGCATCATAAGAAGATAGTAAAAGCTGTGCTTACTGTTCGTAAGAAAGAGATTTTTGCATACTCTTGCGGAAAATGCCTCTTCAATCACGGCGCAATCTTCCATGGTATGCGCTTCCGGATGATCCACCCGTTCATAAGAAATCCCCAGTTTATCCAGATAATCATAAACCGCAAGTTCCTTTTTGCTTCTTCCTTCACTTTTTTCCGGGCGTCCCTTCTCTACCGTTAAAACCATGTTTCCCCCCTCTTCTTTTTCTCCAATGATTCTTTGCTTCATTTCACACCGCACTATTTAACAAGCCAAGATCCCTTCCATATGAATAAAATATCATAATTGCGCATTATTTTCATTATAAGGAGCCATAGCGATTTATACTTGTTTCTGTCTTTCATTTTTACAGAAATATCATTCTATTCATTGTAAATACTTCTAGTTTTCAGAAATATAATTCTATTCATTGTAAATACTTCCACTTTTCAGAAGTATAGTTCTATAAATCTCATAATTTACCAATTTACAGAAGTATAATTCTGTACTACTATAAGAACAGGCTTGCAAAAATATATAAGAATAAGATTCTTACCTGTGCCGTCCTTTCTAGATCCTTTCTAAGTCTTTTCAAGTAAAGCAAGTAGAGAAAAGGAGATTTATGTATTTAAGAACACAGTATCTAAACAAGTTAATATCCTGTCGAGATACCGACTTCATTAAAATTATTACCGGAGTTCGTCGTTCCGGGAAGTCTGTACTATTAAAACAGTATAAGGAGTACCTGGAGAGCGAGAACGTTCCCTCTGACCATATTGTATACCTTAACTTGGAGGCCTATGCCTATCGAAACGTGCAGTCCAAGGAGGATTTAGGCACTTTACTGGAGCGTCTCTGTCCTGAAGACGGGAACACTTTTTATCTTCTCATTGATGAGATCCAATATGTCGATTCATGGCAAAAGGTCATCAACGGTTTTCGGATAAGTTATAACTGCGATATAGTTCTTACCGGGTCTAACGCAAAGCTATTGTCCGGAGAGTTAGCAAGCCTGCTTAGTGGAAGATATGTAGAAATCCCTGTATATCCTTTTTCCTTTCATGAGTTTCTGGAGGCGAAAGGAATTCCCCTAAATACACGAGAAACGGATATTGCCTATAAAGAATATGAAAAGTATGGAGGACTTCCCGGAGTCATTCTCTCTAGCGAAGAGCTGAAGTCCGGTATTCTCTCAGGTATATATGACTCCATACTTTTAAATGATATTGCAAGCAGAGGAAATGTACGAGATACCTTCGCGCTGAAAAGAATCGTTTCTTTTTTAGCCGATAATGCCGGTCAGATGATCAGCAGCACAAAGATATCCAATCTTTTATCCCACGAGAAACTATCCATTTCCTATCATACTGTAGGAAAATATCTGGACTTACTACAGGAAGCCTTTTTGTTTTATGAAGCAATGCCTTATGATTTACGTGGAAAAGCTTACTTACGACAAAATGCAAAGTATTTTATGGCGGATCACGGTCTTAGAAACATAGCAGTAGGATTCCAGGAAGGCAATTACGGAAATCGCTTGGAAAACATCGTCTTTATGGAATTGCTCCGTAGAGGCTATACCGTCGATGTCGGAAGACTGGAAGAGAAGGAGATTGACTTTATAGCAAGAAAGAATGGAAGCGTCGAGTATTACCAAGTCTGCTACCGACTACCAAGCAATACACACGAAACGGATAAGCTACTGCAGATTCCCGACAATCACAGAAAGGTACTGATTACAGGACGCTATGAAGATAACGGAAACGTAGAAGGTATAGAACTCCTATATATAGTGGATTGGCTACTTACGGAAAACAAATAAAAACCTCTCCGATAAGCGGATCATCCGGAAAAAAAACAACAGCAAAGAGCCCCCGGCGTCGAAACGACGCCGAAGACTCTTCTCAATACCTCTATACCAAAAGATGTCCATCCCCCCTGTAAAGGTATCACACATTTTGTTTCTTATATCCTATGCTTCTTATTTAAATAAGGAAGCACTTGATACCTTTAGGCTTTCTTCTCTTTCTTTTTCTGTCCGATTCCCCAGAAGAATAGGGAACACATGGAAGTTGCTGCAAACAGCCCGTATAGTGCCATAGAACTACTGTCTCCCGTTGCAACCTTTCTGATTGCTCCAAAAACCGCAGGAACTTTCTGAATCGCTTTTACCGGATCAAAAGGTCTTACCTCACCCTGTACTTCCGGTGTCTTCGGAGTAGGCTGTGTCGGGCTGGGAGGTGTATTGCCTCCGGGAGTAGTCCCACCGGGAGGAGTATCTCCGCCACCGCCCGGATTCGGGCTTCTATTATACCGATTTGTAAAGCTTACTTCTCCACTCTTCGTTTCAGAATCCTTCTTACCAACCCAATAAACCGCCTTTAAATGTCCGGGGTCTTTGTCATCCTCAAAAACTTGCACGATTACAGTATACTCATCTTTACTCAGTTCTAAATTGTTCGCTGCCTCCGTAGTCTGTCTGATTTTATAAATTAAGTCCTTTTGTGTCTCTGCCGTATATGTAATCTCAAATTCCACATCGTGTTTCTGATTGTTTCCTGCTCCAACTTTAGAAATCTCGCTTGGACTGGGAAGTGGAGCATTTGGATTCTTCTCATCTGCTTCCATCTTTACACGATATGTCATTTCGGGGGCATTCCCAGAGACATTGATCTTCACGGGGAACTTTAATTTATAAGGCACCATTGCCTGCGAAACCATGCTCAGACCTACCGAAAGGAAAAGCACAGCTGATAGAAGCTTGCCAGCCCTTATAAAAAACTCTTTCGCTCTCATCTCCGTTACTCCTCCCTTTATGGGTTTACTCTCGCCATAACAACTGCTCTTCCGTTTGTTTCAATAGATACACAGGTAGATAAGGCAATGACCTGATCTCCTTCTTTTATTCCGATGTCTCTAATATGTGTAGACTTCTCATTCAAGTACTCGAGTAGCTTCATAGTACCAAAATTTCTGCCATCTACTTGGTAAATCATCCTGTCATATGCATCACACTCGATTACTGCAAAAACATCTAATTTTTTTGCGCTTCCATCCGGAAAAAATAAATGACCACTTTGATGCTTATTAAAATAATCTTCTTTTAGAAATTCCATTACATCCCCATACATTCCTCCGTTTTCCATATGATGACCATAAGTCAAAAGATAAGGATCACTTAGACTTGAATCATTATATGCACTAAGGAAAATGGAGCCTGCCAATGCAAATTCTCCGGTAACGCTTTTGTTGACATACTCCATATCGTCTCTTCCCTGAACCAATGGGTAATCAATGTGTGTTCCATCCACGCTTATCCATGCCCTTGTATCCGGATTAATCGCCAGAAGCTCCTCTAAACTCAGCCTTGTTTCCTCTTTGTTTTCCACATTGGGCTTATACTTTAGGAAGTTTCTATCCGTAAATGCTCCGGACATCGTTACATAGGTATCCCAAAGGGAATATCCGCCGTAAGATAACATTAAAAGCATCAGGATTATAGCAAGAAAGGATAAAATTTTATCTCCGGTTCTAGCGGCCTTTGCTGCTAAATTCATTGCTAGTCCTTTCTACTCCTTTATCTGCACACTGTGTGTACATGATAAACTTTGAAAAAATATCTTCTATTTTTACAAAATTTATAATCTACATACCTTGTAGCATGATAGATTGGGCGCTCATGCTCTACATCATTTAAAGTACTTTTAGACCAATTCGTCTCTCTATTTTCAGTATTCCTCCCGGGGACAAGCCCCGGGATTCCTACTGATTCAAAATTTCCTATAAAACCACTAAGTTTGGAGAAGAAGATTTGATTACTTAGTAAGTCTTTCAGAAATATTTTGAAGCTTTGTCAAAGAATATCGAGAAAATTATTCCTCTTCCTTCTTACGGTTAACGAATACTACGCCCATTCCACCTGCTACTGCAAGCATTAATGCGTACGGAGCAACATTCATTACAATACCGGTCGGTGTAACTTTGTCCTTAGTATTTACTACTTCAACATGAGACTTATCCTTTAAGACATTCATCTCTGCCTTATACTTCTCGCCGGAAACCATTGCTAACGGATTAACATAAGTGTCATCCTCTTTACCAGAACCATCCTCTTTATCACCATGTCTTACACTCATGGTATATTGCTTTCCATCTGCCTCGGTTACGATAATCTTATCGCTCTTTGTAAGACCATAAATTCTAATTCCTTTATTCTGGGTAACCGTGAACTCTGCACTATTGGTATTTGCATCGATGTATGTAAATCCTAAAGTACTGCCACCAACCGACTCTACATGATAGCGCTCACCTCCGTTACTCGGTACAACCTTAACGGAGAACTTGAAGGTTTCTGCTTCATTTCTCACAGAGCCTTCGATTTTCTTAACGATGGTAACATCATGAGTGGAATCATTGGGAGTTGGATCCTTTGGATTCGGATTCTCCGGTGTCTTCGGAGTCTCAGGTGGAAGATCCGGAGTCTCGGGCGGATTATGCTTACCATAGTTGTTATTGATTTTATCAACCTTTTCTGCAGGCATAGCAACGCCTTTGATTGTTGCTCCCTGTCTCTCAACAGCTACCTCTGTCTTCTTCACTCCATTCTCTTCATAGAGTAACACATAAACATAGAATTTTCCGCTAGCGTAACGAATTCCTTCATAGCCTCCGTTTTCCTCTTCCAATTCAAACTTATAGTAACCGTTTCCTTTTTTCAGAAGGTCCTTGTCAATAACAAAGTTTGTTTTCTTCGTAAAGTGTGCTCCGACTTCGCCAGTATCTGTTGTTCCTAAGCCATCAGCCGGTGTGAATGGAATCGGATCAACCTTTAATGCGCCCTTCTCTGCTTGCAATGTTGTTACTGTAGAATTAACACTACCATCAGGATTTTTAACTATGTAAGATGCCGGAGCAAGCTCTGTTACTTTAAAAGTAAATGTAGTGTTCGGAGCATAGGTCTTTCCATCAGTATGGAGAACCTTAGTTAATGCATCGGTCTTTGTATCAAGAGATTCTGCGAATGCAGGCATAGCCATAGACATTACCATCATTCCGGATAATGCCAGAGTTGCGAGTTTGTTAAAATTCTTTCTCATGTTTTCTCTCCCTTTTTAAAAAATAGTAGAAACATTGTGTGATATATAAACAGAAGGTTGCGATCCTTCGATTTATTGTGCTACTTGAAAACCTTATATTCTTTCTTGTTCAGTCGATAATACTCGTGTCTAAACAAGTTCTCTTCCGATGCAGATGCATCTGCTGTTGGAGACACCGGAGTCGCCATTTCAACTCCTTTCGTCGATATTCGGTGAATCGAAGTTCTTTTCCAACTTTGTTCTTCATCAGCAGCTGTATCTGCATCGGAAGAGATTCTTTATTAGGTTTTCATTGAACTACGTTATAGTTCTTAAGCTATGATTTAGTTCTTATTTTGAAAGAATATTACATTGGTAACATCCTTTATTGGAGTTATGCATTTTTTATCTGCATCTCCTATTCAGAAAAGATTGGTTTAAATCTCCCTTCTTTTCTTTTTGTTGATGGCAAAGTATGCACCTGCCATCAGGGTGAAGCCGAAGATACTGAAGAGGTAAGGTGTGAGGTCTCCACGAAGGCCGGTTGGAACAACGGTAATTCTTGGGTTTTTGAAAACCACTGTCTGGCCTTGGTTAGTTGTAAGGTCCGTGTAGGTATAGATAGACCTTCCCAGCTTTTCTTCTTGATAGCCAATATCACCTTTTGTATTGCCCTTCATCGTATCTACCTTTGCCGATTCATATCCATCTTTTTTCTCTTCAAAGATTCGGAAGCTATAGTTTGGATTAAAGGCAATTTCTATAGACTCATCATGGTGAAGTTGGAAGTGAATAATAGATACTCTTGTAAGGCTTCCAAGCTTGTGAGAATCAACACTAATTTCAAAAGTCTTCTTCGGATACTTCGTTTCTAAGGAATGCAGTATTGGTTCTAGTTCATTTGCATTCAGAGGAACATCATTTAATCCATCACGCTTATAGAAAGCTATATCGAATTCAAATTCATCGTTTTTCGCCTCATTGGTATAAGCTGTACCGCCAAACTCTTCAACTATCTTTTTGACAGTAATCTTTTCTGGATTTTCAGGTTCATATAGATTGTTAAACTCATAGGTATAGCCTGGCCTCGGGGAAACTAGAGGGTTATATTTTTCTGTCCTCTCTCCATTCTTCCCTTTTCCATCTTTACCTTTACCGACAAACTTGTATCCAGTTAAAGCATTTTCAGCCTCTTTGTATACTTCATTTTCATTATGAACTATCTCAACAACCCTATAATTCTTATTTTTAGGTAGATCATCAATTGTAAAGATAAATTTATCAGCTCCATTTTCGCTTTCATACTTGTGGATTTTTATGTTGTATCCGTTTTTATTTATAATTCTATCTTCTTTAAAGCTGCCATTTATCCAATCTACATCTCCTAAATTAATTGTTGTTAGAAGCTCTCCACCTTCTTCATCTCTTGTATCCGATAAATCTTTCTGCCAAATCTGGAAGCTAATGTTCTTTAAAATCTTTTTACCAAATTCAGTCCAAGTACCTGAGCTCTGGTTGTATATCTTTCCATTCAGCCCCCAAATAATTTTTTTGACTTGGAGATAGCCTTTTTCTTCAACATTGATGATGGGTTTTTTGTACTCTTCACTCGGAGGCGTTTCATTTCCTCCGCCGGGTTTTTCATACTTATACTTTACTTCAGCAAAATCGTTCGTCGGTAAGCCGTTAATCCCAGCAGAAGTACCATATTTCTCTAATGGTTCTTTTCCTCCAAGACCTTCCTTTTTATAAATATCGTTTAGGTCGGTCCTTCCTTCTCCAACTTGTCGCTTGGAAGGGTCATTTATATTCTTATATGCGGTTTCACTAGGCCTTACATCTGCAACAAGCCTAAGTTCATACCCATCAGGTAATACAAAATTCTCAGGATCGGTCTTTAAGTGAAGTACTGTTCTCTTTTTCACATTGTCGTATGTCTGCCATGCGTTGATTTTTTTTAATCCAAATGATGGATAGTCTCTAGGATCTATTATCTTCTTGTCTTCTACCCTATTTGCTTCCTTTTTCGCAAGCACTCCGTGAATAGAATTATCTCCATCAATTAGCTCTACATTTTCGCTTAATGTATCTTCAATACTAACGCTATTGAGCTGGGCATTGAAAATATTATAAGGCAAACTATCAAAGTCTTTCTTCAAATCGCTGACATTCGACGCATCAAAGTGTTTCTTCGTTATTCCTATCGGAAGTACACTGGTAAAGTCCTCTATCTTGTCCCAATTTGATTTATCTCCTACACCAACTGTATAAAATGCATCAAGGAAGTGCAGATGTCTCAAAAGAGCCTTTGCGGTATCTAATGCCGGATAGTAAATCTTACTACTATCATTACTTATACTCTGGCCTTTTTTATAGTCATTGCGTGTAAGATAATACTCCCCATTGTACTGAATATAAGTATCATACTTTCCATCTTTGGGTACATATGCCTTTGTAGGATTACTTCCTGTTATGAAGACTACTACTACCTTTGCATCTTGTCGAACGGTGCCACCGTCACCTGAATAATAAAGAGTCTTATTTCTCTTTCTAGTCTCGTTACCTCCTTGGAATTTTTTCCAGTTGATATCATAATCTTTTACTACCGAGCTTGTGTACTCCTGATCTTTGAGAACATGGGTAACATTAACTAAGCTTATAACATCAGCAATTGCTGCCGCATAGTTAGCACCACCTCCGCTTACATTTGGCTGCAAATTTTCTATCTTTCCTTTTATAGCTTCCTTTTTACCAAACTCATAAGTAGTAACATCATTATAGATTGCATCATTATGCGTTAAATTATTATTTAAATTCCCAAGCTTTCCTACTATAGATGACTCTAATCCATTCAGCACTTGATCGACCTCAAGATAATTCTTGAGATTTTTAGTGTTTAGCTCAACATCGCTATACTTTTTCAGTGATCTGGAGTTATACGTTGGTTTTGCTTCGCTGTTCATAGCTACAAGAGCAAACCTAGCATCTGTCTCTTTATCTAAATCATCCATTAGACCATAAACTGCATTTTTTGTTTCTGTTGTATCTGCTGTATTGATATTTCCTGTATTATCATAGACAAAAACCACATCCAGTTTTGGTTTTATACTACTTCTATCACCTTTCTTAGTTTGCGCAGTTAAGGTTAGCTCATAATTGTCCTTGCTATTCTTTGTTATATACTTGTCGTGTAGCAATGTAGGATTTATCAAATTTCTTGTCTCTTTTGGGCAGGCATCATCCGCTTTGATATCATACACGAAGTAATAGTCTCTGAAGCAGAGCCCTCCTCTAGTCCACCCAAAATATGATCCTCCAGATTTTTTCCCATCAGTATAATAAATCGCATATCCTTCATTTAATTCGGAAATTCTATAATGTAATGCTGATGAAGGATTATCAGAAGCAGAGCCATATAACCCCCGTAATTTATAACCAAAGAATTTGCGTGCAAGTTTATATTTATCTACTATTAAATTTCCTTGTTGGTAAAACCGGAATTGTGGATTATCTCCTTCATTATCTTGCTTATATATCCACTCTAGAACACCATTATAATCTTTCTCGTTTTCCTTCAGCCAGTCTCCCTCTACATATTCCACCGGTGCTAATTCTCTAAAATTACTATCCACAAAGTGGAATCGAACTGTACCATATTTATTTCCCTGATTCTGTTTTTTCCAGCCCACTATATATGCCGAAAATGAACTTACTGTAAATTCTTTTGTTATCTTCTCTCTATTTTCCTTCGCCGAAGAAATACTTCCATTTGGAATTTCATTTTCAGAGACAAGTTCCCCGGATTCTATTAATTCAGCTTCTGCCTCGCCAATTTCGTGAGATAAGCTCAGCTCTTCTTTCTCAGCCTTCTTTGCTGCTTCTGACTGAAGTACTGTTTCTACACGCTGTGGCTTTCCATCTTCTTCTACTATATGATGAATCGCAATGGTATCTGCAGTCGCTTCTTCCGGAACAGCCTTCTTGTCGAAAGTAAGACGAACTGTAACTGTATAGTTCTCCTTCGGTTCTACTTCTTTTTCTTTGTCCTTCTTGCTTACAAAACGGATATCTAAAGAATCGGTATCTTCGTAGATTCCTGTGTCCTGCATAAGCTTAATCTGCTCTTTTGTAAGCTCCTCGCCTTCTTTTCCCTCTTCTTCCGGCTTTACAAGGCGCTTCGCTTCAAGCACAACATCCTCATCGAATGCATCTTCATCGTAGAACACTTCAACTGTTACGAAGTCTTTGATTTCAACGTTCTGGGTCTTTCTTCCAAGTTCATTTAAGCTGTACTGTGCGAATCTTGCAGTTTCCAGTTCTCCCAAGAACTCTTCATAGTGACTGATCACTTCCTGTAAGAAGCCGGTAAAGTTCTCTTTCTTTTCCTTCGCTGCTTCTGTGGCTTTGCTTTCCGCTGCCGTTTCTTCTGTGGCTTCGGTTTTTTCTGTGCCTTCAGCAGTATGCTCCTTGGTTTCAGCTGATTCTTCTGCACTCTCTGCTTCCGCCGTCTCTACTACTGTAGTTTCCGCAACCGTAGTTTCTTCACTACTACCCTCTGTCGAAACAAGGCTCACGGAAGAAGCTGCGCTTTCCGACTCACTCTCTTCTGTCTCTTCAGCACTTGCAGTTGCTTCTGTCTCTGTACTTTCTGCTGCTGTTGATTCTTTCGCTTCCGCACTTGCTACGACCGTAGTCTCTGCCTGTGGCTTCTTTTCCTCTTTCTTCAGCTTATCAAGGAAAGACTTGAAAAGCTGTGTCTTCGGGGATACGACTACCTTCGGGTATGTATTCCCATCAACAGAAAGCTGGAAGCTGATTCTGTGATCCGCCTTATTCTTATAAAGGAAAGTGATTAACTCGCTTCCTGTCAGTTCCGTATTTCTTTCCGTTTTTTCGATATTGCTGTCGGACGCATGAACTTCCTCTGCTCCGCTTTCCTCTTTTTTCTCAACTGCCGGCTTTGTTTCTTCCTGCTTAGTCTCCGGGAAGAGCTGTGACAGCTGGCTGTTTCCATCATAAAGAAGCAAGCTTTCTTTGCTTTCTTTTCTTACGAGTCTCTCAAGGTCCTTCGCATCTCTTTCTACAAAGACCTGCAAACCGGCTTCTTCCTCGGCAAGGCTCTCGGAAAGTCCTTCGGAAATGCTGTCAAGCGGAATCTCATAAACTTCTTTCTCGGAAGAGAAGATCTCTGCATACTCTTTCTGTAAGTCCTCGTCTCCGCTGTAACCCTGTAAAGCCGCGGCTTCTACTCGATCTCCTTTTTCGATGGCTTCCTTCGCCGCTCTTCTTATATCTTCGCCAAGCAGTTGAACCTTCACCTGCGTGCCGGAGACGGAGATCTCGTTCGTCTGTTCTTTTTCTTCCTGCTCTGCTCTTCCGGAAATGGTAAGACCATGATAACCGGTGAACAAAAGACAAGCTATCAAGAGCATAGAAAGCTTCTGCTTCATGCCCTTGTTCATTTGTGCAATATAATCCCTATTATTTTTCTTCATCGCCATCGCCTACCTCTTCGCATTTTCCATACCATACAAAATAGTAAGAAAGTCAATCTTTCCGCATGAATACAGAAAGGCTCGATGTAGCGGGCGTTCCTTCACTGTAACCTACTCTATTTAAAAATCAAATCCCTCTGATTGCTTCTTTTCCAAGCAATGCGTATCCTGCTTTAAATTCTATCAGTGGCATTTTCTTTTTCAATAGACCTTGCTTAAGAGGGGTTCAAAATGTAATAGAATCGGTTTTTCCCGTTTTTGATTCCGTTTTTTTCACTTTTCAATTGGCAATTGTGACGATTTTTTTAAGAATTATGATTTTTTGTTTGTTTATAATTTTTTTAAACTAAAAAAGACGAAATATTTTCTTAGTTTTTCCCTTTGAAATTCCGCTCAACTTTCTTTCGAGGCTAAAAAAGACATATCGTGCAGGCTATAGTTCAGCCTGAACGATATGTCCGAAGTTCCAATACATACTTTTCTTTTAGCTTTGAGCATCTATTCTGTGCAATGATTCCTTCATGTTGCAGTCTTCCCGCGACAATTCCCGGGTGAATTCCTATTGATTTAGCAAATTCGACTATCTCCTTATCCGAAATGAATCTTGTTGGAGCTAATCTTTTATACTCTACCGGGGGAATTAAATAGTTAGTTGCAAACTTATCTGCTTCTGTTTCAAGATTATTATTTATCTCTATCATTTCTTCCGCCGTACTGCTTACAAATACAGTTTTTATCTTTTGTTGAAGAACGTGCTTGATTTCATGAAATAGAGAAAACCAAAACTTATCTGCATCAAGTCCTCGATTATTCATTGCAAGCACGACCCTGTCCTCATTTACCCACTTAACAGCACCATTTACTCCGGAATTCTTTAAATGTGGCAATAAAACAAATGCCACTCCACATTCGGAAAAAATTTCACGCATTCTTGGCAAGAATTCTTCCGGCTTTTGCACAGTCATACTTCTTAACTCCGGCAAATATCCTTTTAATTTTTCTGCATCATAGGGTTTAGTATCAATATTCTTCGAAATATTAATAGCTGTTTGAATCCAAGCCCTGGAATTCATAATATTCTTTTTGCTGTTACGTAGTGAAGCAGTTCTGAAATTCACCAAAAAATCAGGCTGTAACATGATTCGCAAATCTGAGACCTTTAAAAAACAACATAAATTTGCTATCTGATCGATTATACTTTTTACTTTCGGCAAACCAACGACTTCAACAAAATATTTATAATCTATTTCTTTTATCACATCTTTCTGCGCGTCAATATCCTTCGCCTGTTCTATTTCAATCCGCTTTTTATCATAGGTATTTTGTAAATTCTGCCAAAGCTCTATGCTTGTTCCTGTCATTGCAGAAAGCTTCTTTGCTAAGTCATTAGAAATATTCGCCTGAGCATGAATTAACTGACTTAAAGTTTTGGCCGTTGTTCCCATCCTTGTCGCAAATTCAGCCTGACTAATGCCCATATCCTCAATAATATCTGCTATATAATATCCCGGGTGATATGCCACTATATCTTTATATTCATTTACATTATTCATAATGGTTCGACACCTCCGTTACCTTCACAATTTTAATCATTTTACACTGGGCTAAAATATCCCCTTCCGTAATCTCATTTCCGTCATTATTACAAGGAATCATGGTAACTCTATATCCGGTATTTCCTACTCGAATACTCCACTCCTCTTTTCTGAACCCTTTTAAGCGCTCAAAATGACACGGAGGATAATTTGCAATATCCATTAAAGATTCTGCATTCAGTATAAAGTTTTCTACAGATTCAAGTTTCTTTTTTACCAGCTCAGGATATCTCCATTTTTTCTTATATGCAGAGCAAAACTGTTTCTTTGCCGTTTCATTTTTAAATAGTATCTGCATTCCCAAACTAAATCATTTTTTCCTTTCTATAATTCTATTACCTAAAAGGTAATTAAATTATAGTTCTCCCCATGGATAAAGTAAATACTTATTCAGAAATTATTACAAAATCTCACTTCAATAAAATTCTGGACCATTTCTTGGAAAGCTATGCTATGATTTATTGTACGAAAACTTGTATATTCCATAGTAAAATATTCAGTGGTACCTTGTAGTTTCGGGGTGCCATGACCAAACAAAAGGAGAGATTATGACAGTACAGGAAGAAAAATCCTATAAAGAATTGGAAATTTTATTAGAAAGATATCCGGTCTTGAAAGCCGTACAGGAAGAAGTATGGAAAGCATTTTTGTGCATGCGGGATTCTTATGAGAGGGGGGGGAAGCTACTTCTCTGTGGTAACGGAGGAAGCGCTGCAGATAGTGATCACATCGTCGGAGAGCTGATGAAGGCTTTTTGTTCAAAGCGAAAGATTAAACCGGAACTGCAATCCCGTTTGCAGGAGCTTTACGGAGAGGAAGCGGAGTATTTTACAAAGCATCTGGAGCAGGGGCTTCCGGCCATTTCCTTCAGCTCGCAAACCGCTCTCCACACTGCCTTCAGTAATGATCAGGACGAAGCTCTTTTTTATGCGCAGTGCCTTTTGGGATATGGAAAGAAAGAGGATGTACTCTTCGGAATCAGCACTTCCGGAAATGCGAAGAATGTGGGTTATGCTTTAAAGCTGGCAAAGGCTATGGGAGTGAAGAGCATTTTACTGACAGGAAAAGATGGTGGGGCGGGGAAAGACTTGGCTGACCTTTCCATCATCGTACCTTCCGGGGAAACCTATCAGATTCAAGAGCTGCATCTTCCGATTTATCATAGTCTGTGTCTTATGCTGGAGCAGTATTTTTTTGGATGAACAGCGACTAGAATATTTTGATGAAATTCATAGTTATAATGAAGACAGGTATATAACAATTAGATTTGCGGGTAAAGTTTTAATGGTTGTTTACACCTTTCGAAATCCACTTTATAGAATTATATCCGCAAGAATTGCAACCGAAAAGGAAAGGAGAGCGTATTTCAATGGCTGTAAAAAAATATAATCTTGATCAAAACAGTAAATTGACTGATGAACAGATTTTGGAATTAAAGGAAGCCGCTATGCGCCATTTCTCTTTTGATGAAGATTGCCCTGAGCTAACAGATGAGGAACTAGCCCAGTTTAAAAGAATTTCAGAAATAAAAAGGGAGAGCGAATTACTTAAAAAGAGTCTATAATATCGCTTTTACCGCATCTAAAAACGTAGGAAAGTAAGAGAAGTCTTGCTTTCCTTCTTTTTTCTTGAAAAGCTTGCATTTTTACCTCGTGATTTACATATGCTCTTTATCAATCTATAATTAAAGCGTAATTGT
>QWCT01001040.1_pt1 | contig 15492 bp, 11 predicted proteins | sample 1972681 | NCBI WGS metagenome assembly QWCT01 (sample SAMN09866701, study PRJNA288562) | Human oral metagenome isolate pre3_saliva, whole genome shotgun sequencing... | isolation source: mouth | host: Homo sapiens | place: USA: California | reverse complement strand
AACCGATTCACTTGGTGCTTCAGCACCTTAGAGAATCGTTCTCTTTGAGCTAAGGCGAGGCAACGCCGTACTGGTTTAAAGTTAATCCACTATAAAACCGATTTACTTCTTGCTTCCTAAGCGTGAGGAAATTTTTCTCTTTAATCAAGGATACGAAAAAATGTTGTATCGCTAAAATCAATTCATAATAAAAGGTCGTCTGAAAAAATTCAGACGACCTTTTATATGGAAAACAGCAAATCGACTCTGCTATTTTGTTGAGCTTATCGGCCTTTTATTCATATGCGTCATCATCATGCACGATGACCTTATTGACATAAACCGGCTGCACTGAAGTTTCTTCATTCACAACAGGAGGCTCTGTCTGTGACGCAGATGTTTCAGTAGTCATTGGCGTTGCCGGCAGCGTGTTGTGTGCAGAATGAGTTTCTTCGCGTTGGATATCTACTTGCGGCGCCAAAGGCTCATGCTCTACCGATGGAAACTCTTGCTTACCGGTTTCAGGCTTCAATTCGGATACGGTATTGGTTTCTACCGGCTGACTTTCTGCCGGCAAAACCACAGGAGCCACAGGCTCAGATACGGACGGATGCTCCTCTACATCAACCGATTTTGTCGAAGCTTCTTCCGCTACCGGAGCTTGCGTAGTTGACGTAGTTTCTGTTGTTACCCGTGTTTCTACTGTTGCAGGTGCCTCCGTTTGGGCTGGCGTTTCTTCGGTTGCAGAAATTTCCGTCTTGGTTGGCAGCGTTTCTACCTTTTCAAGTGGTTCAAATCGGATTGGTGCTTCTACTACTGTTTCATGCGTTTCTGCTTTAGCCGGCACTTCTATTGTTTCAGATGCTTCTGCTTTAGCCGGCACTTCTACTGTTTCAGATGCTTCTGCTTTAGCCGACGTATCAATTTCCTTGTTTTCTACGGCTTTTTTCTCGGTTGGCGCAGTTGTATTGGATACTTCCGGTGTTGCCGAGCCAGCATTTGTGCGACCAGATTTCTCGGTATCTGTCTGTTTGACATCCTTTGTTTTCACACTTTCTTTAACGAGGTCGTCTGAATTTGACTTGCCTTCAGACTTTTTACCGTCTTCCGATTGGTTAGTCTGTGTAACTTCAGGATAAGGAATCGGCTCTTCTGACTTGCCTGCCGTTTCTTCCGGTTTATCCTGTTCTGCCTTAGCTTGTTGGGACTCCGTAGCTTTTAATTTCGCATTGTCTTGTTTAGACTCAGGCTTCCTTCCTGTCGAACCTGATTTCTGCTGATTAAGCGGATACTCTCGAATAACGACTTCGGCAGGCGGAGTTTCGGTATGCGGCACATGACAGCTCTCGCCCATTTTGATGAAATCAATGCCTGAAATCAAAAAATTGGTGTTTTCCAGATTGCCTCTTAATCCGACATAGATTGGTGTATTTTCAGGCGTATTTTTTCTGACGCTGATGATTTCCGCTGCGGCTTCATAGCCGTTTCCGCTACCGGGAAGCAAAGTGTAATTGTTTTTCAAATCACAACTTCGAATCCGGACATAATTGTTTTGAGTGACCAACATGCCTTCCAGCTCTTTGGCAAAGGCGGTTTGAGCGGTTGCTGAAAGCAACACGCCGCAAGTAAGGAAAATGTGTTTAACCATATTTTATTTCTTAATTTTCAAAGTAATCTATTCACACCAAAGAAAGCTTATGTCCGGCTGCGTTTAACGGAAACCGTCCCCTCAGGCATAAAATAAGTGTCTATCACTACCGCACCCACGTTTTCGATTTCGCATTCCAGCTGATAACACAAGACCATGATATTGTCTTTGGATTCAGTGAGGTGGATATCCAAGTTCCTTAATCTCGGCTCGTATTTCAACAAGGTTTTCCTCATAAAATACCGCAAGTCATGCGCGCTGGACGGCAGGTTTTTATAAACCATACTGAGATCGGGAATCCCATAATCCGGCAGATGTTTCAAGGAACCGCTCCTGCTGTTAAGAATGCGTTGGATATTGTCCAAAACACTGCGAACCAACTGGAAGCTGCCCGGCAGGTCATCTATCGGCAAACCGTCGGAATAAAACCCGGTCAGTTTCTCATAGAGTGCGGCATCCATTATTTGACTTTCTTGACCGTCTCTTGAAGCAGGACTTTGTTATCCACCAATTCGATAACGACCGGTTTTTTATTGGTCAGCTGCTTTTTGGTAATCAACATTTTCCAAGTCTGCTCTTCCCCTACTTTGTTGTAGAAAGCGACAACACCGACATATTTGGTGTCTTTATTCAGCGTTTCATCAAAGCTGATGGTTTCCCCCGGCCGGATGGTATATTGCTTGTAACCTTCCGCCAGATCGTTGCTCAAGATGGTTTTGTCTTGATTGAGCAAATCGCGATATGAGGCAACTTCATAATTTTGCTTGTCTTTCAACTGATACACTCGGACGACTGTCGACAGCGACTGCCCGCGCTCGTTTTGATTCAAACCGTTTCGTGCAATTAGGTCGATTTTCAAAATCTTGAGTTTGGTATAAAAAACACTTTTCGTTGCTTCAACCGTTCCATCTTTCATGCCTTGCCAAATCCCGCATCCTGAAAGCATGGCGCATAAAAGGGCTAATGAGCAGACTGACGTAATTCTGGTTTTTTTATTCATGATTTTCCGTTTTCTTGAAGTTAGTTTGAGTAAGTATAGTTCGCTATTTTTATTTGTTTGTCTTGGTGCATCGCACCTAAACCGGTATTAATCCCCAATATTTGTTTTTTTTCCAAACGGCTTTTGGGTATCCATTGTTTTTTAATATTCAGGTAAACACTCGCATCAAAACGACGACCCAAATAGAGTTTTAATAATTCGAGCAATTTTTGGTGCAATTGCTGCTTTGGCAACAGAAGCTGCGCGTTGTCAAATGTATCGGGTGTAATTTCAATACGCACCAAATGACTGTAATCTTTTATCCGTCCGCCCAAAGATGCACTTCCCCCGTCTAACCGCAAACCGGCTTTCCCCAGTTTGCGGTCCTTCTCCAAAATGACCCACTGCGGCTGGAACTCTTTTACTTTTACGTCGGCAAAGGGAAGAAGGTATCTGACAATGCTGACAATCCCTTCTTTGGTTCGGGTTCGTTGGTAAAAAATACTGAACAACCCCAAAATCCTGCTATCCAGCAGAGGATGCATGAATTTCCCGTTGACCATGCCTTGCCCGATTAGGTGCAAGAGGGAACGCGATAGGTCATCCTGCCCCTCCCGTTGAAACAGAAACGGATAACGGTATTTTTTCCATGCTTGGAAAAACAGGGTCGTGATTCGGTGGTTAAAAATATCTAAAAATGCCGCCAGGCTTTCACTGCCGTCTTTATGCGTCGCAATATCGTTCAGGAAGTAATCCGGCAAAACCGCATCGACACCGTACAAACCTAAAAATGTCGTCCTGACAGTCGGCAGATCGGCTTCTGCATCATATTCAACCGAGGCGATTTCCCCGGAAGGGAAAGATAAAGACTTTACCCTTCTAAATCTTACGGTTGACTCGACATCCTTTTCTTCACTTCCTTCGGCAAGGGTTTCCAGAACCCGGCAAAATTGGAAGAAATTCATTGTTGCCGCATTGCGTACAATAAACTCCCCCAATTTCTCTTGGAAGATTTCAGACGACCCGCTTTCGCGCTGCGCTTTATTTCTAGGAATCTCCCATAAGGGAAGCGTTTGCCTGTCGTTATTTTCTTTGGCGCTTTTGTGCGCCGTTTCTAAAACCGTGTGATAGTTGTTTTGCTGTCTTTCCATGTATATGTTTTCCCGGATGGCAGAGAAACAATGCTGAACCGGGTAAACAGGTTCAAATCAGCATACATTGCAAAAAATTCGTTCAATAATTCTCCGAACAAATAAATTTCCGCCTCACCGCTAAATGCGGTCGAATCAAATGTTACGGTAATATGAATTCCGCGGTGGACTGCGCCACGCTCGATTCTCTGTACTGTTTCATGTTTGACATCAACAATACCATTCAGTCTGCGCTTGTTCAGCTCGTCTTCAGTCCAGTCGTAAATGGACAATGCCCCTTTCAAACTGTCGACATTCAATAGTGATAAATAGTTGGGCGACAAATGGGACAATATGCGCCATTGGAATCTATCCTCTGTCGGCGGATAACAAGACAATGTCGGCGTGGTAAGGTTTCTGACCATTTTGACATTTGGTTCGGCGATATCGTCGTCTTGAATCTGGGTTTCCCTCAGACTTTTACGCGGCAAAGCGCCATTTGTCCCGACCACCTTCAATGAAAGCGTCTCGGTAGGCAATATATCTTTTCTATCCCACAACAATCCGCCAAGCATGATAAATGTTTCATGTCTTCCTGATACGCCTTGCTTGACTTTGGTATGGAAATACCTTTCCGGCGCATCATATTTCATCAAACCGCCACGATGCTGGAATGAGGAAAAAGGAATATAGGGGTAACGTTTGCCTGTTTCATGATTAACCGCCTCTACCTCTTCGACGGAATAAACTTCAACAGCCATACCTTCATGTAACAGCGGCTTCACCTGATATTCGAACGCCTTATGATCCACTCGGATAGGCTCTGCTTCCATATCAAACAGATTGATGGCAGGCACGCAGTTCAATTTCAAACAGTCAGGAGGGAATCGAAGCTCTGAAGGGTATTGCTTGGAAAGAACCACATTCACGCTAAACTCATTAATACGTTCCGACCACGCTCCGGCATCGATGCCCACTAAATCAATAAAGAAAAACTTCTGTTTGAAACAAAAATATTCCAGCAATAGTTGGTAGCCGCTGAAGCTGTTATTGACTTTCTCCCACAACCTTTCATCTTCAGCAAATCCGACTGCCTTAAACTGTATATTGCCGGCAGATGGCAATTCGGCATGATGCAGGCTGATTCGCGCTGTCTGATTCAACAAAGCATGACGCAATGCGAAGGCAATCGGTTCATCAGCGGAAATATAAATCCTGATTTTGGAAAAATCTAAATTTTCTTTCTGTATTTGCCGGTGGATACCAAAAGTTAATTTGATGACGCTTTGACCATTCGCATCATAATCCAACAATGTATGCAATATGCTCAAAGGTTGGAGCGCAACATCAGCAGTGGTCCGATACAAGCATCTGGTCAATATATCGTTGATATTGATAGGTTCGGACTGAACGGACAATCCTTTTTTGACGACTTGCCCTCCTTGCAACTTTTTATTATCCGGAATCAATTCCAAAACAGTCAGGGAAGGAATCATCCTCAGATAATGCGGCCACAGCATATGGACCAACCCCTCCGTCAATTCCGGAAAGTCATCATCTAATTTTTGTCTGATTCTCCCTGTCAAAAAAGCAAAGCCTTCAAACAGTCTTTCTACATAAGGATCGCGCGTACCTACTCTGTCTAAATTCAGCATTGCGGCACGATCAGGGTGGGCTTTTGAAAACTCTAATCCCGCCTCTTTGAGATACCGCATCTCTTCTTCATAATAGCGTAATGTGGGATCTGACATAATATATGCTTAATAAATTAATTCCAATGCACGGACAACATCTGCCTGCATCAACTCTGTCCGTAAAAATTCGAGCTGTCCGACTGCCTCAATATCTTTATTATCAAGGTTTTCACTTAATAGTTGATACCAAAGGGCATACACTTCAAACGTAAAATGTCTGTCCCACTCTTTAACTGTCAACACTTGCATCTGCTTCGAAGCCTGTTCCAACAGTTTCACTGCCCAGTCCGCCTTTTGGGCGCTTACAGCCAACCGAGCCATCATCAACCATTTCTTAACCTGCCCCGAACCTGTCTGCCACTCCGGTAATGTTTCCAACCAAGCAAATGCAGCGTCTAAACCGTGTTCTTGTGTTTGCAACAGCGCCTGTTGCCAGTAACTTTCTTGATTTTCTGTCTGAGATGGCGACGCTAACACTGCTTTTTGAATGGCTTGACTACTCGTCTGCTTGCGCGCGGACGACATGACCTTTTCTTCCAGCCATTTAAGCGTATCAGCCGATACGAACGGGAATCCGTTATCAAAACTCAAGCCGGTCAGGCCTTCGCATCGGGTCAAGAAGGATTTCAACTCAAATAGCGATGAATCAACTTGGGAAAGATATAAACCACCCAATGCCTGCTGACCTTGCCATGCGTAATATTGCAAATCCAGCCAATAGTGATTAGCACCTTCCAAAAAAGCCGCTTCCACTTTATCGAGCAAATCGCGCCATTGCTGCTCCTGAATCAAACGATTCAGATTTGCCAATAAATCTGCCCTTGGAGCCTTCAACCGCGTCTGACCGTTTTGATGCGGAGGAATGCCGTTCAATCCGCCCCAACGGACGGCCCGAATCATCTTGTTTGCAGACCAATAACCATCATCCTGTTCTCTCAAGTAGGCAGCGTTAATCCTGACTTGGTCAAGCAAGGCTTTAGAAGAGTTAACCTTTGTGACAGTCAGACTTTCAGACGACCCTCGACTCTCTTGATGAATTTGCGGCGTTGCCACTTGCTCAACAGGCGCACTGGTCTCCTGATTTTGACTTGAACTTGTTGGAGAAGATGAAAAACGAACAGATGACTCTTCAAAATATTGCAACAATGGAAATAAGCTGGGGCGTACTACCTCTTCCCATCCCTCAAAGTAATGTTGCAACGACATCAAAGCCGATAATGTCCGCTTAAGTTCCGTAGAATCGGATAATCCCACGTTCTTAAGCGTATCCAGCACCCTTTCGCCGGACAACCAATTTAATGCATTACGTTTTTGTACAGGCTTTTTCGGCCATAGCGACTGATCGAATTTTTGCAGCAACCCGCACAAAATCTCCAAGCCGTCTGAAAACCCTGCCAAACCTCTGTCTCTCAACGAGGCAAAAATGTAATAGGTTGCTACCCTCAGGTCTTTAGATTCACGCTTCAGCAAGCGTTCTGAAGCATCCAAAATCAATCGGTAGTCCATACCCGAAAGTTTGGCCAACTCAATTTTGATGGCTTCAAAATCATCTGTATAGGCGACATCCTCGCCGCAAGGATGGTCGTCTGAAACAGGCTCCAACCATTCTTGCCAGCGATGGATATTGTTATCGGTGATAGATGTACCTTCATCACCGAGTATCGGCTTTACCCATTGGGGTAATGTCATCATTATTTAACCTCAAAAATCTTATTCGGCAGATGGATATTTTTCAGATCCAGCAGTCCCAACGGTCCTTTACCGGAATTGGTCCGCATATAGAAGCGCATCAATTTGTCTTTTTCTAGTGGGAACTCAACCAGATAGGTACTTCCATCAATCGGCGTAACCCTGGATTTTTCAAGCATACGGATGAAACCGAAACGCCCGCTGATTTCCTGAGTTTTACGCATACCTTCTGCCTCGGTTTCCCAAGAAATACGCAAACCGGCATTGCTGACATCACCCGGCCATTTGAATGGCTTCCACTCTGTCTGTTGGTTGAAATAATTCAATGATTGACCATCAACAACCAAGTCGAATTGAACAATTCCCTGAGTAGACGTCGGCTTAAGCTCAAAGCTGTAACCACCTTCTCCGTTGACGAAGAAATCCTCAGAAATCGCACTCAATTTATTCAGCTGTTGCAACAATCCCGGATTGACTTTCAATTCGCTTCCCGGCGCCACAATCCATTGATTGCCTTGTTTGGTCAAAACACCTGCCAATTGGGTCGTTATAAACTGATTCAATGCGCCTTTGTTGATATCCAAGTATTTTGCCAATACGGGAATCGAAACTTCGGTTTCTGATTTGGCAAACGGATATCTGCCGCCCAACTCAGACTGCATAGGATTAACAAAATTGCTTGCCCACAGATTATTGATATCTTTTTGGGCCACGCCTGCAATCGAATCCCATACGGAATTAAATGGCAAGACAAAAACGTTGCGCGCAAACGGCAGCAATCTGTCGCCCACACCAGCCTCAATCAAACGTGCATACTGCATACCTTCAAGAAATTCATTGTCTCCGCCGTTCAAGACTCCTTGAACGGCCGATCTGGCTACGCCACCGGTATCGGAAGAAGACGCCATTTGAATCAAACGTTGTTTAATGGTCGTCACGCGCTCAAGGTAGCGTTGCAGGCTCAAATCGCTCTTCGGATTGATTTGCGCGTCAATCAATTGCAACAGGTTTTCAAATTCTGCTTCCAACGGTCCTGCCAGATAATCATTGACTTTACCTTCCAGGGCGTTGATGTTTTCTGCCTGTGAATTTAATACCGTATCGGCAACCCTACGCGAGCGGGCAGACAGCTGTCTTGCCGCCGCACGTTTTGCAGCATCGGCGACCGCCGGATTTACGTCGATTTTTTTGCTGTCCAACTGGCTGCTTTCTTTTACAGCATGGAACAATGCCACCAATGGAGAACGCTGAGGATCCGCATAAACGTGGAACTGATTGACCGCATCCAAATTGGTCGTCCTTGGCTGCCATGTAATACTGTTCATCATGTCATACCAAGCCGCAGCATATTCTTTGAAATAACGCTCTTTCAGACTGTTGATCGCAGCTTCCGTTACCGGTGCCTGATGCAGGTTTCCACCCAGCACCCAGTCAGTATTCTTGCTGTCTTTAACAGCTTGGTCCAGAGCAGGTTTAACATATTTCTCCCAGCCTTCGACTGTATACACACGAGGCAAAGGTTTGCCGACATTCCAAATGCCTTTCAAATCCTTATTCAGCAGCTCTGCCAATGTGATGGTTTTCAGCTTGGCATCCGTACCTTGTACGATGCGTTTGTATAACTGTTCACTGCCTTGGTCGCGGTTGATCCAATCCACCAGAATCTGACGGCTTCGTGACACCAATTCAGGTTGCTCCGTTTCCAGCCAACCGGAATGGGTAGCCATGCGCGGCACGAAAAATTGAGCCAAAATTTGTGCATCTTTGGTAGAAACATTCTGTGCCGACAGCATTTCCACCAATTTTTTCGTCAGGAATTCAGCATCTTTTTTGTCTTTGGTTTTCTCTACATGGGACGTCAGCATCAAATATGCTTTCAGGTCTTGATAAGAACTGTCTTGCAGTTCGAAGTCGTCCGGAATCTGCCCTTCGAGCATAGTCAAACCATCCAACTTATTCGCAAAGAATACGGTAGCAGGACGGCTGACGACATCTTTAACCAAAATCCCGTATTTGCGATAAGCGGCAGCCAACAGCTCTTTTCTATGCTCATAGCCCAAAAACTTGGCTGTATATTGCAAGAAATCCCTGCCAGATTCCATTTCGGCAATACTTTGTTGCAGTTTGATTAAGGCTGCAACTTTTTCCGAGCGTGATTTTGCCTTCTGAACACTTTCCAAATCAGCATTCAGACGACCTATATCTTGATAACTGCTGTGCGCACCCACTGCAAACACACTACCGACCAACAAGGCTACGGCACTCATTGCCAGATAGGTTTTTTCCGTTTTGGACAAATGCAGTTTTTTACCTGAACCCAAAACAGACAGATCATTAAACGCACGGTAAATCAAATCTCCTGATTGTTCAGGATTATTGGTTTGAACAAACGAAACGCCGGCAACTGTATCCAGTTTTCCCAAACTCCGTTTTTCAGCAGCAATATGATCTGCCAAAGCCTGACTTTGAGAGGGTAACGTCGCAGACAGTTTTGCAATAGGTGTTTGGCGCAAATCTTCCTCAATCAGCTGCGTACCCACTGCTGCCAACTGGTTAGCAAACTGATCCAATTCTTTTGCCAACTCCGTTGCCGATACAGTCGAACCATATTTCAAAGCATGGCTGATGGCTGAAGGCATTTCATCGGCTTCATTGGTCAGATACACCTGATTAATCGGCAGCTTCCATCCGAGCTTTTTCATCAACTCGGTCAATTGCGCGGCATTTTCGTGAATTGAGGATTTTGCCTGAAGCGAAACAATGCCTTCGGCAGGACGTTTACCCACGCCCCTCAGATATTGCCAACCACCCGCAGGCTCCATAGCCTGTGCATCAATCCAAATAGCCGATGCAGTTTCTACCCACAACTGACGGCGGATATCCGGCAAAGCAGCTTCCAGTAAGGCAGTATCTTGAGTGACCACAAAAATCCAAGGCTTACGGTGTTTTTTATATTGCTTGGTCAGCAAGTGGATATGTCTCAACTGCTCCCAGCGTTCCGACACGCCGATCAAATGGGTAGATTCCGCACTGTCACCGCTTAAATCTTCGGGATTCAGATGCTTCAAATTGGAATGTCTGTCGGATACGCCTGACCAAAGCATTCGTGTCAACAGAGGGATAAAGAATATTAATGAGGTCACTACCGTGATACACGCCCACACAACCGCTTTGGCTGCAGATGTATCGATTCCGAATTTATGACCTAAAAAGTAGAGTAAGACTGCACTGACGATGCTTAGAATAATAACCACTATGCCAGTAAAAATTGGCTTCATAATAACTTCCGAAAAATAAACTTAAAATCTAAAAACTTAATCTGTATTCTGAATATCAGAACTTTTGAATTATTAAGATGAAAGGCTGTTTGCCAAACCTGCCCCGAATCAGGCATGCGCCCCTAAAAACCTGCGACACTAAAAGGATTATGCAATTTTGTATCTTATTTCCGACAATCCGGCACTTTAGCTCCTTGCAGATTCCATTCCCCTTAGTCGCTTCCGACAGTCGGCATACTGCTGATCAAAGCGCAGCCGCATGCAGTTTTACAACCGTCCACAGCGACATCGCGCCCTTTAAACGACATATATTGACTGCCTTCGATAATCGGATTGGTGCCATGCCCGGGTATGGGGCAAGAAACCAAATCGCCTACCAGAGCGGCAGGCTTTCCTTCAATGACCATATCCGAAGACGCTTGAACCACAACGCCTCCATGAGTAGTCGCATCTCCCAGCCTGATAATACCTTTCATAGTTTTTACCTTTTTAAAAAATTTACTTATCATATCAAAAAATAAATAAATTAGTAACTACCGTTAAATATCAAATTCATACCGCTTATCAAACGGGTTATAACGCGGGCAAAATTACGATGGTTTGAGTGCCAATCGATTTTTTAAAATAATGAATAAAGCCATTGCCATTCAAATATTTATGACAACTTAAGTTCATACCGAATCAAAATAGGATAAAGCCCGACCGGTTTTAAAATTAATCCGCTCTAGAAAAAATAAACAAAACAATTTTCAGACGACCTCTTGAGGCAACCTCTTGAAGCAACCTGACTTGCTCATTTCAAAAATGAATTAACCGTCCACCATGGGACGGTTTTAAATTTGAAGATAGGAGATTTAAGGAGAAAAGTGTCTCAAGGGCGGACTTCTTCAAGCTATAGTGGATTAAATTTAAATCAGAACAAGGCGACGAAGCCGCAGACAGTACAGATAGTACGGAACCGATTCACTTGGTGTTTCAGCACCTTAGAGAATCGTTCTCTTTGAGCTAAGGCGAGGCAACGCCGTACTGGTTTAAAGTTAATCCACTATATTTTTACGCTTAAAGAGGTCGTTTGATGAGAAACCCATAGCCGTTACCGATCGATAATCACGCTCTAGGGCGCGACGACGGGCGGTGGATAACCGTGTGCGTCAATTTCAGACGAGGCGAGCCACGGGGTATGGACGAGGTTGACGGGTAAGTGCGCCAATTCGGGGATGTGGCGGCGGACGAATGTGCCGTCCGGGTCAAGCCGGCGGGCGGTTTGGATAATGTCGATGGAACACCTGCGGGCATTGCGGGCGGCGGTTTGCCAGTTGCCTTCGTTCAACGCGGGGTCAAAATCGGTTTGCTGTGTGGCGAACCAAACGATGCCGTGTTCGGACGGCTGATGCAGGACGCCACACAAAAATTCTGCCGTCAGGGAGCGCAGGGCGGGATGCAGCCAGCCGCTCGATTTCAGGCTGCGCATGGCGGCATCGATAAGCGGGAAACCTGTTTCCCCCTGCCGCCAGCGTTCCGTCAGGTCGTCTGAAAACGGCGCAGATTCAGCAGCAGATTCAGGCTCGATGCGGGCGCGGTGGTAAGCAAGCTGCTGATAGAAATCGCGCTGAATCAAGTTGTCCAACCAAGCATCTGCGCCCTGCCCTGAGGCTTCTGCCGCCAACACGCGCGGCGAAATGCAGCCTGCGCTCAAATACGCACTCAATCGACTGGTGCCTTTCCTGGCGGGAAAATCCTTCATAATCGGATAAAACCCGATATTTTCTTCAAACTGCCGCCATTTTTTGTCCGCCTCATCTTCGCCGCCGCGCTGTGCGGAAACCATGTCCTGCTGCCCGTTCCACGCTGGGAATGACGGCATTTCAACAGAGGTCGTCTGAAAAATTTCAGCGCGTCCGCCTCCCGCATCCCGCCCGCCGAACCGCTGCCGAAACAAAGCCAGCCACGCTTCTTTATAATGCGGGAAGTCGGTATAAGGCGCGCCGTGACTGCCCATGATTTCTGCCTTGGCGAATATGGCACGGTCGTTAACACGCTCGAACGCAACGCCTTGTTCATCCAAAATCCGCCAAATGCGGTTATCTTGCCCGATTTCAGACGACGTATAGGCTTCGTCTGCAATTACGGTCTGAACATTCAACCGCGTCGCCAAAGCAGGCAATTCTTCCACACGGTTCACCGCATACAAAGCCACACCGCGCGCCGCCAGCGAGCCATGCAAAGCCGCCGCCGCCTGATAATGAAACCAATCCTGACGCGGATTGGGGATTTCAGACGACCTCCGCGCCACCCACACGCCTGCCACAGGCAATCCCCGCTTCACGGCGGCGGACAACGCGGCGTTGTCGCGTATGCGCAGGTTGCGGCGGAACCAGACCAATGTATGTGCTTGCATGGCGATGTCGTCTGAAAGGGATAAGGCATTTGATTTTAGCAGAAATTTTACAGCCCGAAGAAGGAGGAGGAATACGGGAAGGTCGTCTGAAAATCTAGGGCATGCTATTCGCAAAAGCTGTTTGCTGTTTCAACCTGTGCGATACTCCCTATTCCGAACCTGCCTTAAACCCTGCTCTCCTACTCTGCTCAAATAATCGGCAAACCGCAGACTCATTGTTCTACCCCATCCTATCGCTCAAAAATGCCAAACATCACGCACGCTTTCAGACGACCCCTCATTGCCCCATCTCCTAACATTGCCGTTCGTCATACCGCATCCCACCTCTTCCCTATTTCCGTTATATTTCATCACTTTGCAAATCTGAAGGTCGTCTGAAAATATGTTGGGCAAACTGGATACTTGGCTGATGGAACACCCGAAACGGGATGATTTGCACGGCTGGCGGCGTTTTGCGGTCGAATTTTGGTTTTTCGGACTGAAAGAAGCGCGCGCCTGTTTGTTTGCAGGTTTGTTTTTCATTGCCATGTTCCTGATTCCGAAAACAGGCTGGCTGGGGATTTCACGCTATGACCTGCTGCTGATTTTTGCAGTCTCCGTGCAGGCTGCGATGCTGTATTTCAAGCTGGAAACGTGGGACGAAGTGAAATCGATTACGCTGTTTCACTTGGTGGGCTTTGTTTTGGAGTGGTTCAAAACATCGGGCGACATCCAGTCTTGGAGCTATCCGGACGAGGCATACACCAAAATCGGCGGCGTGCCGTTGTTTGCAGGCTTTATGTATGCGGCGGTCGGCAGCTACATCATTCAGGCTTGGCGGCTCTTTAATATCAGAATCAAAAGCCATCCGCCGTATTGGTTGAGCACATTGTGCGCGCTGGCAATTTACGTCAATTTTTTCACTCATCACTATCTCGGCGACTACCGCTGGTATCTTGCCGCATTTGCACTCGGGCTGTATGCGCGGACAACTGTTTTATACACGCCCTATGACACTACCCGAAAAATGCCGCTTCTGCTGTCTTTCGTCCTCATCGGTTTTTTCATTTGGCTGGCGGAAAACTTAGGGACTTTGTTCGGCGTTTGGCGTTATCCCAACCAAATCGGCGCATGGGCATCGGTACACATCAGCAAATGGAGTTCGTGGGCTTTGCTGGTGATGATGACGTTTACCATCGTGGCGAATTTAAAACACGTCAAACACACCATCAGCGTTTCTAAAGACTAAGGGATGCCGTCAGACGAATACTGATTTCCACACGGTCAATCATCAGAGCATGCCGTATTACCCCCTTCCCCTTTTCAGACGACCCTCATCCCATTAAACTAAACCTCCATATTTAAAGCCCACCCAACGGAGAAATCATGAATCAAAAAATCAAAGCCGGCATCGTCGGCGCAACAGGCTACACTGGCGTAGAACTGCTCCGCCTGCTCAGCACGCACCCCAATGTCGAAGTAACCGCCATTACCAGCAGAAGCGAAGCAGGCATTGCCATTGCCGATTACTTTCCCAGTTTGCGCGGCATTTATGACTTAACCTTCCAAACGCCGGACCAAGCCCGACTGGATCAATGTGACGTCGTGTTCTTTGCCACACCCAACGGCGTCGCCATGAAGGAAGCACCCGCGCTTCTGAACCAAAACGTCCGTATCGTCGACCTATCCGCCGACTTCCGCATCCAAGACATCCCGACATGGGAACAATGGTACGGTATGCGCCACGCCAGCCCCGATATTATCCCGCAAGCCGTATACGGATTAAGCGAAATGAACCGCGACACCATTGCCAACGCACGCATCGTTGCCAACCCCGGCTGCTATCCCACCTGCGTTTCACTGCCCTTATTGCCTTTGCTGCAACAAGGTCGTCTGAAAGCACACATGCCATTGATTGCCGACTGCAAATCCGGCGTCTCCGGCGCAGGGCGCAAGGGCAACATCGGTTCACTCTTCTGCGAAGCGGGCGACAATTTCAAAGCATACGGTATCGGCGGACACCGCCACCTTCCCGAAATCAAACAAACCATCCGAACATTGCAGGCAGACATTGCCGATGGTTTTGTCTTCACTCCGCACCTCACACCCATGATACGCGGTATGCACGCAACCCTTTACCTGCATCTTGAGGACGGTTGCCATCCTGAAGAGATACTTCGCGAATACTATCGGGACAGCCCCTTTGTCGACATCCTTCCTGCCGGTTCCACACCCGAAACACGCAGCGTCCGCGGAGCCAATTTGTGCCGCATCAGCATCCAGCAAGCGCCGCAATCGAATCTTTGGATTGCCTTGTCCGTCATCGATAATTTAGTAAAAGGCGCAGCAGGACAAGCCATTCAAAACATGAACATCATGTTCGGTTTTGACGAACAACTCGGTCTGCAAAACGCCCCGCTACTTCCCTGATGTATACGGTCATTCCGAACAAGAGGGATTTTCATCCATCTAAAGGGGTCGTCTGAAAACCACTCACGCCGTTTTCAGACGACCCCTCATCAACAACCACAATAGCAAATGCCTTCCAAATCACAAATCTAAAGAATTTCTAGTTGGCGAGCTTTAACCACACGGCGCATGCCTACCCTGCCCGTCCATTATATAGTGGATTAACTTTAAATCAGGACAAGGCGACGAAGCCGCAGACAGTACAGATAGTACGGAACCGATTCACTTGGTGCTTCAGCACCTTAGAGA
>QWCT01001030.1_pt1 | contig 15575 bp, 10 predicted proteins | sample 1972681 | NCBI WGS metagenome assembly QWCT01 (sample SAMN09866701, study PRJNA288562) | Human oral metagenome isolate pre3_saliva, whole genome shotgun sequencing... | isolation source: mouth | host: Homo sapiens | place: USA: California | reverse complement strand
TTGCCCTTCATTGACGTAAACTTGCTGAAGAATACCTTCTTGTTGAGAACGTACTTCTATGTTCTTTAGTGATTGAATGTTTGCCACATAGGTTTCAGGGAGGTCTATGTCGGTAACCAACGGGGTCGTTGATGTATAGACAGCGACCGTCTCCTGGTCGTTTTTCTTAGAGTGGCAGCTCCATAGCAGCAGCGCCATGAGCAGTGTAATACCAAAAACTCTCTTCATTTATATATAATGTAGTGTTATCTCTATTAGAGGTCATAAACTTGGCCTTTTCAAAAAAGTACTGCAAAGATAGTAATTTGATTCGATAGCATTGCGGTTCTGCCGACTTTTTTTCTTCTATCATAGATAAAATATGAGGTGAAGGGCGTAAGGTTGAAGAATTAAGGGGGTACAAAGGTGGGATAGGAGAGAACCCATCGCCTGGTAGTACGTATGGAAATCGTTATTAAGGAAATAATCTTACAAAAAATGAAGGGCAATAGATTGAAAAACAGACAGAAACCGTTAAAAACCGACTTTGTAACCCTTAGTATATCAAGTAGTTACAAACAGGCTCCTAAAAGGGCATCTTTTGCACTCTAAAAGACGCCCTTTTACCATGCAAAAGGGCACCTTTTACAATGCAAACAGGCATCTTTTACAACGCAAAAGAGCACCTTTTAAAATCCACTTTATAAAATATTTTACTTTTTTGGATGCCCCATGGCTTCTCAATAGTCCGTAAAGTGGCTCTCAATAGGGATAGGATGTCATCCTCTTCCATCCTTATTCATCCCTCTCATGTATCCCTTCCCCTGATGGATATTTTATCTATTGATTCAAGAAAATCCATGAATTATTTGGTGCAATCAGAAAATCTTATTACCTTTGCACTCGCTTTTGATAAAGCAATAGGGAGATCCGCTAGCTCAGCTGGTAGAGCACAACACTTTTAATGTTGGGGTCATGGGTTCGAGCCCCATGCGGATCACCAAGTAAAAAGAGGAATAGTCATTATGATTATTCCTCTTTTTGCATTTCGTTCATCATACCATTGCGTTTTCATTCTTCCTCTTTTTCGTTTTACTCATCAGGAAATTACCGCCTTGTAAAGAGCCCGGCTGCCATTTCTTATGTTATCTGTAGAGTTCTTATTCCCTTATCATTCTGCACCACAGTACCTCCCTTCAATCACCCTTCCCCGTCTTGTCTCATGCCACATCATATACTCTCAACGTTGTTGATATCGAACAATGTATTGCCAAGTTCCGTATTCCCGCTAAATATCTATCGCCCCTTGCTTCGTCACTAACCTCTATATCCTATAACAATCTTGTCTCCTTTTCTACTCAAGGACAAAAGCTGACTGTATATTCTTTTCAAGTTTGCTGTCATTTCTGTCACTCTTTTTTCGCCTTTAATTTGTTGATTGTAAAGCTATTAAGCGAAATGTTAAAAGTGACAGCAACTAAAATAAAAACTATTTTAGGGTTTTTGCAGTAATAACATATGCTGTTATGGCATTCCTTATGATTATAGAGAGAACCAAGTTGAGAAGCCCGTAAAAAAGAAAGAGGTCTCTAAAGTCTTATTAAAAATAAGAATGTAAGCATCATTAAATATGTGCTTTTTTGCCCATAGTTATAGTTTTCTTGGTGCTAAGATCAAAGATAAGCTCATAAGGCTGAACTGCAAGTGTTGGAGTTCAGCCTTAAATTATATTTTGATAGGAATAGTTGAATAAGCAATAATAATCTACAAATACGGAAAAGCGTTATAACTTCACCTTTGATACTTAAGGTATAAGAAATCAAATCACTTAAAAGAATGAGAGAGTTTGGTTTATCTATCTGGATTGTATGACATGCTGCAGCTGTTAGAAAGGATGATTGAGCCACAGATAAAAGGGCAGATGATGGAGTAAAAGTATTGTTAGTAATAAGTGAATCATAAGGGAATGGAGGCCTTTCCTGTTCCTATTATCAGTCTAAAGGTTCTTGTTTGTCAGATTGATTCATATCAATAAATGCATATATGGTCGAAAAAAAGAATGAAAAAGCTTTGATGTGTGCGCAAACAGTGTTACCTTTGCATCGTCAAAAGACAAATTAAGATTGTTTAGGTTAGTAGTAATAGATTTAGATTTTTTAGTTCAAAGTTAGGACAAAAGAGATTGTTCAGATAATAAAAGATAGGTTTAGTTTAGGTAAAAGAAGGTTAGTTTAAGGATAACAACAATGCAAGATGATTGGTGAACGCCGTGAGGCGCGAACCAAAAGTCAAGCTCAAACACAACTTTCCTTTATGGAAATGAACAAAGGGTACAGCATTTTGCTGCACCCTTTGTTCATTTTTATATATCCTTTGTTCGTTTCTTTTTCTCCTCCTTCTTTCCTTTTGTTCTCTTGAAGGGCTTCATCCGATGGTTTTTATGTTCTCTTCAACTTCTTGAAAATGAGTTTCTAATAACAGAAAGTATTATCCTCTCATGTGTTAAATCATTGTTTTTAGGTATTGTTCACAGTGTTTATTTTTATTAATTTTGCCACCAAATAAAGACCTATGACTAAATTTATATATGCTATGAGCTTGTTTTTGCTTGCAGCAATATCAATAAAAGCACAGCCAATCCAGAAGACATCCGGTTGCCTTTTGCATGGTTCGGTGGTATCTTCTACCGATGCTACAGCCATTGCAGGTGCTACTGTACGCCTTTATCAACTGAAGAAATTAGTTGGAGGGACGGTGTCTGATGCTTCAGGTAACTTCAATGTGAAGTGTCCTTCATCAGGTTCTTTACAGCTTCGCATCACTGCTGTCGGCTTCAAAGAGGTCGATACCACGCTGAATGTGCCCACGGTTACACCTTTATATATATACATGCGAGCTGGGAAACACACCATGGACGAGGTCACAGTGACGGCTTCGGAGAAGCGAGGTATGACCAGTACGACCGTCATAGGACAAACGGCAATGGAGCATTTGCAGCCCTCTTCATTCGCTGATCTGCTGGCATTGTTGCCCGGAGGCATGACAAAGATCCCCGCATTGGGCAGTGCTAACGTCATAACCTTACGTGAAGCAGGACCGCCAAGTTCGCAATATGCCACCTCATCATTGGGTACGAAGTTCGTCATTGACGGTCAGGCGATTGGTACTGATGCCAATATGCAATACATTGCAGGTAGCTTTCAGGGGGATGCAGACAACAGTAGGAACCACGTTAGCTATGGTGTTGACATGCGAGAGATACCGACTGACAATATAGAAAAGGTGGAAGTGGTACGCGGAATACCATCCGTTAAGTATGGAGAGTTGACCAGTGGACTGATAAACATCACTCGGAAGCGCAGCCAATCACCCCTGTTGCTTCGGCTAAAAGCTGATGAATACGGTAAATTAGTGTCCGTTGGGAAAGGATTTCTGCTCTCTGGCAAGTGGAATCTGAATGTAGATGGAGGCTTATTGGATGCCCGAAAAGAGCCACGAAACCGTTTCGAGACCTATCGAAGACTCACTTTCTCAGCCCGTTTGCGTAGGAAATGGAACCTGGGAGAGCACTATGTACTTGAGTGGAGTGGGGCAACTGACTATTCCTTGAATATAGATAATGTGAAAACCGACCCCGAAATACAGATTCATAGAGAAGACAGTTACCGTTCATCTTACCTTAAAATGGGGATGAACCATCGACTGTTGCTTCGCAGAAAGGCATTGGTGGGACTCCAGAGTGTGTCTTTGGCATACTCGGCAAGCCTTGCTTCCGACAGAATACACCAGACTGAAGCCGTCGCTTTGCAGCGTGATTACGTCGTACCGTTGGCTTATGAGAGTGGAGAATACGATGGATTGTTCCTTCCCATGCAGTATATCTGTGACTATAGGGTGGAAGGAAAGCCCTTTTACAGTACTCTTAGAGGAGAGACAGAATGGTTGGCACGGACGTCATTCATCAGCCATCACATCACGGCAGGTGGCGAATTCCTGTTGAATAAGAACTATGGTAGAGGGCAGATCTTCGATATTACCAAGCCACTTCACGCCTCTACAGCCCGCAGGCCACGGGCATATAAAGACATACCAGCCACAGATATCCTCTCCTTCTATGCCGAAGACAAAGCCACAATACCCATTGGTAAACACCAACTGACGGTGATGGCAGGACTTCGTACCACCCAAATGCTGAATATTCCAGCATCTTATGCCGTCCATGGGAAGCTCTTTACGGATACAAGAGTTAATGTTCAGTGGGATTTCCCATCCTTTCTGGGCTTCAAAAGCTTTGTTTCCGGAGGCTTTGGGATGATGACTAAGATGCCGACAGTGCTGGATTTATATCCCGATTACGTGTATAAGGACATCACGGAGATGAACTATTGGGATGTCAGACCAGCCTATAAGCGTATCCATATACGTACATATAAACTCAATCAGGTCAACCCTGACCTCCGTCCGGCACGTAATAAGAAGTGGGAAATACGTCTGGGAATGGACAAAGGAGCACACCATTTCAGTGTAACTTACTTCCATGAGGACATGAAAGACGGCTTCAGAAACACCACAACGATGCGTCCTTTCATCTATAAGAGGTATGATACCTCGGTGATTAACCCTTCTGCACTTACGGGTCCACCGTCTTTGGCATCCCTACCTGTGGCCACTGACACCCTGTTAGATGGTTATGGACGAACTGAAAACGGCTCACGAATAATGAAACAAGGCATAGAATTCCAGTATTCCTCCCCTCGAATACCCGTCATTCAGACCCGTATCACGGTGAATGGGGCGTGGTTCCGAACCCTATATGAGAACAGTATACCCTTGTTTCGGTCGGCTCCTAACGTCGTAGTGGGTACTGTTGCCATAGCAGACAGGTATGCCGGATACTATATGAGTACGGATAAATACGACAAACAGATATTCACTTCGAACTTCATCTTCGACTCTTATGTGGACAAACTGGGGTTGATTCTGTCGGCAACAGCGGAGTGCTTCTGGATGAGTAACACCAAACGACCTGCCACATCGAGTGTTCCTATGGGCTATATGGACATCACTGGCACCGTACATCCGTATGTTGAGGCTGATCAAAGTGACCCTTATCTGCGGTGGTTGGTGCTGACAGGCACTGCAGGACAGGACATGGACTATCGGGAAAGAAGCTATATGCTCGTCAATTTCAAGGCTACAAAGCGTTTCGGACAGCATCTATCACTGTCGTTTTTCGCGGATAGAGTGTTCTATGTAGCCCCTGATTACGAAGTCAATGGCTTCATCGTGCGTCGTACTTTCTCCCCTTATTTCGGCATGGAGATAGGGTTGAAGATATGAAATGAGTATTTATAACATAACAAATAGATGATGAAAAATTTCTTAAAGACCATCCCTGTGATGGCATTGGCATTGCTTTTGGGTAATGCTTGTACGAATGATGACGTCCCATCGGGCAAGGTTTCGATTAAATATGCTAAACTTGTGCTTAAGATAGGCTTACCTCAAGGCTTCCAGGATGTCGACTCTCTCGTGGCATTTCATGTGAAAGTACATAATGTTTCTACGGGAAGAGACAGCTCTTTCGCCGTTCCGAACATTGCTCGGGAGGCTGTTACGGAAGGGAATCCACCCACTGTAACACTCGATACCCTGACCATTGCCGAGGGACTTTACAATGTTGAGCTTGAGGCAAAGGCTGTTTATCACAGTCGATTAAAGACCCCAAGCACCGTCAGAGGTAACCTTATGAACCATACTATCGTACAAAATGGCGCTGATGTGGCGTCTTCTGTCATCGTAAACCTCTTCTCTCCCAACATGGATAACGGCTTTGTGATAGCTGAAATACATGCTGCACGCACGTTAAGACCATCTGGTGACCCGTATACAGGCGACCAATACTTCCGAATCACAAACAATTCGGACACTGTTATGTATGCTGATGGGTTGTTTATAGGGGAGAGTGCGTTCCAACAGATGATACATCAGGACTATAAACCTTATATATTAGATAAGGAAACACCACTCCAATATCTCACGAAAGTACCTGGAATACATGGTAAAGACAAGAAATATCCTGTGCAACCAGGGGCTTCTCTCATCATCTGTGACAATGCTATAGACCATACAACGGCTGATCGTAACCCTAATTCGTTCGACCTCTCAAAGGCAGATTGGGAGTGGTTTGATGAGTCAACAAACCCCAGAGTGACGGATATTGATAACCCTGCAGTACCGAATATGGAGCGTCTCTACACCTATTCACGTACCATCTGGGGTCCACATGACCGTGGTTTCTATGCTTATGTCATTGGTTTTCTGGGCGTAGACAGTCGTACTTACCTTACGGATAAGGCTTATCAGTATGATTATTCCTATCGGTTTGTGTATGGATCAACGTCCAAGGACATGAAGTTCCATGCTGTTAAGGTTCCTAACACATGGATTCTTGATGCCGTGGTGTTGGCTATCAAGGATATGAAGAAGTGGAATGTCATCAGTCCAACATTGGACAATGGCTATGCATGGTTCTCTGAAGTAGACCATGATAAGAACCGTTATGGCAAGTCAGTACGCAGGAAATACAATTCAAGAACGCATAAACTGATTGATACAAACGACTCTCAGCACGACTTTGAGACGGTAAAAGCCAATCCATGGTATGTCTTTAAGTAGGTTATATCACTGCTTTCTCATCGTAATCTACTGTTGTCTGCCGCTCACGGGGGCTGCTCAGGAGAGCGAAAGGGATTCTCTTCCCTCACATTCGTTGGTGTATGTGAGGGAGGCTGATACCTATTTGCGTTATTTCAGCCGACTGAATGGGACGGATATCACATCAAATCTGGATGAATTCCACCATAGTTTCTCTCAGATAAAGGCTGGTTATCAGCATGATAACACCTCACTTCCACTTGATGCACAGCAGGGTTCGGGAGCTGAACTGATGTTTTTCAGGGCACAATCCCACATGAAAACAAGTAAGAATGCTGTGGCTTGGGGAGAGGCTTGCTATGAGAATGGACGGCGAATGGGTATCTCCTGGAATCTGAACAGTGATTATAAACGTGTCTTTCCATACGTTATTGCCGACACAACAACGCTCTCTATGCTGCGAGAATACTATCTTTTCCGTGGCGGATACGCTCATCAGCTGAACAAACTGGCGTTAGGAGCAGAGTTAAGTTACCGTTCTACGACGGAATATCGCGATGTTGACCCTCGTCCGAAGAACACTTCACTTGATGTTCAGGTACGTTTAGGTGCTGGATATGCCGTGTCGGCGCAGCGGATGGTCGGTCTGACGGTTGGTGCAGGCAGGTATAATCAGCAGAGTAACGTACTGTTTATGAACCCACAAGGCAACCGTGTGCTCTATCATCTCATGGGACTTGGGATGCAATACTTCCGCTTCAAGGGACTGCAGAACGCTGTTAAATACGAAGGGAGTAACTATCTGATAGGGCTTTCTACGTACACGAAGAACCGAATGGGACTGCAGGCATCAGCGGATATGGCGTATGAGACGGTACAGAAACGCCTTGCTTCGGAGCGGGATGTCCCCATTTGCGATGCTTTTCAGACGACATGGCGAGGTGATGTCTCATGGATTGGGCAGCGGAAGCAATGGACTTACAAGGTGACACTCAATGTTGAGGCTGTTGAAAGGGATGGACAGGAGCGCTTTTATGACAGTGGTTTGACCAATTATCAGCAGATAGCGAGTGCCAGACCCTTTGTTTTCCAGCGGCAAATGATGTGCTTGTCGGTCACGGCATTACGTCGTTTCTCACCTCTGACGTGGTTGATCATTCAGCCCAACGTGGCTTATGAGGTGCAGAACACCCAGTATATAATGCCCGTAAGACAGTTGAAGACGGCTTTCATGATACCTTCTTTGCAAATGAAAGTGTCGAGAATGTTCTCAAAAAGTCTGTTGTCAGTGGGGCTACAGACGGCAGTTGGACGACAAATGCACCATCATTTCGTGTTTGATGAGCCCGAACTATTTGACAAACCGGTTGAGATGTTTCGTAACAATGCTGCTATGCAGCAGGCAAACTACTGTGATGCGGCGTTGGAAGTGCGGTATGACGTACAGCTTATCAAGGCTCTTTCTTCCGTCTTTGTGCAGATAACGGCTGGTCATCGGTGGTTTGATAACCATCAGAAAGCCTATAACACAGAACTATCAGTTGGTGTTACGCTCTGATAATAACCATGTTATGATATATGATTCAATATCTAATTAATAATTAAAAAATAAACTTTTATGAAGAAAATTCTACTTACAATGTTCCTGATTTTGTGCAATGTGCTGGCTCTTTCTGCACAGAATGGTGGGGCAATCAAGGGCGATGCCTACTTCAATCAGCGTGTCGTAGGACTGAAAAAGGCTGGTACGCTGGAGCAAGAGGTGACATCTCGTTTCAGTGATGTGTATGTTCAGGGCATCAAAGTCATTGGTCCGATGAACGAAAAGGACCTCCGTTATCTGGCAAAGTTGGCAAAAGGCGGAACACTGAACGACCTTCACTCTGCCAATCTCACTGATGCTGTGGTGGAAAACATCCCAGCAGGGTGCTTCAAGGACCTCACTTATTTCATGTATATCTACTTCCCGTCATCATTGAAAAGTATCTCTGACAATGCGTTTAAGAACTGTAACCTACTTGCTGTGGTCCTGAATGACGGACTTGAGACGATTGGGAACAGTGCGTTCTATGGTGTTCACAGCAAGAGTCTGACTATCCCTGCCTCTGTAAAGCACATCGGTGATGCTGCTTTTGCTGGTAATAAGGACTATAAAACGGTGACTGTTGACGCTGCGAACACGAACTTCAAAATGGTTCAGAACATGCTTTGCGACGTGAAAGAGCAGAAGGTGCTGCAGTGTTTCGACATGGCTGAGGGTGTAATCGACATTCCTCAAGGGATGAAGAGCATTGGGGATGAGGCTTTCTCTCCGCTTCATAATGTCACAACAGTGCGTATCCCTTCTTCCGTTACGCGTGTTGGTAATGAGGTGTTCAGTGCTGCTTATGGATTGAAGAACATTGAAGTGGCGGCTGAAAACTCTTCTTTCATAACCGTTGATGGCGTATTGTTCAACAAGGATCAGACGGATTTGATTACTTATCCTGCCTCAAAAGACGGACAGTCTTACACCGTTCCTACCACTGTAAAGCACATTCTCGACGGTGCTTTCGCACAGGCGGGTGGGCAAAACGCACATAAAGGTATGAAAGGTGCAGAGAAAAGGAAGAATGATTTGACTAAGGTTACGGTACCAGAAGGTGTAGAGAGCATAGGAAAGGATGCTTTCCTCTTCAGTGGACTGTCAGAGATCAGTCTGCCAAAGACGCTGAAGAGCATCGGCAGTAATTGTTTCTATTATACTGATCTGACGCAGATCGTCATCCCAGAGGGCGTAACCCGATTGGAAGATGCTACCTTCGGCGCATGTGCAGTACTGGAGAAAGTGACGTTACCCAGCACGTTGAACTATATAGGACGTGACATTTTCGCTGTTTATAATCCTGCTTTGACGGACATTCTCCTCTATGCTGAGGTGCCACCAGCGTGTGATGATGAGGCTTTCCATACGTTCGACAATTCCGTTACATTGCATGTTGTGGGTAGCGCAGTGAAGAAATACAAGCAGAACAGTGCTTGGGGCAATGGTCCCTTCGACTCTATTGTAGGCGACTTGACACCAACGGGTGTGGCACGCGTGGGTCAATCGACTGATAATGTGACTGTTGTGGGGATATATGATATCCATGGTATGAAGCTCCAACACAAGGTGAAAGGGTTGAATATACTGAAGATGAGCGACGGAAGTGTACGTAAAGTAATGATAAATACACTCAACTAAATGGCTCTTCTAATGTGGTATTAAGGTTTCAGGATGTATATTTTGGTTCGGAGCATGGCAGCTTTTGTCATGCTCCTTTTTTGTTTTCTGATGTTATGAAAAGCCTTTACACAAAATGAAGGGTGATAGCTGGATTATTCAACGAAAAAGGTTCATTTCTTGGTTTGTAATCATCAGATAATCAAAGGGTTGCAAACAGACTTGTAAAAGACGCCCTTTTGCGTTGTAAAAGATGCCCTTTTACTCATCAAAAGATGCCCTTTTGCATTGCAAAAGGGCATCTTTTAGAATGCAAAAGGGCACCTATTGGAATCCTAATGTGAATTTATTTGACGTTATGTGGTCCTTGCCTCATTGTCCTTCGGTCATTCCGAAGACGTGAGTTCTGCATGCTTTGATGCGATTGATGGCTTCTACATACACTTGGAAGTCATATTTCGTCTCCCCTCTGAACGATAATGCGATGGCATAAGGGCTACCGTCATTGCCGTTTTTGGGGCGTGCACTTGAGCTATAGAAGTATCCGCTGAAGCCAACATTTACCATTCTACCAATGTAACTGTAGCCTAAAGCAGGCAGGAAGAAGTAATCTGACAGACGTGCAGAGGCTGGTGGCGTTGCCACGGGAGCGGAGTTGTGATAGTAAGTATTCGCTGCAAGGAGTCTGCAATCCTTACCATCGGGCGTCTGTTCGGTACTGAATCCGCTGATTTTCTCCTTCTTCAAGAACCACATACCACCTTTCCAAAGGTGTCCGACGAAGGAGTATAACTTGTCTTTGTCGATGTGTGGGTCGCCTTTCAGGCAGTACCAAGCCATCTCGTTGGCGTTGGGCAGTTGTTTGAAGAGTGCCGTTTGTGCATCATTCCGAATGTTTTCGCCAGGATAACTGTCGTTGTACCAGCGGTCTGGGGCGGTATCTTTCTCTCTTGGGTAGTTATTATTATATGAGTCACCAGGCAGTTTAGCATAGCTACTCATGATCTCTGCTGACACTTTTGGCTGCCATACATCTGTTGTTCCCCACTGATGAGGGTACCAATAATTCTGTTTCGCATCCCACATGTAGTACATTGGACTGTAATTCAGTATCTTCAGATTGGCTGGCATGGGGTAGTAGGTGTTCTCTTTATAGTCAAAAGAAGGGTAATGTTTCGTGATTACATCTGAAACTTTTGTGAAAACGTCCTGGATATAATACTTGATCGTCAGCTTATGTACACCGGGTTTCATGACGACATACGTACCATTATCATCGATGTTTGCTGTTATTTCCTTGATAGGGAAGCCGTTAGGATATTGATTTAGGGCACTGTTCTTAGAGTTGGTATTGACCGTTATCACCTTACCAGTACCATCATTCTTGAGCGTTTCGGTAGAGTGGTCGATGCTATAAGTGCCCACGACATCATTATCAGAGGATATTTCCACCTTATATATATAGCAGTCTTCAAGTCGGGAGTTGGCATTGTAGGGTTGCAAGACAAGTATCGTCGACTTGTGTTTGATGCGGAATTCATAGGCTATGCCCGTCCCTTTCTTTGCAATAGCTGTACCCCAGTCGCCTGATTTGCCAAGATGTGAAGACGAATTGGGCATGTCCTGCTGCTGAATATTGGGGTAAACTACTTGGTTACTGTTCGCATTTTCGCCGAGATAGAGCACTTTATAGCTGTTCTTTCCGCCGAATTTCCCCGGTACTTTGAACTTAAAGGAAGCCACATTGTCCTCATCTACGGCGTTAGTGCTTTGTTGCCAGATGCCATTATCATCCTGGACAAAGATCCGATCACCCTTGGTCCACTTGTATTTCCCGTTGTTATAATCGATTGAAATACGTGTGGAAGGTGATGAAACAAAGGTAGTTAGGTTCTTATCCTCCGCACTATTCAACAGCTTTCTGTTGTTGTCTGAAAGGTCTTCGTTGGTGCATGAAGATGAAATGATTGTCAAGATAAAGGTCAAAATAAGGTAAAGTGAACACTTCTTGTATATCTTCTGGTTATTCATAAAATGTTGTTTAGTTGGTTATTAACTAAAATATTACAAATCACGGAATGCCGTTAGTCTGCTTTCTATAAATGTTTTGTATTATTTTCTGTCGTTGATTCTATCATTTTTTGTCATTGATTAAATCATTCTCAGTCGTTGATTTTATCACTTTCAGTTGTTGATTATATCATTTTCTGTTGTAGATTAATATCACTTTCTGTTGTTGATTAAATCATTTTCAGTCGTTGATTATATCATTCTCTGCCGTTGATTCTATCACTTTCAGTTGTTGATTCTATCATTTTCAGTCGTTGATTATATCATCTTTTGTCGTTGATTAATAGATTCATTCCTCCCATTTGTCCCATAAATTAACGGTATCTAATTCGAATAACGGTACGGGTTTGGCATCAAGTGGCTCTGGTCCGGTGCCTTTGTTACTATCCTCCTGATCACCCTCAAAGGGTGAATTGTCCATCAAAGGATAATTGTCTACCAACAGGACCTCCATCATTGGCTTTAAATAACACACTTTTAAACTTTTCGTTTCATTTGGTTTCATGTTTTTTTAGTTTAAGAAAGATGCAGCATAGAAGTAGGTTTTCTTATGTACATGCTTTGAAATTATTTGTTGATTTTATGTAAAACTTCGGTTTATAGCGGGCACAAAGGTATTCATTCTTTCGTAAATCACAAACGATTTGATGAAAAAAATGTTCATAAAAATACTACTCATACGTGGTTTTATGGGGTATTTTGCATCAAAAAGTGGCTTTTTTGTACATATAAAGGTAGTACTTTGTTGCGAGGATAATAGTATGTAACTGTCATGTATATAGTGTTTTATGAGCTAAAAGGCAATGTTTAAAAACGTAAAAAATAAGAAAAATCATAATTAATGATGATTTTTTCTGCTTTTCATACATAATATATAAAATAAAAAACCTATCGTTTGCTAACGAACAGAACATTATGTATATGCAACTAAAAACCTACCTAAACAAGCTGCAAAAGATGTGGACAGGCTTCTTGTCAAAGATATCATATCGGCAGAAAGTAACACTTTCCGTGCTATGTGGCGTCATTGTCGGGTTGACAGGTCTGTTTTTCTATTTGCTACGTATGCATACATATATAATAGGTGACGACCCTGCAGCATGTATTAACTGCCATATCATGTCGCCATATTACGCTACTTGGGCGCATTCAGCCCACGCTCGTAACACAACATGCAACGATTGCCATGTTCCTAATAACAATATGGCAGCGCATTATGCCTTTAAAGGCATGGATGGTATGAAGCATGTCGCCTATTTTGTGACCTTTAGCGAGAGACAATCCATAGAAGCTGAAGACGCATCGGCTGAAGTTATCATGGATAACTGTATCCGTTGTCATAAACAACTCAACCAAGAGTTTGTTAATACAGGCCGAATTGACTACATGGAAGCCAAGAGAGGAGAAGGAAAAGCATGTTGGGACTGTCACAGAGACGTTGCTCACATGAATAAAAACTCACTCTCAAGCGCACCAAATGCCGAGTTCGTAGAACCAATGCCACCTTCTCCAGTACCGCATTGGCTGCAGAAAGCGTTGGGAAGAGAATGAGAATACAACAAAAACAAGAGCAAGAAATAAGAAAATAAATAAACTAAAACCTATATAATTATGGCAAAGACATTAAAGAAATGGCAAGGCTGGTTGATCTTTGGAGGCGCAATGGTCATTGTGTTTGTCCTTGGTCTGCTCTGTTCATCAATGCTTGAGAGAAGAGCTGAGGTGGTTAGCATCTTCAATAATAGGCAAACTAAGATGACAGACTCCATCGTTTCACAGAACGAAAAGTTCGCTCAGGACTTCCCAAGGGAGTATGAGACATGGTCAATGACCGAAGATACAACCTTCAAGAGCAAATACAACTCTTCACAAGAGCAGGATGTGTTGGCTGAAAGACCAGAGATGGTGATCCTATGGGATGGATATTCCTTTGCTCGTGGCTACAATACACCACGTGGTCACCGCCATTGTATTGAAGACTTACGCAAGATTCTGCGTACAGGTAGCCCTGGTGTAGATGGTCAAAAAGACCTCCAGCCAGGTACTTGTTGGACATGTAAGGGTCCGGATGTAATGCGTTTGATGCGTGAAAAAGGAACAGATAAATTCTATGCTGCCAAGTGGAGCGACTGGGGACCAGAGGTCATGAACACCGTCGGTTGCTCTGACTGCCATGATGCAAGGACTATGAAGCTCCGTCCTGCTCGTCCTGCGCTCTATGAAGCATGGGCTCGTGTGGGCAAAGATGTAAAGAAAGCCAGTCATCAAGAGATGCGTAGCCTGGTTTGCGCACAGTGCCATACGGAATATTACTTCGAGAAAGAGAATGGAAACTATCTCCATTTCCCACAAGAAAAGGGTATGACGTGTGAGGCAGCAGAGGAATATTACGATAGTATTGGCTTCTATGACTATATCCATCCACTGTCTAAAGCGAAGATTTTAAAGGCACAGCATCCTGGATATGAGATCTCTTTACAGGGTATTCATGCGCAACGTGGTGTCTCATGTGCCGACTGTCACATGCCATATATCTCTGAAGGTGGTGTGAAATACACTGATCACCACATCACAAGTCCATTGGCTAACATCAATCGTACGTGCCAGACCTGTCACAGACAGGATGCTGAGACCCTCAGACAGAATGTTTATGAGCGTCAACAGAAGATCTATGACTTCCGTACACACGTAGAAAAGGAACTTTCAGCAGCACATATTGAGGCAAAATTTGCTTGGGATAAGGGTGCAACAGCAGCTGAAATGGAGCCAGTTCTTAAGGATTTGCGCAAAGGACAGTGGCGTTGGGACTATGCAGTAGCCAGCCATGGTGCAGCATTCCATGCTCCTCAGGAGGTAATGCGCCTACTTGCGAGTGCTATGGAGTATGCTAAAGACGCACGATTGCAGATAGCTCGTGTCGTAGCACGTCACGGTTTCACGGGTCAGATACCACTTCCTGACATCTCAACTAAGGCGAAGGCTCAGGCTTATATTGGTCTTGACATGCCTAAACTGAAAGGTCAGAAGAAGCAGTTCCTTGACACTATCGTTCCAAAGTGGATTGAAATTGCAAAGAAGAACAAGCGTTTCATCACTAAACCTATGTAAGGTTAGTTGATGGTTAACAATAGATAGTTGATGGTTTAAGGGCTGTCAACTATCTTTTTGTGAACACTTCATGACCTTCTTGTCTGACTTTGATGCAGAAAGTAAGGATGACTTTCTATGCGAGCGTGCATAAAATCTTCCACAAGAGACGGTCTGCAGTTGGTTGATACGCATGGAATACTGAGCTGATAGGTGGTAATCATTGGGCGTATTACGCGTAGATGATCTTTAGCTTTGGGATGTTCTTTTATGAAATCAGCCTACTTTCAAAGATCAATTGTAAGCTTTTAGCAGTTTAAAAGATAAGCTATCGGGCACTAACCATAGGTTTCGGGCGGTTCAAACGATATGTAATCCCGTGCCAAGCATGGGCTTTGGGCGGTTTAACGGATAAGTAAATCCATACCAAGCATAGACTTTGGTTGGTTTAAAAGATAACTAATCACATGCCAGCCGTGGTTTTTTGATGGTTTAAATGGTAAACTATTACATGTTAATCACATGGCTTGATATAGTTTCAACCATCAGCAATCAGATGCTAACCGTGGGTTTTGGGCGG
>QWCT01001028.1_pt1 | contig 15580 bp, 21 predicted proteins | sample 1972681 | NCBI WGS metagenome assembly QWCT01 (sample SAMN09866701, study PRJNA288562) | Human oral metagenome isolate pre3_saliva, whole genome shotgun sequencing... | isolation source: mouth | host: Homo sapiens | place: USA: California | reverse complement strand
GCCTGTCCGACCTGCTCAATATAGCTGTAGGTATAAAATGGCAACGAAACGCCCCCTTTCCATGTTCGTATAGGCTACTACGCCAAATGCCTTCTGTCAATGGGATTTTGAGCGGTATATGGATTTGGCACACACGATATAACGCGATATAAGACGATATAGTGCGATATGTGAAAGACCCAATAACTAAAACTTATTGCAAAAGTCGCGGTCATCTGCTAATATACAGATACAGAGGATCCTCGGCGTGGCTTCGGTCACTACCTTGGACAACGATGACCCTAACGCCAAAGCGCTAGGGTCATTCGTCTTTTTAGGAGAAACCGATGGAACATAAGAGATTCCGCACATATACAGAACAACGTGAGCTCTTGGAAAGTCGCGGGTTAATCATCCCACATCCAAGATTCTTTACAAACTGCATGCAGCAGGATGACTATTACAACGTCATCAACGGGTACAAGAAGCATTTTATTAGAGGTATGAATCCGGAGCGTTACGCAAAGGGAACTACCTTTGAGCAGGTGTACGCATTATATTCGTTCGATCAGGTAATGCGCTCTTATTTTCTTACAGAACTGATTAAAATTGAAAAGCATATAAAGTCACTCATCGCTTACCATTTCTCAGAAATTCACGGCTATGACCATAGGCAGTATTTAGACCCCAACTGCTTCAAGAATGACAGTCCTGAAAACCGGCGTTTTGCTTCCCGCACGATAACAAATCTGGAAAACGCAATCAGGTACTACACCCAAAAGGGAACAAACTCAATATGCCATTATATAAAAGCTTACGGTTACGTCCCCCTATGGGTTTTGAACAGCGTTACGTCATTTGGGCAAGTCGCTCATTTTTACTCGTGTATGAAAGTAAATGAACAATCCTCTATTGCAAAGCACTTTAAGTTGTCGGCGAATCAGCTGGATGGCTTTATTTATTTTCTCAGTGACATCCGCAACACCTGTGCGCATGGCAGCCGAATCTATATGCCGAACAAAAAATACAAATTTCAGCGTTTGATTCCAGATACAAAAATACACGCAGAGTTAGAGATTCCTCAAAACAACGCACAAAACTATATCCGAGGAAAAACTGATGTTTTGGCTATCCTCATCACGCTAAAGGTATTCTCCAAGAAATCCGATTTCAGAATGCTGAAAAAACACCTCAAAAAGCATTACGCCAGAATGGAAGCCCAGATACCCAAGGAGATACTCCACGATATAAATCAAGAAATGGGATTCCCCATGACCTATCTTTCTAAGTTATAAAGGATTGTCATGCCGGAGATCTATCACGCGCTCCTCGACGCGATCTGCGGGTCACAGTCCGAGCATCTCTTTAAAAAAGTCAGGCTGTCAAAAAGGCTGTCAAAAATAAAAATAGAACAGAAAAAGGCTTCTGAGCAAAATGCTCGGAAGCCTTGATTTTACTGGCAGAGAGGGTGGGATTCGAACCCACGGTGGCTCATCACCACACTTGATTTCGAGTTTTCTAGCCCTCGTTTTTGCTATTGTTAGGAATTCCAAAGAAGCCTTGATATTACTGGATTTAAAGGCATTCTCTTCAATAGATATTCCCTGTAAATCCCGGCTAAATCCAGCTGTTTTTATGGAGCGTGTGCCCAAAATGTGCCCAAGTTTCATATCTCTAAAGCAACAAATAACGTACTCCATGATCTATCTCTATTATCCGATTCTTCCCACGCTCTTCTTCCAGCAGCCAGATACAATCTATACACAGGACAGGACGGACAACTGGACAACCACATTGTAATTAGAAGCAATAAGTTTGTCATGTCCTAACACTTTATCCCTCATCAAGATGGTGGGGGATTTTCTATGCATGGAAACAAGTAATATGGGCATACTTGGATAGTATTTACAAAGGAATATACATACGCATTTATATAGAAACAACTTCAAATTTATTATCATCTAGGTTTCTGTATTCCTATTCAGGCGTCTGTATATTCGATGTGGAAGGAAAAACATCCTATAATATTGGTAGAAGATTAACGAAAGGAGTGTGGTCTTTGGGCATTCGCAGAGATATATTTTTCAAACAAATAGGCGCAAAAATTGCCTATTATCGGACATTGTATGGTATGGGACAGGTCGAGCTCGCAAAGCGTGCACACATCAGCCAAAGTGCATTAAGCCGCATTGAGCATGGGAAATACAACGAAAATGTCTCCATATCAATGATTCTGGACATTGCCGAGGGGCTGGAAATTGATCCCTCCCTATTGACCACGTTCAGTGATATGGAGAAAAAGATGTGGGGATTCAGGTGTCCAGAAGATATGTAAGATCAACTTCTGGGTAGGCGATAATGAAAGAGGTGATGTGAAACAGACAAAGCAGATCACCCATCCAAAACCGAATATATTTTTAGAAAGAGGGAATGAAATTGGCTATCAAGAGGATTGAGTACATGTGCAGTCAGTGCGGCAAAAAGGAACTTCGCTTTGTATCATCGGGGCGTCCACAGCCTGGCAAGTGCCCCAGAAGAGAGGGCAATAAACCCCACATGTGGACGATCAACAGACAGTTCGAAAATTAAGGGAGGCATCGATTTTGGGGATTGGAAATCGTCTGCCCGATGAAGCGCTATCAACACCCAGCACCAATGAACCCAAGGTGGAAAAAGCGAAAAAGGAACAGCCTAGTGTAAACTTTGTTCCTGAAGAGCCAAAATATGAATTGGGTGATATTATCTTGCCGCAAGGTGTAAGGGACGATATTTTGGATGTCGCCGACTATGCACGCAACAGCAAGATCGTATTTGAACGATGGGGGCTTGGTAAAACTCATAAATACTCAAAGCGTATGGGAATCAACCTGTATGGTCCGCCTGGGACAGGAAAGACAATGGCGGCTCATGCCATTGCAAAATATCTGGGCAGGAGGATTCTCGCAGTCAGCTATGCCGAAATAGAATCCAAATACGTGGGTGAGACACCAAAAAATATCCGTAAGGCATTTGAAGTTGCAAAAGAAACAGGAAGCATTCTGTTCTTTGATGAGGCAGATGCCATCCTCAGCAGACGTGTCACCAACATGAGTAACGCGACTGATGTCAGCGTCAATCAAACGCGCTCTGAGTTGCTCATGATATTGAACGACCATGAGGATTTCATCATCTTTGCAACGAATTTCATTGAGAACTTTGACCCAGCCTTCATGCGGCGGATTGCAAAACACATCAAATTCAGCCTGCCGGACGAAGAGTGTCGTCGTACGCTCTGGAGAATGTATATCCCCGAGGAAATGCCGAACAGTATTGATATTGTTGCACTTGCAAGTAAATATGAGGGCTTATCGGGAAGTGACATATCCACAGCGGTCTTGATGGCAGCGTTTAAGGCGGTCAGAAATGGCGCGAGCTCTGTCGATCAAAGTTACATTGAGGATGCCACGGCCAACATATTGGCAAGTAAGGAGGACAATGCGGCAAGAACAGGTGTCACCACGAAACGGGTCGTTTCGGAAGAATATGCAAAAAGTCAAATGCAGAGAGAAAGTTGAAAGGATAGTGCTGTATGTTACCAGTTTTGATTGGTTTGGGTGTTTTAATCGGCGGCGCACTGATCGTCGCGAATTGGGATGACATTGTAAATTGGCTCCACGATTTTATCCCGAAGCTGAAAGCCGCATGGAAACAAGTCAGAGAACTCGTTCCACATGGCGCGCGCATCTATGGGGATCTCGTCATCGAGGGAGCAGATCGCCTGATAAAAATAGCGCACAAGCTTTATTATCAGGAAGACGGGCAGTGGATTGAGGAAACCACGACCAGAAAAGTCCCAGAGAGTGAGGTTCCTCCGTTTATCCGCAATAAGGGGATTAAAAAGGAAACGGATATTACGGAGGAAATGGAAGAAGCTCTAGGCTTGGAAGTCTAAAGGAGGTAAATCTCATGCCAACACGGGACGATGACAGACAGGATAATCGTTTGCAGGATGCGATCAATGATCTGAAAAATATCTTCAGTACGATTATGGACATACTCACCAAGATGGATTTGGATGAGATGGTGCATCTTTATTCCAGGAAGATCGATGTGCAAATCCTGAAAACAGTCAAAGAGACGGGCTGGATGTATCGTGGCGGTCAGTTTACGGTCACGTATGTTACGAAAGAAACTTTCTCACTCGAAATCTCACTGTACTATCAGGATGCCGAAGGAGAGTGGAGGCAGGTTAAGTCCGTTACCCCGCGCGATATGAAGTATCTGAAGGAAACTGCCGTCAAGGAGCTCTTTGAGAAGAAGAAAATATCATACGATATTGATGCCCCAAAGGAGGAAAAGTCCGAGGAGCATAGTTCATCGATAGAGTAGAGGAGGAAGTATGTTTCATTGCACACAATGCGGCGAGTGCTGTAAACGCGTGGGAATGACCATATGGGGAAAAGAAATGGCTCTTCCTAGTGGCGTATGTAAATGGCTTGATCTCACAACAAATCGTTGCAAAATCTACACCACTCGCCCACTGATGTGCAATGTTGATGCTGCCTATGAGGAAATATATTCCTCTGCTATGTCACGTGAACAGTTCTATGCACTCAATGTGGCAGAATGTACAAAGCTGCAAGCCATGAGTAAAAATAGTAGTTGAAAGAGAGCGGGATATAAATGGGGACGATACTTCTAATCATCATAGGTGTTGTTGTTGGAATCGCGATCCTTTCTATAGTCGTGAGCGGTATAAAAGAATTTCTATCTAAAACTTTCTCTATTGTAGGACGTTTTCCAGGCTTGTTCGTTCTTCTGATTGCAGGTCTATTTTATTTTGATCGCGTGTGGATTCCTGTCGTAATCTATTGTGTCCTATATGCCTTGAAGACAAAAGAAGTGGCAGAAAAAGAAATAGAAAACCGAGCACTTAACCGCATAGAAACTATGGGGCTCATCAGCAAACAAGAGGCGCTAGGTTTGCTCCCAGGGTACTCCCCTCTTCCTTGGCTAACTGATGCCATGTATGAGAAAGAACACGGATCAAAAGTACTGGATAAAGAAATTGAGAAGGGAATTCTTGTTTTACGCAATTACAACGGTATGGAATTCTACTGTAATGAAGCGCGATGGAAGGATGTTCAAACTGGAATTCTAAAGAAAACGATAAACACTATCTCAGAGCACATCAATTCTCGGGGCTTTATAGCAGAGGATATTCGTTTTAATGTGATTGAAGAGAGGTGTGGATATGATACCGCGATGTTGGTTAATGTTCTCACAAAGAAGATCTTCGAACAATACATGGACAAAATGTTGAGGGAAGGTCGTGTCTTTGTTGAGGAAACAGAAAAAGAACGGCGAACAACAAAGTTGTATATAAGTAAGGACGTATTGTCTGCAAAACAGCAATATATTCGTGGGTGCGATATTATAGAGAAAGATGATTTAGCTAAAATATTTGGAACAAACGATGTGGGTGAACAAAAAGGCATAATGAATGCCATAACCTCTCACATCTGGACAGGAACATCCTACGTATTCCTTGATGGTATTGATGATAAAAGAAATTATATATGGCTAAATGAAGCAACGATCAAAGACCATACATGTGCAAAATGTAAGAAAATAGTGCGAAAGCTAACTCAATACGGGAAAGAACAGTATTGTGCGTCGTGCTTACAAGAAATTCATGCGCAAGAAGATGCTGACGAAGCTGAAGGAAAGGCTGTAAAGCGTTACATTTCTGCTCCGCCTCCAGGTGTGAAAATTAAAATGTGATAAAATCTTTGTTTTCAACGATATACTATGTATATGGAGAGTTTGAATGTTTTTATGGAAAGGAACTGTTTTGTTATGAGGATATTCAAGGTATTGATGACGACTGCATTGATGGTAGTCGCACTGTTTGGCATGAACAATACAATTCATGCGGAACATTGGGTCGATGTGCAGAATAAGTATCTTGTTGACTTAGACTCACTCGGAAAAGACTACGAGTATATGGATCCTCAAAATGGATGGTATATTGCGGGTCATGCTCAAGTCTACAACAAAGCCACAGGAGTATCTAAAACGTGGTATGCCCAAAACTATAATTCTGAAGGGATTAAGGGGACACATAACACGCTGTACTTGAGAATGGGATATGACAATATCCTTCGCGGTGTAACGATGAAAGATAGGGCTGAATGGAATGTCGCTAATTTCATCCTTGTCTGCTTTGAATAAGTGAATTATGAATGGAGGTGAAAGAAATGTTCTATGGAAAAAAGTTGCTTTCCTTTATCTTTGCCTTGTTGCTGGGGGCACTGATTGCAGCTGCTCCGACAAGTGCAGATGCCGCTGCGGTCTACATCTATCAGGGCAAGGGCATCGGAGTGATGGCTGACACAACCTCACGTTGGTTCGACGGGAATGCCGGAGGCGTTGCCTGTACCTTTGAGCGTGAGAATACTGGTGTCTTGACGTATCGCTTTACGCGCACAGCAAACGGATGGGAGTATGAGACGTTCGGCACCAGACCATCTTACTACAATGCAAAACCGATCATAAACGCCATCCTCAACTATATTGTGACGGGGAATACCACGAAAGAATACAACCCGTCATAAACTGTAAATCGCATCATCGAAACCGTTCTACCCCCATAGCCACGCGGCTATGGGGGATTTTCTGTCTTTATAGGAGGAAAACAACATGAAGCAAGGTCGTACATTACAGGAACTCGGGCAGGAGTTGACACGTCAGCGCGAGGCTCGGAAGGATTTTATCTCAGATACGCGGTCACTCGCTATGGATTCGTCTGCTCCGGGCGGCCGTTTCCTCATCGCTCTCGGGGATGATACGCAGGAATATACGATTGGTGAGACTGCCCATCAGCAGATCGCTGCGCGTCTGCAAATCCCCTACCGTTATTATCAAAAGATGCAGAAGGAATATCCGACACTCCTCGATGAGAATGTCAACGGATGGTTTCGACAGTCGCCTGAGCGTCGTATGATTCGCGTGCTGGATGGGAATGTGCGCGCATTCCTCTCCGACCGCTATCGCCGTCTGGACAATCTGGAACTCTGTGCAGCTGTACTGCCCGTCATTCAGGAGATGCGGGACGCGACGATTATGAGCTGTGAGGTTACAGAGTCGCACCTCTACCTGAAGGTCGTCAACAAGAAGCTGAAAGCCGAGGTCGGCGTCGGCGACGTGGTACAGGCGGGCTTTGTCGTGTCCAACAGTGAGGTTGGACTTGGCAGTTTGAAGGTTGAGCCGCTGATTTATCGCCTTGTCTGTAAGAATGGGCTAATCGTCAAGGACTTCGCACAGAAGAAGTATCATGTCGGACGGCAGGTCGCGGCAGAGGACGATGCTGCATACGAACTGTACTCTGATGAAACACTGGCGCAGGATGATAAGGCATTCTTTATGAAGGTGCAGGACACGGTGCGTTGTGCCGTGGATGCTGCGAAGTTTCATGTAACCGTAGACAAGATGCGTGAAGCGATGGAGATTCCGCTTGCGGATAATCCTGTGCAGGCGGTTGAAGAGCTGGCAGATCGTTTCCTCCTCACGCAGAATGAGCGCGGTGATGTCCTGCGTCAGCTCTTTATGGGCGGGGATAACAGTCGTTATGGGCTGATCAATGCGGTAACGGCAGCGAGCAAACTGGCGGACAGCTACGAACGTGCGACAGAGTTGGAACGCATTGGTGGAGAACTGTTAGCCTTGCCCACAGCACAGCGAACTGCTCTGCGCGAGCATAATGTTACACCGCTGCGCAAACGATTGGCGCAGTCATAGGATAGATAAGCACCGTCCTCTTTGTGGGGCGGTGCCATTTTTATGAATGGAGGATTTTATGTCACATTATCATCATTTCTGTTTGGCGTTCTCTGATCTGAGCGGGGAGGTCTATACATCGTCGGGGTCGATTGTGCTGAGCCTGACGAATGGTGCGGACGGTGACCGCACGGTACTGACACTCAGCCCCATGCAGACGTTTGTTTTGTCGAAGGGGCTGCGCAATATCGTGAAGGAGCTCCGTATGGAGAATGTTGACTATGGGAATATCGCGGGTGCTTTGGCGCTTGATTTTCCGCAGGAAATTCAGACCAGTGCGCGTGAAGGAGGAGAGTGTGAGCAGGTCATTTATCTTGATGAGATGCGTCCTGTTGCGTAGAAGGGAGTGGAAATATGAGTGCATTGTATGAAATTCAAGAGGACATTCTTTCCTGTATTGACCGCAAAACGGGCGAAATCATCGATGTGGAGCGGCTGCATGGACTTCAGATGGAGCGGCGGCAGAAGATCCGTAACATTGCCTGTTGGATCAAGAATCTGCTCGCCGATGCGCGTGCCTACGAGGAGGAGGAAAAGACTTTCGCAGCGCGCAAGACGGCGGCGAAGAACAAGGCGGACAGCCTCAAACAGTATTTGTCCGATTGCCTCCACGGAGAGAAGATTCTGGACAAGGAGTTCTCGATTGGTTGGCACAAGTCACATCAGGTGCAGATCGATGAGGGAGCAGCCATACCAACGTCATATCTTATCCCCATGCCGGACAAGGTGGACAAGCAGGGACTAAAGGATGCCCTGAAACAAGGATGTATTTTCCCTGGTATTTATCTGCGCGAAAAAGAAAATATTCAAATCAAGTGAACGGAGATTTTGCCATGCAAAAATTAGCAAAAAAACTTATCGCAGTTATGCAGGAATGTCGATATGTCGCGAAGAATGGAGTGAATACGTTCCATAAGTACAAATACGCGACCTGTGCTGACGTCTTGGAGATGGTCAATGCTGCCTTTGTCAAACAAGGTATTGCCAGCATTACCGTTCCCGAGGTGGTTGATCTACATGAAGTTACGACCGCAAAAGGCAGCACAGAGCACATTGCTACTGTCAAGGTCACGATCAAGCTCGTTGATGCGGATTCTGGAGAATCCCTTGAGATTTCGGGTATGGGCAGTGGACAGGACAGTGGGGACAAGGCAGTGATGAAGGCGCAGACTGCCGCGATCAAATACGCCTATCTTCTCAGTTTCGCTATTTCTACAGGCGACGATCCAGAAGCCGACCAGCGGACAGACGAGAGTTCGTTCGTTTCGTCCGTCCTGTCCGCTGCATCAACAAGCAAGGCATTTCAGCAGAAGTCAAAAGCAAAAGGACAAGTCTATGCCTGCCATGAGTGTGGCGAAAAGCTAACAGATCGTGTGGCAACATTCTCGATGCAGCGATATGGACGTCCACTGTGTATGGATTGTCAGAAGCAAACCATGGCAACTGCCTAACCTATCTTACTCCTAGAAAGAAAAGGATTCCTCTCCTTTTCTTTCTAAGGAGATAAACACGTTAAAATATACGGAGGCATAATATTGTGTGTATGAATGAAAACGTACATCCTTTATACGATAACATTGATGCCGCAATTCAGGATTTATTTGATGATGTAGATGCAGAATTAAGCATACGTTCTTTCGATGAAAACAGTTTATTCGACCATTTTATGGTAACACTTCACAAATTATTTAGCATTGTACGATTCAAATATGGGAAACCGGCAAGAGATCTATCGAAAGAAGATATTGCAGAATTTGTAACTCCCTATTGGATAAAATTCAATGCGCTGCTTCCATCTCATCGCATCAAAGAACTTACAAAATACGATTACGATACATACTACGAGGAATATGTAGGCGTTCCCTTCCCTAAAGACAGGGGAATTTCTATATATGACTACATTTTGCTTGCTACAGGAAAAGCTTCAAGAGATGAGGTTGAGGAATGGGAACGCACGCGTTTCATAGCGGCATACCGCGACCACCTGCCAAGCCTTTTTGGCATCAAATACAGCAAAGAGCAACCAGATGAATGGAGGTACGAAGTCATCCGTCTGGTAAAAATTCTTTATGATTGTTCGGATAAAGTTGTAAGTGGTTCTTTTCTCTGCATACAACACCCGTCTCTTGTAAAATTCAACCCGCTGCTACATACGAATTATACAGATGCCGTAAAATTTATTAAAAGCAGAGTAATCTTGCGAGAGTGCTATTCAAATGATATGGCAGGATTGCAGCGAATAGTCTATATGGAAAAGTATGCGGATGCCCTACAAAGTTTCTTGCAGTCCATCTCATATCAATCGATCGACTATATCATCCAGCATCTTGAGGGCAATATTTCTTGTGCAATGAAACGAAACATCTGTCATGAAGTATACGAAACGATTGCATACAACCTAAAAAATGCACCTCTAAAGCACCATATCGCCTATGACCATTCAGCTGACCCAAATGCTGTTCCATATCACGCATACAGTCATTTTATCCTATCGGGGATAAACGGTTATTTAACGCTCATGCTGTCCTCAAGTGGATACTATCCAACGGTAGATAGTTCATTCTACGATAAAGCAGCGCTATTGCCATGTGAACTCATTGAAAATGAAGTTGCACTTTCATTGTATATCCAAAACAATAAATCAAAACTCATTGAACTCATATACAAGGAGTTCTGTACAAAAGAAGAACTCAAAAAATATGCAGTCTATCTGTCACGACATATGGAAAATTATCAGTTTCTCTATGCTTTTTTCAAAGAGTTTACCTCTAACGAGGCTGGTTCTCTCTCGTCCAAGGATGTTTTATACATTATAAAGTTTTATGAGACTGTCTCACAAGATGGCCCCGATGTTCCACTCAGCAGCGGCTACACGAAGAAAAAGCCAAAGTCACTAAAAATTAACAAATTGTTGCAAAAGATGAGTAAGAAACACCACGGCGAAAATAATGATGTTTTATCTGATGAAGAATATGTGATCGCCTGCCTGTGGCTGCAAGATAGGATTGCAGCTTTCTGGGATATGAGAACCGCTGAAATCCAGGCAGAGATGTGCAATATGCAGCACAAGATATTAGAAGTCTGGGAAGACTGCCTCCCTCGGCTGACTTACATATATGATGTACCGCCTTCATTAAATGAGTTTGTCGCTCAAATATTGCCTGAGAAAGACCTCCGAGAACTTGTAGACCGATATTCAAAACTGATGTAGCTACATAAAAGCCCAGTCACTCAATCGTGGCTGGGCTTTTATGATGCGGGAAATTTGGCGGGAACAAAACTGGGGAAAAATTTACCCCTTATGAGCCGCCGTGAGATGCGGTACTCTATCAACACCAGCTGGGAAATTAAAGCAACAGGAGTGATCATCAATGACAAAAGAAAAGTGGCGACGGGTATCGATCTCTATGCCCACGGATATGTTGCAAAACTATCGCTTCAAGAGCGATGAGGCGGGTATTTCGCTGAGCCGATTACTATACCTGCGATTAAAACTCGCGAAGCCTATATGGATTGTTCCACGTGCTGTGCAGGACGAACTTGCAGCACTTCACACACTCCTGCACCAGATTCGGTCAGGTGAATATGTGACACAAGCACAATGGGACATCTTGGAGGCACAGGTAAAAACCTTCACGCAGCTTGTCGGTAACGACAATACTCAAAGTAAAGGAGATCGCGTTTATGCTTAAACACAATATAGTACCCGCTGTATGGGGAACACTAAAAGATGGGATTCCACCATCCATAACAGCTCCACGTTCGCAACCATTGGCACCATTATCCGGAAACTCAGGGTATTCCCCTTGGCGCACACTCCCTGCCTGTCATGCAGAATATAATCCTGCTACAGTGCTTTGGTTTACGGTAATGAATTCTCCTACGGCAACGACTCCTCACCTGTTTCAAGGGACAAACTATGTTGCTTCCGATAAGGGGCTCTATACCGCTGCGGATAAGAAAGGGGAAAGCCAGTTGATTTCATCTGCGACAATCCATGTCATTGCCCTCAAAGAGCGCTGGGTCGATGATGGTACACACAAAGATTCCTACATTTTAGAGGTCAGTTGCCGTGATTGGCATGGAGAAGTCAAAACAATGGAGATTCCTGTGGAAAAATACAAACAGGCATACCCTATCCTCCGCAAAAATTTTCCCGGCATTTTCTTCGCGGATGCCAATGCAGCCGCAGTGGAAGCATACTTAACCGATGCTTTCAACAAAAGCTGTAACCATATGAAGCGTATTGTCGATGTCGAGCCCTCGGGATGGATGGAAATAAACGGCATGATCTCCTACTGGAAGGGATGTGGCGAGCATTGTGCATCCATGGACATCCCTGCTGTAGCCCCCATGCGTTATAGCGAGATTTTCCAAAAGGGCTTGCGTTTCCTATCCGTTGGAAAAAATCAATGGCAGATTTGCCTGATATGGCTTTATGCTCATCTTGGGTACATGCTGTATTGGATGAAGCGAAGCTCTGCTGTTTCGATGTCTGTTCTCTATGTAAAAGGAAGAACAGGCTCTTTGAAAACCTCCGTGGTACGTGAACTGTCCAATGTGTTCGATCATGATCGTGGCCACGCAACAACGCGAATGACATCGACACGTGCCAGTATTGCCTCGGTACTCTCGAATCTTCGAGATACGTGTATTTGCGTTGATGATTATTCCAATTCAAGCGTACGGGACAGTCGGAGCTCAGAAGACAATGCTGAGTTTGTCATTCGGGCGGTAGGAGATGGCATTCTCCCTGAAAAAATGAATGTACGTGATTTCTCAAAAGCTGTGCGAAAAACAGTTCGCTCCGCAGTCATTATGACAGGAGAGGAAAAGCTCTCATTGGGCGCATCCAGTATGCTGCGCGTGATAGAAATTCCGATAGACGAGTACACCTTTTCAGGCGAAGCCCTACGTATTTTTCAAGAAGACTCGGAAATACTACGCTGCTATTTTTCCTTGTTCGTTCAGTACCTGGCAGAACATGGTCACGAAATCACAGCAGCATATGGTCAGCTACAAAACGATTATCGCGAGCGTTATGCTCATTCATACCATGATAAACGTTACATTGACGCAGCTGTCCTGCTTCGTGTCGCAATAGATGTCCTTTCGGGATTCAGTGCTTTCTGCGGGGTTGCGCTGCCCGAAAATCTATTGCAGAAATTCGACAACAGCATTCTGACAGGCGTTACACATAACAGCCAAGAAGCCCGCTGTCAAAAGCCAGAACTGCGTTTCTTGATTGCACTCTTAGAGGTCGTGGATACGTCACAAAACAGCAAGGTAGCAGACAATGAGGATTGCTATGTGGGAAGTGAAGACAATTTCATCGGTTTCTGGGAAGCAGGAAACGACTTGTTATGGATTCGATGGGATTCCGCCTTTAAGCTAGTCCATGACTACTATCAACGCATTGGAGAACCGTGGATGATCAAAGAAACCACCATCAAAGAGCAACTGCTGCACCTTGGCCTTTCCAAAGGAAAGCTCAAAGGAGAAGGTTCAACTGGGAACGAGTATCTCATTCGTGCAAAAAAAGGAAAACGGCAGCGAATGCTTGTATTGCAGATGAAAAATATTCATCGTTATATGGAGGAGAATGCAAAATGATTTACCTAGTAGAATTTCATCGCGGCTTTGCAGCTTTCAGTTCCCCTAGTGAGACGGTGAACATCATCAATCAGGAGGCTGGGATTCAAATATCGACTTGCGACAGCTATGAACACGCGTACGTTACGGCCTGCAAAAACTACTCGTGGAAAGAATGGGAGCGTAATCCAGGGACACAACCTGTATTCCCGCGGTTTGAAGACTGGCAATCTGCCGGATTCAATTTCAACTCAGGTCTGCCCTTAATGCGCCCCTACTGCTGGCGCGTATTTTCAGCACGAGCAGATGATGTTGTTGCAATTTTGACGAGCACAGAGAATATTGTTTGCTTTCTTCAACAGTTTCCCTACGCAGAGATAATAGAACATCCAAACGTACAAACGGCTCAATATTCCCTGAACTGGGTATTGTTGCAATATCTCTTGCCTTTTTCCCCATATATCACAAACGGGCTTCCTTTCCTTGAAAATCTACCGTTTGATACACCAATTCCAGTGAACTATGCAGAAAAGTTCAAGGAGTACCTGCCTACCATTCCTCAACAATTACCTCATCCACGACCGCAGTGGAAATTGCCCGCCCCGAAAGGAGAAGATGATCATGGCGAATGATATTGTGCCAGCTACATACACTGTCCGTGAAGTTGCAGAAATTCTGCGTATCGGACGTAACAAAGCGTATGGCCTCGTCCACAACAAAAAGATTGGCTCTATCAAGATGGGACGCGAGTATCGTATTCCGAAAATCTGCGTCGAGCGATTCTTAAGTGAGAGCCTTCAGAACTAACGCCCTTCTTCTACTCACAGGGAGCAGCGTTTGTGCTGCTCCTATTTTTATCGAAAGGACTTGCCATGCAAGGAACAATAGAAACTCGCACACGAAAAAATGCGCGTGATGCAAACGGAAAGCTCCGAGCAGAGATAAAGGTCTACGATGTCCGCTACAACTATCGCGACCCTGCAACAGGACAGATCGTCCGCAAGAAAAAGAGAGGCTTCCTCCGTCGTATAGATGCCGAGGAGTTTCTGCTTCAAATCAACAAAGCACAGCAGGAAGGTATTTTCCTCACTCCAGAAAAACTCACCCTATCCACTTATTTGAACACATGGCTCGGCAGCTATGCCAAGGTAAATGTCAAAGCCAGTACCTATGCCCAATATGAAGCAATCGTGAAGAAACGCCTCATTCCTTGGGCTGGTGGCTACGACATCAAGGCGATCACACCGATGCAGATTGACGATTTTTATGCAACATTGTTGCGGCAGGGACGCGCAGACGGCAAAGGCGGCCTCTCAGCAAAATCCGTACTCTACATCCACCGTGTTTTGAACGAAGCTCTTGGACATGCCGTACAGAAAGGCTTGCTGGTCAAGAATCCATTGCTCAGTGTAACAAATATCCCAAAGGCAAAGAAGTTCAAGGCATCCGCATACAGCGCGGAGGAGATTCGTTCTTTGTTAGAAGCAGCAGCTATTGAAAACAGTTTTTGGCAAGCAGCAATCGCACTCGCGGCAATATGCGGTCTACGGCGCGGTGAATGCCTTGGTCTCAAATGGTCGAAAATTGACTTTGACAGCCAATCTATCACCATTGATGAGCAGGTGATAGAGATTCATCACAAAATATATTTCTCCACGCCTAAGAGTACTGAAAGCATTCGCACCATTCACGCCCCCGTTGAGGTTTCGCCATATTGAAGCGGCGAAAGGAGGAGCTAGACCAACATAAGGAATGGCTCGGCAATGCATACGACGAGCACGATCTTGTTCTATGCCGTGGGAATGGATCGCCGATCCGTCCCGGCAATTTCACAAAAGCATTCAAGGATTTCTTGGCACGCCACAATATGCGTACCATCCGTTTTCACGATTTACGCCATTCATGCGCTTCGCTGATGCTGCAATCCGGCGTTGCCATGAAAACAGCTTCCGAAATCCTTGGACACAGTTCTATTGCCATTACAGCTGACCTTTATACACACGTGATGCAAAAGACGAAGGAGGAAGCTGCTGAGAAAATTGGCGATTACGTTTTTGGCACACAAGAGAAATGACAATCTTGCAAAAAAGAGAAAATCCCTATAAAATATAGGTAGATCATTTGATCTGAGGTGATGCGCATGGATATGGAACAAAAGAAAATTCGATACCTTGAGAAGATCAAACAGCTT
>QWCT01001026.1_pt1 | contig 15601 bp, 12 predicted proteins | sample 1972681 | NCBI WGS metagenome assembly QWCT01 (sample SAMN09866701, study PRJNA288562) | Human oral metagenome isolate pre3_saliva, whole genome shotgun sequencing... | isolation source: mouth | host: Homo sapiens | place: USA: California | reverse complement strand
TATTGGAACGTATGGAGCATGATTTCGTCCTTGCAGCCGATGAGTTCCATCATAAGACTAAATTCCCCAATGAGATGTGGCAGACCGATTTTACCTATTTCAAAGTCAAGGGTTGGGGCTGGTATTATCTCTCTACGGTAATTGATGACTACAGCAGGTATATCATCCATTGGGAGCTATGCTCGAGTATGACCTCTGAAGATGTATCCAGAACAATAGACAAGGCAGTTGAAAAGGCCGGGGTTACACTTCGGAATCCTCCTTGTCTTTTATCAGATAACGGACCATGCTATATTGCTTCCTCGCTCAAGGAGTATCTCGGTAAGGTATATAACATCAAGCATATTCATGGCAAACCCTTACATCCGCAGACGCAAGGAAAGATAGAACGATATCACAGATCGATGAAAAATGTAATTAAGCTAAATCATTATTTCTGTCCCTCTGAATTAGAAAAGGCTATCGATGGGTGGGTGAAATATTATAATGAGAGAAGATTTCATGAATCGTTGGATAATCTCACACCCAAAGACGTATATTTAGGGCAAGGGGAGAAGATCAAAAAGATAAGAGAAATAATAAAGCAAAATTCAATCAACAAAAGACTTTTTGATAATAAAACAATGAAATATCAGAGTAAATAACTACATTTGCAGTTGTACACTTTTGTTTGACAACGTACACAGTGTATGCGGCCATGTGTAATACGACATCCGCAAAGCCGGCTGTGCTATCTTTAGGTCGTAGTGCCGCATGGCATCAAATAATGCGTTTATCGTGGTTGCATCCATTTGGATGTCATCATCCGGAAAGAAATAGTAGTCGTACTAATCCTTAAAATGCGAATTCGCCTCAAGGTACTTGTATATGACCCTCAACTTAAATCCTTTAATGTGACTGACGTATTCAGCATCATTACGAAACAGTTCCAACTAGTCATCATATACGATTAGGTGAAAGTCAAAGTTTCTATTACCGTCTGTCCACATTTTATGTAGGCTATTCTTGCCTACAGCTGAAATTACACAGTTCCTGTTATTCATAAGTCTATTTTTTATACTTTTAATTTCTTGAAGTTATTATTACGGAAAATATCTATTCTTTTAATTCTTATATTAATAAAGGGAGCACACCATCTCTACATGAGCAAAAGATCCTTTTTGCAACATCTTTGATTAAAAGCCCTTTATCATTTTCTGCCTAAAAAACTTGTCAAATATACTTTGATCTGTAATTTTTATCTTAGCAATTGTGTGTGTGTTCCATATAATCCTATTTTCAAGTTTTTTGGATGGTTCAAAAATCATTGTTATTTCATATGCTTCATTATTTGGATTTGCATAGTATGCAACAGCTTTCACCTTTCCATGCAAGATAACACCTTTAATGTCAGATTCAACAGCCGTTCCTGACTTGATCCTTTTCTTTAAATCAGTAGATATAGTGGTTTTTGCTGTTATTTTACGTTTAACAGAATCTACAATCACACAAAGAATGCTGTTTTCTTCTACATAGTCATTTTTTTGGAATGTATTACAGGGATAAACAATACCAGTAGACGGGGACTTTATAAATAACGTATCTTGTATGTCTCCATTTTTTTTAATAAGTTTTGCAAGGATATCACCCCTGCGAACATGCCCATAATCCATATTCAATTCGATTACGATCCCTGACTCAACGGCTTTAATGTTTGTTATGAAACTTACATTTCTTGCAACAATTGGTATTGTTACTACGTCAGGGTATTTCACAAAAATACTTGCAACAAATATAATTATAACAAAGCCTAGAATGCAGGGAATTCCAACTCGTAGGATAACTGGAGGAATTTTTCCCATCAGTTCCTGTACCTCTTCACTGCGCAACTCTATGTTTGGAATATTTTGTTTTGTTTCCATTATTATCCTAATTCTAGTTGGTTTTTGACCAATGTATAATACACGCCCCTCTTATCAACAAGTTCGTCATGTGTACCAATCTCCACAATGCGTCCCTGTTTCATGACAACAATCTGATCCGCCCCTTTAACGGTACTTAAACGATGAGCTACAATAACGACAGTCTTTCCTTTATAGAATTCATGTAGGTTATCCATAATGGTACGTTCATTAGTGGAATCCAAAGAATTTGTTGCTTCATCAAAGAATATATATTCGGGGTTCTTATAGATGGCTCGTGCAATCAACAGTCGCTGACGTTGCCCTTGGCTGACCCCAGAGCCTTCCATTCCTATTCTTGTGTTATAACCTAATGGGAGTGCAGAGATAAACTCATCTGCATTGGCCATCATTGCTGCATGGTATAGTCGTTCCGTGTCAACTTCATCCGTATCAAGTGCGATATTATTGGCTATTGTATCAGAGAATATGAAACTCTCCTGCATCACACTACCTGTCTTACTTCTCCAAAGATGCGGATTAATTGTATTAAGATTCAGATTTCCTACCTTGATACTGCCACTGTTGGGCTGATAGAACCCTTGCATAAGTTTGATGAGTGTCGTCTTCCCACTACCGCTCTCACCAACAATGGCCGTCACATTATGCTCTGGTATTACGAGGCTGATATCGTCCAGTGCGTAGTTTCTTTCTGAGCCATCATAACTGAATCGCAGATGGTCGATACGAATACTCTTATCTTTGGGCAAAAAAGAAGCTTTATTAGCAATATTTTGTTCCTCATCTTCTTGGGCGTGTATTTCATTCAATCGTTCAAGACTTATTTTGGCATCCTGCAGAGCTTGGGCAAAGCCGATAAAGTCTCCAATAGGGGCTGACACTTGGCCGATGATATAAGTGAGTGACATCATCATGCCGATCGTCATCTGACCTTCTACCACAGCCCTTGCAGCAATAAACGAGATAAGGAGATGTGTCGTTTGTGTAAAGAACACTGTTCCCGCTTGCTGTATTTGGCCAATAGTCAATCCCCGGACACTTATCTTGAACAGATTCACTTGTACATGCTCCCATTCCCAGCGTTTTTGTTTCTCGCAGTTATTCAGTTTGATGTCCTGCATTCCTTGAATAAGCTGAATAATCTTGTTTTGCTCAGTTGCTGACTGATTAAACCGTTTCAAGTCTAATTCACGACGATATTTCATAAAATTAAGAATCCATAATACATAGAACGTATTTCCTATCAAGAATATTGTCAGAATATTTATATTGTAGTAGGCCAAAATACCCGCAAAAATGATGAAATTGGCCAGCGAGAAAAGTACACTCATCGAGTTGCCCATCAAGAAGCCTTTGATACGTCCATGATCACCGATGCGCTGCATGATGTCACCTGTCTGTTTCGTGTCAAAGAAATGTAAGGGCATGTTCGTCAACTTGATGAGAAAGTCTGAGATAAGTGAAATATCTATTCGGGAATTAATGTGCAGTAGTATCCAACTACGAATATATCCTACACTTAACTGTGCGAGGAATAGAGTCAGTTGGGCGATGAGTATTAAGGTTATTAGGCTAAGGTTCTTTTCGCCTATACCCAAGTCAACCATAGCCTGTGTCAAGAATGGAAATATAAGTTGTAACAAACTACCCGCCACCATTCCTAACAGTAATTGTACAAACTGACCCTTATAAGGTAAGAAATAATTGAAAAAAAATGAAAGGCTATGCTTTTTTGTCTCTACCTCTTCTTCTCGTTTCCCGAAATCCACTCCAGGTTCAAGCAGCAATGCGGAGCCTTTGTCCGTATTGTCGGATTTACTACTTAGCCAGCATTTAAGGAACTCTTCTTTAGTATAGCATAACCGTTGAGATGCAGGGTCCGATATGTAAATGTTATATTTGCCTTTACGTTTTCTCTCTATTTTGTAACAGACGACAAAATGGTTCTGATTCCAGTGAAGAATGCAGGGCAGCAGGGCTTCCTCTACCAGTTGCTTAAACGATATACGGAATCCTATAGTACGGAATCCTATATATTCTGCAGCATCACTGATACCCAACATGGAAACACCTTCTCTTGAAATATAACAATGATGGCGTAACATCTCTGCAGAATACTCTTTACCATAATGTTTCGCGATCATGCGCAGAGACGTTGGGCCACAGTCTGCCGCATCATGCTGGAGATAATGAGGGAAGGGTCTAACTATCATTTCTTATTTTGGTGATTATATATATACAAACTAAGTTTATGTGCTTAACTAAATAAGCACTGATGGTGTCTTATTTACCTTTGCACCACTTTTCAAGACAATAATTAATTCCCCAAAAGCCATTTATGCCTAAGTTATAAATGGGCATACACTCTTTAGATAATTGCTCGTTAATGGATGAATTTTGGACTTTGGTGTAATAATAGTCCCATGGAACATCAAACTTGGGATGCTCAAAGCATTCATTAATCTTTTCCATTAATATACACATACCTGTCAATCCGTCTGTAAGATGTAGTTGTTTATCTTTGAAGTCTTCATAAGTGAGTTGCTGGATGGATATTTGAGAAATCACTGCGTCTCTATGTTCTATCCACAAGTCTGCAAGATTGTTGACAGTAGTTAAAATTTTGGATACCAAAAAAACTCTTTTTAATTTATTAAATTGTAAAACAGGAGTGGATGAAATTAATTTGTAAATCAACTCATTGCACATGTGATTTATTCTTTCCACATAAATCCCTTGTTCATGTAGTAGGAAGAGGGAATACAAGAAAAAAAACTCTTTTGTAAATAACTGTGCAGGTATCGGTTCTTTGAAGATATCATATTGTTTAACAGAATAAACATATTCTAATAAGGATTTTGCTTTTTTTATAAAAATCTCTCTTTTTGTTTTATTTTTTATACCGTACCTCAAATGTAGAGATATATAAAAAAGTCCTTCCAAAGCAAAATCTATATCAACCATACTCTTTTGATTATTTACATCTAACGTTTTGTAAATATAGGCATCGATCTCCTCTAGTACGTAGTCAGAACTTCCTGTTTTATAGAACTTTAAGATTATATCTATTGCAATACCAATTCCCAATAGTCCTCTTGAAAATTCAATAGGAGTGTTACTACAAACATCTTTCAGTATATCATTAATCAATCTGTTATACGTAGATTTATATGTTTTATCCATACTACTTAATCTAGCATAGTATAATGATAGTCCAGCCTTTCCATATAAAAGCCCATTTTCTATACTTTTGTACTGTTTATTTAGCAGTAGCAAGAGAGTTGAATCGTTGATTACATTCATAATTTTAAATTAAAAATTTTCTTGAATTTCATATTGAGAAGAGTATCTTGAGTTTGACAACTGTAACATACATATATCATTATGTATTGTAGAACGTGATGTCCCATTCATGTCTCTTGGATGACAAAGATGGAACATAGGGCCTTGTGATCGATGGATTCTGTATCCCATAGCTTCCCATCGCTGTACCCTATCAAGATCCTCAGGCCCCCATCCATAGAAATTTTCATTTTCCTTTCCAGCATTTATATATTTTTCTTTGCAAATAATAAATCCTCCGCCAATAAAGTTTTTACCATACAAAATATTCATGTAATTTTTATACTTTAAAAGAAGCCGAAGATCATGTTTCTCTATATACAGATCTCTCAAAGATTCATCCGTATTCAAAAACTCACCATCATAGGGAAATGAAACTTCTGCTTCTTCTTTTCTTAGGACAGTAATAGAATCCATTATCTGCTTACCATTTACTATAACATCCGCATCCCAAACAGCCACAAATGGCGTTTCTACAAAATTCAAAGCTAGATTTATAAAATGAGTCCTATAGAATACCACATCATCATCTTTGACAAAATGATACATCACCTCTGTTTTTGTAGGCAACAAGTGTTTTATGATATTATTAGGTATTCTTCCAGATTCTATTATTATAATTTTACTATCCAGTTTTCTTACTTGTCTTATTACTGCAAGTAGATTCTCTAACCGTACTATAGAATCCAAGCGAACAGGTATAACAAAAGTTAAATCCTTAATAATATAATTCTTCATTTGATGCTTAATATTAGTAAAATATGCTATTCCATGTTCCATGCGCTAACTGAAGAGTTAATGGAATGAGTGAATTTTATTTTTATTAGATATCTCTTCTATACACTTCCTTTGTTAGAAGTGTAAAGAGAAATATGCAATTGCTCTAAGCCTTTAATTCAAGAGGAATTGAATGCTATCTTTATTAACATTGCAACTCCTCTTGATTTGTAAGGATGCTATAAACTAAGATTACAATATATCCGATTATAAAATATATTCGGAGATAGTCGTTCGCTTAGCTGCGATAACATGCTTTTGATCCAGTCCAATTAGGAATAGAGCCACAGTGGGGACATACTCCACCACAGTCAGAGTCAGAGGAACATAAACTATTGCATTTACTTTGTCCTTCAGAAGACCCTCCGCCAAATATGACTTTTAGCTGGTCACGAGTTAACTGCACTCCGTCGAATTCCGGAGATGCTAATTTCATTTTCTTCATGTTTTTTCTTTTAAATTATTAAATACTACATCATGCACTTTGCATGATGGGATATGCATTATTTATTTGCCACGGACCTTCGTGGTGCAAATCGTAGTTTATACTCCACGCTCAGCATGACATAAGAGGGAATACTGTTGTAAAACCGTTCTGTCCTACCCTGCCCATTTACTTCATACGAGTGGTTGGAAAACTGCTGCAGGATATCGTAACCGGTAAGACGGAGCAACAGACGATCGTGGAGCAGACTCTTGTCCAACGATATATTCCAGATCAGATAGTTCGTATTGGCATCACCCGTGCTGTATCCACGACGGGAATACATTCGGAGGTCGGTTGAGATTTTAAGGATCTTCGCCATGGTATAGTTGACCACCGTACCATAATTGAAATCGAAGACGCTGAAGGGTTCGAAACTGTTCATGAGACTTCTGGAGTGGTGCCAGCCGAGGTTCCCTACGAGGGAGGCACGCAGATCGTTCTTTTGGTAAGCCAGCGAAAGCCTGTGTGATGAGTAGATGTTATCCACACTGCTCTGTCCTAAGCCTGCACTGCCGACAGCCATAAAGTCCACATTATGATTGAAGGTAAAGCGGTTGCTGTTTTCCAGATACCATAATCTGCTCTTGTCCAGGGCCAGCGAGATGCCCGCCTCTGCCGTACCCGACCAGTTGCCATTGATGTTTCGTGGCTGGTAGGTATATACTCCCGTGGCCTCCTGATAGAATACGGCATTGCCTACCAGTCCATGGTCAAAGCGCAGCCCCGCGCTTATCTGGTACAATCCCTGGACTTTGGGGAGCCGGTTTTGCAGACGCGCATTGAAACTGTGTGAAACAGACTTTTTCAGTCCGCGGTTGCCGCGGTAGATGAGAAGGGAATTGGAAGTATCTGTGTAATCTACAGCCTGTTCGAGCATTGGCGTGGCCATCTCCATGCCATAGCTCGTCTCGAAGTTCAGACCTGTCTTTTTGCTGTATCTATACGAAACCGTAGGGGTGAACAGCCAGTTGTCAGACCGTGCGACCGTGTCGGACGCTGCACGCTGATAGCTCATCCGCTTTCTTTCAAAAGCGAGGGGGAGGGTTATGTCGAACCGCGTCTTGCGATGATCGTTCTCGTCATCAAAGAAGATCTGCACCACCCCCTGCTGCGTGCGTTTGTGCTCCCTGATACGGTAACTGTTGCCATGGTCCAGGGCCATGGACAGAGAATCATGGTTTGAGGGCAGACCTTGGGTGGCGACATTACCTTCCGGCCTATTGTAGAGCCAGTCCAGCCGGTAGAGGTCATGTGTCTCATGCCGATAATCCTGCCGATAACTGTATTTAAGATTGTAGTTCCAGTTGCTGAGCAGGTGAATATTGTATTCCAGATTGATTCTGTAGTCGTACGAGCGGGACGGCTCCTTGAGGTACTGGTTCTCCTGTTCACTGCGCTGTTCCAGCAGGTAACGCACCATGTAATCCCTCAACATGGTGGAATGTATACTGGTGTAGCCGCCGTCGAGAGTGAGATTGAGATGGTCTCCCCACGGCAGTTTCCTAGTCGCTGTGACGGTCTGGCTCAGCGAGGAGCGGTAACCTGATCCATCTTCTTGCAAGGTCTGTCTGTTGACCCATGATGAATCCTCGTTTCCCGGCTGCGACAGATAGTCTATACGCTGCCTGTCCGTCGCCTTTCCCATAAACGGGTCATGACCGTAGGTGGAAGAGAAGGACGAATTCAGAACGTCAGTCTTGATGTACTGCCACATGGTATAGGAAGAAATATAAAAAGGTCGTTGTATGGTCAGTTCATTGGTAGCGAGCGCAAACAATCCATCTAACTTATTCTTGCTGGCAGATACCATGTAATTTTCGTGAGTGGGGAGAAACGTTGTGGTAAGGCCATTGGTTTCATTGTTCAGCGAACGCCATTGCACATTTCCGCCCAGTTCATTCCTGACCGTCTCCTCCTGGTTGGCCACCATCCAGTTCATTCCCACGCCTTTGCTTGTCAATACCCCGTTGCTGATATTCGACTTGCTCCACTCTCCATCGGAGCCCGGGCGCAGGTAATCGTTCAGGTTGTTCATGGTGCCATAAAGCGAAAAGCGGGAATGGGGTGTATATCTTAGGCCAAATATCCGCCCGGAATAGCGCTCGTGCGTGCCCCCACCTATCTCGGCGTTGGCGATGTATCCCTGGGCATACTCCTTCTTCAGCCTGACGTCCATCACAAACTCCGGCTTGTCGGCATTAAACCCTAAGTAGCGGCTCTTGTCTGTTGTGCGGTCATAGAAACTTACGTTCTTGACGACATACGCCGGCAAGTTCTTCAGGGCGATGCTCTTGTCCGACTTAAAGAAGTTCTCTCCCTGCAACAGCAGGTTGTCTACCTTCTTCCCGTTCATATAGATCTCGCCCTGAACTGTCAGTTTCACTCCCGGCATCTGCCGTACCAGTTCGTCCAGCATGGAACCATTAGGCAGTTTAAAGGCATCTGCATTGTAGATAAGGGTGTCATTCTTATAGACAAACTTGATCTTCGTGGCCTTTATCTCTACCTGGTTTAAATCTATTTCCCTGGAAATCCTCCGTTCCATGTAGTGAAATGGGGCATCAAAATATTCGTTGCGAGCTATATATTGTATGTTGATATCCACATAGCAACTTTCATAATCAGGGTGTTCAGCCTTGATGATGTATCTACGAGGTACGGCAGGTATAGTGAATTTGTAATACGAATCCATATAACTCTTGTCTTCGTTAAAATAACTTACCATCTGACTATCTACGGCTACACTATCCGCAGTCATCAGCGTGATCTTCACATCTCGTATTCCCCCGTTTGTGAAGCCATCTTTCACATGTCCCCACAACGCCACATTCTGGTTGTCTGAATAAGCCGAGCTTACAGCAAAGATACTCACAATAAGTGCAAACAAAATTCGATACATATACTTTGTTATTTAGTTATTAGGTATCTTAAGTCTTCAATATCGTATATGGTTGGCAATTCAAAACCATTTACAAATAATGTAGGAGTTGCCATTATTCTATAATGCTCACAGAAATATGCCATTTGCTTGGCATTGTTATAATTCTGTGAAGAATATTGGTCATGGATTCCGTAAATCTTTCTAAGTATAGAGAGATCCTGTATTTTGTTTTTATACCATTTTGAGAAAACGTCTTCCATATTGGCTCCATCGTAGTACAGGGTTAAGAAGTAATCTACAGGAGTATGTGTGTAGTACTCTTGGTCTGGATCTGATATAAATATAATTTGTAGTTTTATATCCTTATTAAATTCTATCATATTTTGTAATATTACTTGCGCATCTGCACAATGTCCACAATAAGGATTGCAGACCTTTATGATATGAGTATTCCCTTTAGGGTTTCCCAATATAATTCCATATCCTTCTATCGAAATATCTATTTTCTGTTCTTTTTTCAGTAATGTATAAAATACCTCTGGATCATATTTTATCTGTTTTAGTGTTTGCTCAATATACTTTCTGTGTTGAAATTCAATACTATTTTTCCACACAACAAAGACTAATGCTGCTGAAATGTATAAGCAAACTATTACTGTGCATACGGCATTTATTGTTATCTGATCTGGAGAACACAAAGTACCACTAATTAATGCCGTTAGAAAAAGGGCAAAAATTACAGTTAGTACACTTATGCATAAAGGACACCATTGCCTAATAACGTTCTTTTGATAATAAATAGAAAAGAAGATATAGGGTAGTGCTAATAAATTTAAGTATGCAATGGTGGCGAATACATGAATATCGAAAAATGAAACTAACATAGAAGATAGCATTCCTCCAAAATAAGCACTTCCTATAACAGACCAAGGAATACCTGCAAATCTAGATTTGTTTGAGGATAAGACTGCATCACAATTAAACTTTTTCCCGTCCCCACATAAATTTCTTACAATAGGATTATATGCGTTGTATTCACGGATAATAAGAAGAATACCGATACAGCATCCTACGAGCAGTAATAATGAATAAATATATGGTGCTATACTTCTCACCTGCGTAATGAGAAGATAATATGTTGATATAATTACCCAAAGGATAGGCATTGAGAAAAACAGGAAGGAACTTATTAGTTCCTTACATAATTCCTGTCTTCTATGCAATTTATAATCTTTATCACCAGACTTATCTGTTTTTTCAAAGAAAAGAACATACCCAGAAAAAAAATCACGAAATAAATCTTCAGAAATATCTTCACGCTTATGATTAAATGGATTGTACCAATCAATTTTATCACATTTTCTTTCATAAACAAGAGCAAACAGTTTGTTTCCGTTACTACCTTTACTCACTTGTACCAAAAATGGTAAATCAAGTTTCAATATTTGCTCAATGTCTTCACATTTATAACCTTCTGATTCTACACCAAATTCAACAAAAACATCATGTATAGCTAACATGCTAGGATAATAAGGATGTTCTTGCAGTTTCTCAAATAAGGTAGTAGAAGTTAACCTTAGTTTGAGAAGAATACTAATTTGATAGGATATTTCCTTTATATTATCCTCTGGATGAAATAACAAATTTAACATTTTCATATACTTATATTTAATTTCACTATACTAATGGTTGATTATGATTTAAACTATGTTCATATCCTCAATTTCCGCTAATTAACTTCCATTTTTTGAAATACTTTTAAATACATTATATACTTTGGTATTCCTCATATATTTATAGGAAAAAAGACTGTTTCGATGATAGTTCCTTTTGAAATTACGAGTGAATAAATTATAATATGTTTCGGAGTTATATATTCTGTCATGATTTATAAGTTTTAGAGTTATTTCCAATAGTTTAATGCGCTTTCTATTATTTGACCCATATCGAGATATTTTGTATTCAGCAAGTCGTCCGCCAAAAATAATATCATTATCAGCATTGGCATATCCTCTATATCTGCCATAGAGTTTAGAATTTCGTTCGTCATTAATTGGGTAGTAAGGTTCTTGGAAATGTGCCGAACCAAATGTCATGGGAAATTCTCTCGTAATAATAGTACAGCCGTTATCAATGATAGATGGATTATTAATATCAAAATGTTTATGCTCAACAATTCTCGTGAAAGGTACTGAAGCATCTGTATAGTTTACGACAGCATTACCTTGGTAATTATTTTTGTATATAGTTTCATGGTCAAAACGAAGACTACGATATTCTAAATGGCCAAAACAAAAGCCATAATATTCATCAATAGCACCTGAATAAACTACCTTTTCTGCTATATTGTCAAAATAATCCTTATCATTAAAGTAGTCACAATTGATTTTACACTCTATGCCATCTAATAGGGCATCAATTAACTTGTTGTAGCCGCCCTCGGGTATGCCTTGGTAAAAATCGTTGAAATAGTTGTTGTCATACATAAAGCGTACAGGAAGACGTTTGATAATGAATGCTGGTAGTTCAGAACATGGTTTACCCCATTGCTTTTCAGTATAACCTTTTATCAATGTTTCGTATATATCATTGCCCACTAATGCAATAGCTTGTTCTTCCAGATTAGAAGGCGTAGCATGACTACCCATATCGCCTATTTGTTGCAGAATTTTTGCCATTGCCTCTTCTGGTCTGACCACGCCCCACATCTGATAGAACGTATTCATGTTAAAGGGCAAATTGAATATTCTATCTTTATAATTAGCAATGGTATTTAACGTAAAACGATTAAAAGGCACAAAGGAGTTGACATAATCCCACACCTCTTTGTTGCTGGTATGAAATATGTGCGGCCCATATTTATGTACGGTGATGCCTTCAATATCCTCGCAATAAACATTGCCTCCAAGATGCGAACGCTTGTCAATAAAAAGACAGCGTTTTCCATGCATTTTGGCTTGGTGGGCAAAAACAGCATTGAACAGCCCTGCACCAACTAACAGATAGGCATACTCTTTTTTCATAAACACTCTTTTCTAAAATATTCAATGGTCATGCTTAATCCATCCTCTATCTTCACATTTGGCTTCCAACCATTAAGCAGTTGTGTTGCAAGAGAAATGTCCGGACATCTTCGCCTTGGGTCATTATTAGGTAGTGATCTTGATATTATTTTTGAATGTGATTTTGTCAATGACATAACCAATGATGCCAAGGTTCTCACTGCAATCTCATTCGAATTTCCAAGATTGATAGGTCCTGTAAAGTCGTTACCAGTTTTAACAACCCGCATCATTGCCTCAATCAAATCATCCACATATTGAAATGAGCGTGTTTGGGAACCATCACCATATATGGTAATATCTTCTCCACAGAGAGCCTGTGTTACAAAGTTAGAAATAACCCGACCGTCATTCTTTGTCATTCGTGGTCCGTATGTATTAAAAACACGTATGATTTTCACTTGTACGCTATATTGACGATGATAATCCATACATAGACTTTCGGCACATCGCTTTCCTTCATCGTAGCATGAACGAATACCAATAGGATTGCTAACATTTTCAATATGCCCTGTGTAGAGATTGTCCATGCACAGAACTTTGTGTCCGTCTTTGACTAGCCGGTCACACAGGTGAGATCCGATGAATCCGGCACCACCTGCCACTAATGTTGTCTTATATTCATTTGCTTTCATCATGTCTTTGCTGATGTCAGTTTATTTGTAAATCTGCCTTGGTATTATTTTCTGCTATAGATACACTATGTTAATTGGATACGAAAAAATGGTATTATAATTATACAATCACTACTATCCCGTTAAAGTGGGCTAATTGTTCTTTGAAATCTCTGAAATAAAGTCTATTACGAGCAGTTTGGGGTGCGCGACGATTTGAATTTGAATTTTGCAGCCTTTTAATAAGATTGCAGATGAACAAAGACAAATATGTATTCGCACAACTGATAGAGTTTCTTAACAATAACAAGTTCCGTCGCCTTGTTGACAAGTATGACGGGAACCATTATGTCAAGTATCTCACCTATTGGAACCAACTTCTGTCATTGATGTTCGGACAGCTCAATAATCGTGAGAGCCTGCGTGACCTGTTAGTGGCTCTTGAAGCTCATAAGTCCAAATGCTTCCATCTCGGCTTAGGCCGGAATCCTATTGCTAAAACGACACTGGCTACTGCAAATCAGAATCGCGACTATCGCATCTTTGAGGAGTTTGCTTTCTACATGATGGAACAGGCACGACAAAAACGGGCAGCGGACATATTCAAACTCGGCGGCAAGGTCTACGCGTTTGACTCCACTACGATACCGCTCTGTCTTTCGGTGTTCTGGTGGGCAAAGTTCCGTAAGAAGAAAGGCGGCTTCAAGGCTCACGTCCTCTATGACATAGAGGCACAAGTGCCAGGTTTCTACCACATCACCACCGCTTCTGTCCATGACTCCAAAGCCATGCAGGAAATTCCCTATGAAACAGGTGCTTACTATATCTTTGATAGAGGCTACAATAACTTTAAGGAACTTTATCGTATACTGCGACTGGAGTCCTTCTTCGTTGTCAGAGCCAAGACCAATCTGCAGTACAAGTGTGTCAAATGGAAACGACGTTTACCTAAGAACATACTCACAGATGCAGAGATTGAATTGACCGTCTATAAGAGCGGTAAGGACTATCCTGAACATCTGCGCCTCGTACGATTCTACGATGAGGACCAAGGCAAAGAGTTCTTATTCCTGACCAATGCGGTGAACTTGACAGCCCAGCAAATAGCCGACCTTTACAAGAACCGATGGCAGATAGAACTGTTCTTCAAGTGGCTCAAGCAGCACCTCAAGATCAAGAAGTTCTAGGGATTTACCGAGAACGCTGTCAGAATACAAATCAGTGCAGCCATCACTGCCTACTGCCTTGTGGCGATTGCCAGCATGAGATGAAGTTAAAACGCTCAACTTATGAGGTCTTACAAATCCTCAGCATATCACTCACGAACAAGACACCACTCAGGGATCTATTCGATAAGACTTATTCCAATGATGTCAAAGAGCAATTAAGTCCCCCTATTCCGGAGTTGTTTGATTAATATTTAACTTGTCCTCAATTTTAACGAGACACTAATGTTATACGATGTAAATTGCTGTATTTGTTATATTCAGTAGAACTCACAATACTGAGCAACTTCGTTGCTAAAGCCGTGAAGATAAAAGCACTTGGAGATTCCAGATAACAACAATATAATAGCAAGTAGAAATACCTGCCAACTTTACCATAGATTATCGCAGTAGAGTTTTTCATGTTGCCATTTTCAGATAATTAGTAGTAAATCTTTATTTTTTAGATTTAAATACGAAATGACTTTCCTATAACATACTTTATCTGAGGATTACAGGAATATCAAATCTTTTGTTGCAAATATAATAAAAAATATACAAACTGGTAAAAAAGCATCTTTCGGTTTTGCAATATTATAAAACATTAACAATCAATAATATTTCTCTTTACTTCCTGATTCTTCCTCATTCTAAAATTAACAATATTATTACTATAATTTTGTAGTTTGATAATTGGAAAGGCCTCTCTACTTTGACCCCTTTGGGCAAATAGAATTTGCTCACCTTGGCCATAATATGATTGACCCTTGTAAAGTCCTGGTGCAGGGGTCAATTTTATTTTACCCTTTTAGATACTCTAGCCTTTCTTAGCCCTTAACTTACGCATGCTTTCGCCATATAATTCTATGGTATGCGCCGTATGAATGATTCGGTCAAGGATGGCGTCAGCTATTGTCGGATCGCCAACCATGTCATACCAGTTGGACGATGGGTACTGCGAGGTTATGATAGTGGATTTCCTTTCATGCCTGTCCTCAATAATTTCGAGCAGGATGGGACGTTCTTTGGCATCAAGAGGTACAATGAACAGGTCGTCAAGGATGAGTAACTGGCAACGCTCAATCTTCTTGAGCTCTGTTTCAAGTGTACCTTTGACTTTGGCAACCTTCAGTGCGCCAAGCAGTTTGGGTGCATTGGCATAGAAAAGTACGGAATCCCCTTTTGCATGCCTCGTGGCCAAGGGCACATGCTAGATAGCTTTTCCCCGTACCAGAAGAGCCGGTAATGAAGAGGTTCTGCCCCTTATGTACAAAGTCAAGGGTGGCGAGGCGTTCCATCTGATTGCGCTCAAGGCCCCGGTTTGTGGCATAG
>QWCT01001024.1_pt1 | contig 15647 bp, 9 predicted proteins | sample 1972681 | NCBI WGS metagenome assembly QWCT01 (sample SAMN09866701, study PRJNA288562) | Human oral metagenome isolate pre3_saliva, whole genome shotgun sequencing... | isolation source: mouth | host: Homo sapiens | place: USA: California | reverse complement strand
CTTTTGTTCTTTTGTTCTTTTGTTCTTTTGTTCTTTCTTTTTTTATTCTTTGTTCCCTATTCTAAACTCAGAATTCCCTTATTCACCGCTTCTTCATAGCGGAAAACCGCCTGATTATAGTCCAAACGGGCATTTTCATACGCATTCTCAGAATTCAGAGCATCCAGCTCCATGCCTTCCGCATCAACTCTGCTAATAAGTCCTTGCGCCTCCATCCGAGCAGCTCTGTCCTTCTTTAATTGAGAAAGGGACGCGTTTGTTTCCGCCATCTTTAAGGCAAGAGCCTTTTCTTCCACCGTTGCCCATAAAGCCTTTACACCACTGCGGATTTCTTCCGACTTTTCTCTTTCCTTTTGTTTCTTCTCGGTCCAACCGGTGATGTTCTTCTCTTTTTCCCGAAGAATCTCTCCATATTCACTGTTTCTTGCTAAAACGGCTTGATAGTCCGTCTCCTGATTCCTTCCGTTTAGATAATCTCTCGGAAAATCCGGAATGCTTTCTATCGTGATATTCTGATAGGTATTCATGTGCCAGCCCAGACTTAAGCCGATGTTTCTCTTCATCGTGTCCAGCCCGTCTCTTAGCTTATTAAGATCCGCTTCAGCCGATTTTAAGGAAAGTTCCGCTGTCGTAACATCATTTCCGGTCGCCTTTCCAAGGCTCTCTTCTTTTCTTACCTTGTTCAGGCTTCTCTCCATAAGACTTACCCGCTTTTCCAGCATCTTACGAGTATTTTCCGTCTGTGCATAGCTGAAAAGAAGATTCTGCATCGCATCGGAGAGCAGAGCCTTTCCGGTCAGAAACTGAGAACGGATAGACTTTTCCGTCTTCTTTTCCGCCTTCGTCATCTCCTTATCCGTCTTTGCAAGCTCCGTTAAAGCATAATTTGCCTCGACCAAGCTGCTGTCCAGTCCGGGAAGAATCTTCTTACTGTTCTTGACCTTCTCCAGCTTTGCAATCTCTTTTCCGAGTGCTTCCTTTACAGTCTTATCTTCTGTATTGTCCCTTTGATCCTTTAGGAGGGAAATATTGTCGGAAAGAGCATCTACAATATTCTCCTTCTGTTCCTTTACGGCAGATTTTACCCCCTCCATTCCTTTCGTGCTTTGGGAAATCAGATCCTTTTCCAGCTCCGCTATACTGCTGTAGTGATTCACCAGCTCCGGAACCTCGAAGAAGGAAATGCTGTTGTCTTCCAGATTCCAAGCATTTGCATCGCCGCTTACAGTATTGTTTGTACTGCTCTCTACATTATTATTGGCATTCTCCGCAAAAGAGGGAAAAGCGGAGAGAGAAAGCAGAGAGAAGGAACAAAGTGCTATCAAAGCCTTCTTCTCTATTCCATTCTTCCACTTTAAATCCGCTCTATATGCGCCGATTGTATTTCCACTCATTGTTTTTGTACTCGTTGTATTTTCACTCATTGTATTTTCACTCATGTTATTTAAACGCATTGTGTTTATACGCATTTTTTACTAATTGTGTTTATGCTCAGTGTATTTATGCTGATTGTATTCGAGCTTATTTTATACACACTTGTCTCATCTATACAATTCTTTACCAGGGTCTTCTTCCTATAATGCTCTACTCCGCAGTGGCAAGTCCGCTCACTCCTGCACGATAATCGAGATATTCTTCCGTAAGCTTTAAATCCGCCTGCTTCTTCTGTAAACCGGCAATGGTATAGGCGTTTTTCGCCTTATTTCTTGCTTTTACGCTGATTGTTCCAAGCTGCAAGCTTCGCTCCGCCTTTTCATAGCTTTTTCTCGTATTTTCCTCCTGTAAAACAGCCTGTGCCTGTGCGTCCAGTGCCTGCTTTAAGCTCTGATAGCGAGAAAGCAGATCCGACTGAATCTTTTCCTTCTGATTCTCTATTCTTTTGGATAAGTTCTCTCTATTGGCTTCCCCCTCGGAAAGATTCAACTTTCTTTCATTGATTTGCAGACTCAAATTATTGTCTACAGCCTTCTTCGTGTCTTCAGAAAGGGAGATCTGCTCGATGCTCTCTCTTGCCGTCTCCGGAATCGTCGGGAAAACAGGCTCGGCACTCACCTTCCAGCCAAGACTCACCTGTAAAAGCTCGGAAGTCTTCTTCACGGTACTGTCATCACCCATTAACTGAATTTCTGCCTGATCCGCTGCAGCCTTTGCCGTTAAAACATCGATTTCCGTAGCCTGTCCGACAGCCTTCTTTCTCTCGGCGGTTTCCTTGTCACTCCGTGCATCTTCCAGATTTAAGGCATCAATCTGTCTTTGTAAGATGCCGTTCTCTCTACTGATAAAGGACTTCTTAATCGTTTCTATCGTATTCTTTTCCGTCTGTTCTATGGAAAGCTTCGCAAGCTCCCTATCGCTGTTTTGTGCCACTGCATCGGCAGAAAAGGTATTGCTGTCACTCTGATACTGTAACTCTGCCAAGGCTTCCTGAACCGCATTTCCATTTGCAGCAAGAAGCGCTTTCTCATAGGCATCTTCTACCGCAGAGCGCGCCGACTCCACATCAATATTGTAAGAACCTCTACGGTCACTGTCACGAAAATTAATCCAAAGAGAAGAAACCGTAGGATTGTACTCATGCACCAAAGCATCGATTTCCTCCCAGGAAATCGTATTATCCCGAAGACTTGCCCATTCCTCCGCAGTTTTCTCCCTCTCATAGGAAGTTTGCATCGGTGCCGTATCCACATTCTCCGAAAAACCGTAACGTCCTGCCGCAAAGGAAGGGGTAAACGCCATGCTCGCAACAATACAGGAAATCGGTAAAATCAGACCCTTTTTCTTCATTTTATCCTCCAAAAAACCAAGATACATTCATTCACTAAACAGAATTGCTTCTTAATTCAACTAAAGTGTCTCTCGTATCTAAACTCTTTACCTGAAAGGAATCTCCACTCTGTCGCCCTCTACTATAGCATACAGTTTCATCTTACTTTTTACATTTCTATGGCATTACTGTGAATATTTGGTGTTTTCTTCCGCCCGTACATAATCCTGTAATACACCGGAAGGAGGAGAAGCGCAAGCAGAGTAGACGCAGCGAGTCCTCCCACATCAACAAGGGCTAAGCCCTGCATGAGTTTTCCGTTTTCCCCGATAGCCATCGCCATCGGCACCATGGAAAGGACAGTCGTAAGAGTCGTCATGAGGATAGGACGGAGTCTTGTTGCTCCGGCTTCCACTATGGCTTTTTCAAGCGGCATTTCCTCTCGATATTGGTTTACGGTATCCACGTAGAGAATTCCGTTGTTTACTACTGTCCCGACCAGCATTAAAAAGCCGAGAAGAGATGTCATGGAAATGGTCGCATCAAAGAGCCAGAGCAGTCCGAAGGACCCAATCATAGCGAAAGGCACCGTAGTCATAACCATGAAGCTGAAGCGTAAGGACTCGAACTGCCCCGCCATGACAACAAAGACCAGAAAGACTGCAATCGCAATGGAGCGGAAGAGGTCGGTAAACTCTTCTCTCATATTTTGTGTCCTTATGCTCTCGGAAATCTGTATATCCTCTCCAAGATACGAGTCCACCAGCTTATCCACTTCCTTCTTCGTATTTTTATCCGCCTTTTCCGTATAATGCGCAGAGATGCTCACCTGGTATTTCTTATCTTCCCTAAGAATGCTTGCAGGGGAATCCGTGAATTTGACCGTAGCGATACTGTCTAAGGAAACGATTCCTCCACTCGGTGTAGAAAAACGAATATTCTTCAGCTTTTCCAGCGTATCGTAGCTATCCTTCGGATATACCACCCGGACATCCGCCTTTTCTCCGTTTAAGTCCATTTTCATAACCGCTTTTCCGGCTAAAATCGTATTCAGGCTTTGTCCGACCATAACGGGGCTTAGACCCTCTGCCGCAGCCTTTAAAGGATCGACCTCCACCTTTAAGAGCGGAGCGGCATTTTCCAAACTGGAATGAATTCCGGTAAGGCTATCCATTTTCTGCATTTCCGTAACAATAGCATTGCTCTTTTCTCGTAGAATATCTAAGTCTGATCCTTTTAAAGTGACCTCATAGCCCTCCGTTGTCTTGACATCCTCATCATTCGCCCCAAAATTCGCATCACTTACGGATTTTACCGAAATCACTTCATTCGGTCTTGTTTCCAAGAGTTTCTCCCAAGCCTTGGCCTTTTCTTTTGTAGACATGGAGCGTTTCTTCTTCAGATACGCCGTCACGGTACTCGTGCCGTTTGATCCGTACAAGGCGGAAAACCCTTCTCCCCCTCCGGAAATGGTGGTATAGCGTTCCACATCCGGATCCCTCGACACTATGTCCTCTATTTCCAAAATCGTCTTCTTTTTTTCTTCCGTATTTAAACCGGGTTTTTGGGTAATGGAAATCTGTACGGTTGCACTGTCAATCTCCGGCATCAGCTCGGACTTAATCTGCGTCGCAAGAAACAGAGACAAAAGAAGGATAAGAAAGGTTCCCAAAACCACCGGCTTCTTATGCCGTAAAAAACGCTCTATCAGCTCTCTATACGAATCTTGCAAGCTCCGTACAGCTCTATAAGCCACCGCCTTCTCATTTTCCTTCGGTTTATAGAGGGTAAAGCAGAGCGGGACAATCGTAATTGCGGAAAGAAGGGATGCCAGCATACAAAAGACAATCGTAAAGCCAAGCGGCTTAAAATACTGTCCCGAAATTCCCTTTAAAAAGCCGAGCGGGAGGAAAACCACACAGGTGGTGAGGGTGGAACCGAAGACTGAAGCTCCTACAATCCGCACTGCGGAAATCGCGGCTTCCCTTCTCGATCTTCTTTCCTCCTGAACCTCGTCCATTGCACGGAAAGACGCCTCCAAAACAACGATGGAATTATCCACCATCATTCCCACACCCAGTACCAAAGCGGACAGAGTCAGCATATTCATGCTGTAGCCCATGGCATACATAAAGACGATGGCACCGAGAATTGCCATCGGTATGGAAGAGCCCACAATAAGAGAGGCCTTCCAGTCTCCGAAAAAAAAGAAAATAATCGCCATGGAAATGACCACCGCCATAATCATGGTCTGAAAAACACTGGAAAGAGAGGACTTAATGCTTTCTGCATTGTCCTGAATAATATGAATGGAAAGATTCGGATTCCGCGCTTCCAAGTCCTTGATGACCGCTTTTACATCCTGGCTCATCCCTATATCCGAGTCAGCCTGCGACTTCGTTAAACTTAGGCTGACGGTATTTTCCCCATTAAATCGTCCGATACTGTTCTCTTCTTCCAACGCTGAACCCACAGTCGCAAGATCCCTTAAGTATAAAGTACTGCCGGTGCCCGTGGTAAGAGGCAGGTTCTTTAATTTCTCAATCGTGGAATAATCCTGCGATACGCTAAGGGAGAGATTTTGCTTCCCGTAGTTTGTCTTTCCCGCAGGATAGGTAAAGTCGGAAGCTTTGATCATCTGGATAATATTTTCCATAGTCAAATGATACTGGGCAAGCTTCTCCTCCGACAGCTCCACACGCACATACTCCGCCTGACCGCCGGACAAAGAAATGGACGCAACCGAAGAAAGCTTCTCCATCTCGGGTTCTATCCTGTTTTGCACATAATTATAGAGATTCCCCTTCGTCTTATCCGAAACGGCAAGAACCATGCCGGGCTGTGCATTGATGTCAAATTCTATATATTCGGGATCTTCCGCCTCTTCCGGAAGACTCGCCTTTAAAACATCCAGCTTCTTTTTTAAATTGTCATAGGCTTTATCCATGTTTGTGCCGTAACGGTAGCGAATGATGACCATGGAAAGATTTTCCATGGAACGGGATTGCACCTCCTGCACATTGGAAAGGAGAGAAACCTCTTCTTCAACCGGTTTGGAAATAAGCTCATCCACATCCTCGGGAGAAGCACCGGGATAAACGGTGGTAACAATCATGTATGGAAAATTCATGTCCGGGAGCAATTCCATCTTCATGGTCGTAAAAGCGATAAAGCCAAAAAACACGAGTGAAAGCACCGCAAGGAAAGTCGAAACCGGGCGGCGCAGAACCAATTTCGTAATCGATATCATCCGCTTCTACCCCTTTTCTTCTTTTACAGACTCTTTTGTGCTTTCTGTTACAGACTCTTTCTGCACCGGTTCATCTTTTGTCTGCCCTGCTTTTCCGGATTCAGCCTGCAATCTCACCTTGGCTCCGTCATACATCTCATTATTCCAGGAAGAAACCACTTGGTCATCCGGACTTAAACCGGAAAGAATCTCGACCTTCTCCTCTCCCATAAGCCCAAGCTCCAACTTTTTCTTACGAAGAACCCCTTCCTCTCCCTCTGTCCTCTCAAAAATGTAAACAAAGGCCTCTTCATTTTCGTAATAAATCACATTAACAGGAAGGGTCTCCACATCGGAGCGACTGTCCTTTATGAGACTCAGCTTCACCTTGGAGCCCTCCGGAAAAGCTGTGTTTTCCACGCTCGCCTTAACCGGATAGAGTCCGGTCTGCGGAACAAGGACAGAAGAAATCTCCGTGATGGAACCGGTATGGCTCTCCTTCCCCTTTTCCACAACGACTCCCTGCCCAAGCTGCAGTTTTTTTACCAACTCTTCCGTAACGAAGAAGTTCAGCTGCTGCGCACCGGATCCCATAAGCGTGCCAAGCTGTGTTCCTTGCGGAACAAAGGCGCCCTGCACCAGGATGCTGTTCTGTAAAATGCCGTCTGCCGGCGCTGTGATCGATGCAAACTCAAGCTGTGTGTCATAATTCAGCTTAGCTGCCTTAACTTGTGCATCCATGGCCTTCGCCTGTGCATTCGCCGTTTCAAAATCCTGTACGGAAATATCGCCCGAATCCCTAAGTGCTGCCAGCCTGTCCCGGCTGTCCGACGCCACCTGCGCCTGAGCCCTCGCCTGCTCAAGACTGTACTTCGCCGCATCAATCTGCTTTTGATTATCTAAAAGGGCAATCTTTTCTCCCTTTTTGACTTCCTCTCCATTTTCCTTATAAATCTCCAAAACCTCTCCGGAAATCTTACTGAGTAATACGAACTGCTCGTTCGCGGAAATCTCTCCGAGAAGCTCTTCTTTTACGGAAATATTCCCTTTTTCCATGGAAATGGTCGTGACAGTCGGCAGCGCTTTCGCTTCCACCTCTTCCTTCGGCTTTGTAAGCCGCATAAACACGAAAAACAGCAGTACGCCGATAATCAAAATGCCGACAATATATTTTAGCTTTTTACCCATAGCTTATCCCTCTCTCTATCAGCAAGATACGTACAAATGGTAGCACGATTGAAACCAAATATCCATAAAGTCGGAATGCATTTTTCTTCTCTATTCTCTCGAATTTTTTCTCCTTTTCATAAACAGGAAAATCACACTATATAGAATTGAAGAAGAATTATAAAAAATTATAATCTAATATCATTAAATCAATTTCTTCTATGATAATTTTTTTTATTCTTCAATATTCTTTTCTTTATGTTGAAAAATATTGAATCTATATGTTAAAGTAACTAATCGTAAATATATTTAATTTTTCGTTTTTGAGGAGAAGAAGAACATGAAAGCAAAGAGACAGATTTTGTCCCTCTTGCTTGCTCTTGTGATGGTTTGGCAAGGTTTTTCCTTTGCGAACGCAGCAGGCAGCAGCAACGGGACAGCGCTTTTAGCGAACACAAACATGGACGAGACAGCGCTTTCTACTGATGAAAGTACAGATGGAACAGCGCTTTCGACAAGTGAAAGTGCGAACGAAGCGGAACTTTTAACAAGTGGAAGTACAGAAATGGAGGCCTCCGCCGAAAGCGGCAGCACAATTCCTATGGCAGCTGCATTAAGCACTTCTTTAGAAAGCACAGGCAATCAAATTGAAGATGCTTTAACAGATATCAAGTTATTGATAAACGGAGATGTAAATAAACCTGTACAGGACGGCTCCACTTTAGCCAGTTATCTGAAAACAGTAAAGTTTGAAGCTACAATTCTGGCAGATAAAATCAGAAATGTAAAAGAAGGAGACTATATCTCCATCGAACTCCCGAAAGAATTAAAGTCTCAGGACACCAACTTCGTCATTGAAGGGAAAGATAAAATTACACAGGAAACCAAAATCATGGCCCACGGAAAATATATCGAGGCCACAAAAGAGATCCGTATCACGTTCACAAAGGATGCAAAGAACTACAACGGTGATAACGGAACTTTCTACTTCAATACGTCGGTAGATACATCCGTTGTAGAATCCACGGAAACAAAGCAGCTTCTTGAAATTAAAGTAAACGGGAAAACAAAATATACAAAAACAAATATCCATTATGATATTCAGAAGATGGATTCGGAGGTCAGTTTTTACAAAGATAGTGCCAAGAATATCGTTTCTTTTAAAGATCAGGATGGCAATACACACAACCTGATCCTCTACATTGTCTCGTTGGATATGCGACACATTGAAAAGCAGGAAGGCGTCGAAAAATATAAAAATGTAGTTTTAACCGATAGCTTACAAAGTAATAAACTAACCTATTTTGATATAAGAGATTACAACCTTTCCGATGAGCAGAAAAAGATTTACAAGCCTCAGTTTCTGAAGGGAAAATGGCGTTCCGGAACAACTGAAGGAAACACTTGGAAGAATGCCGAGAACGACGAAGAAAAGCGTGGCGAGCATTGGAAACTTCGCAGTAAGGGTAATAACAATTTAGACGATCCCGAAAAAGGAGAGTTCGATTTTAACTATACAGATGATAGCAGACGAAGCTTCACTTATTCGCTGGGAGACCTTGATCCGGATGATGGGTACTATATCACCTATTATGCGGAGATTAACGGCGGTTTCGCAGATAAAGATGAGTTTAAGAATCAGGCAAAACTAAACGGAACGGGAGTTTCGAGAGACGGAAATGAAAATAAATACATCATCAGTGATGCGGGCGGAAGCTTAAACGGCAGCCATTTCTTTAACATCAAAATCCAGAAGACCGACGAAAACGGGAATCCCTTACAAGGCGCTAAATTCAAAATTGTAAAAACGGTAAATAAATGGCCAATGACCATTACTTCGGACGATAACGGCATCGCAGAACTGAATAATGTTTCCAAGGCAAACTATACGGTACAAGAAATAAAAGCACCGGAAGGTTACGTTGAGGATCCCAAGACCTACGAAATCGATGAGACGGATTTTGAGAAGCCCACCGCGAGCAACTCTACCATCACTTTGACTATCAAAAATAAGAAGAAAGAAGTGAAGAAAAAGAGCACAAGCTTTTCCGTAGAAAAGAGATGGGTTTTAGACCCGAAACTTGCCACAAACAAACCTGATAAGGTTAAGGTTTCCGTTTTAAAAAACGGGCATGAGGATGAGAATCTTACGGTAGAATTATCCCAAGAAAACGGCTGGAAAGCATCCTTCTCCAATCTTCCGAAGGAAGATGCCAACGGGCATGAAATCGTATACACCGTTTCCGAAGCGGAATTAGCCGGATTTAAAGCCGCTATCTCCGGAACCGATGAGAACAAATTCACCATCACGAACTATAACGGAGAAAATGTTGTTATTCCGGTTACAAAGAAATGGAAGGGAAGTGGAGCACACCCTGATAACTTAAATGTTCAGCTTTTTGCCAACGGAGCAAAGGTTGACAGCTTTACCTTAAATGCAGGAAACAATTGGCAGCATAACTTCGAAAAGCCGAAATATGATGCAAGTGGTACGGAAATCCGTTATACCGTTACCGAGGACAATGTTTCCGGCTATACTCTAAGTAACGAAGACAATCCGGCTACCGGCTATGTGAACGTCTTTGTCAATACAAAGAACGACGTTCCGCCTACAAGTCCCAACGGAGGTGGAAACGGCGGCGGAGGAAATGGCGGTGGCGGAAATCCGCCGAAGCCGAGTCCCAATACCCCCGGTACTCCTACAGAGCCCACTCCCGGAAATGTCTTGGGAAAGAATCGTGATCCCGAAAGCAATCCTGAAACAGTAGCTACTGTGCTTGGTGTAGACAAGACCGTACCTTCCGTTTTGGGAGCAGGACGAGGATTTGTAAAAACGGAAGATGCTTCCCGGATGCCAATCTACCTTTTATTCTTCGCTTTATCAGCTTGCGGCCTTACGGCAACGATCCTTTATGATAGAAAAAGGTCAAAAAGATAAAAGCTAGATCTCTATTCCAAGTAATACTATGTAAAAACCGACAGAAACGGCATAGGCCGGGACTGTCGGTTTTTTGCAACTTCTCTTCTTCCCTATTCTGAACAAGTTTAAAGGTTTCAATTCTCTATTCAAAAACTTTCTATCCAAAAAAATATTTATAGTTTAAGGAATCTTTACGGCGGGAAGGATGTTTTTTCACAAAATAGACAATTATTTTTTTATTAGTGAAATAAATTATACAAATAACACAATTATGAAGAAAAATTTCAATTTTTTATTTATATTTTCTTAATATTTTGGCTCAAGCACTTCCATATATTTATTTTAATCTCTTGAAATCTTTTTTCTATATGGTAAAGTGTGTTCGATAAGAATTTATTAATGTTTCATTAAGAAAGAATAAGGAGAAGAAGATTATGAAAGCAAAGAGACAGATTTTGTCCCTTTTGCTTGCACTTGTGATGGTTTGGCAGGGATTCTCCTTTGCCAATGCTGCAGGAAGCAATCAAGACGGGATAAACCTTGAAAACGAAGCAGTAGAAATCGCTTCCTCTACGGAGGAAAAACGCGAGGAAGCTCCAAATGTAGAGCTCACTGAAAACGGTAGTAAGGAAGAAGCAAACAGAGTTGCAGAAGAAGCGAATGAGGCTAATGACGAAGATGACTTCGATGATTTAGCCATGCTTGAGGAGCTGAGCAAGAACTTCAGTGAAGAGGATCTGAACGCTTTAATCGCTGCATCCGCAGTGGAAGTTTCCGATGCTCCTAAAGCAATTGATGGTGTTTTGTCCAATTACAAATTAACGATTGATGGTGCAGATGTACAAGATGGAACCACTGTTCCAAGCTACAAGACTCTGCAATTTCAAGCGGACATCCATATTGATTCCACAAAAAACGTAAAGAAAGACGATTACATTCTGATTAAACTTCCGGATGTTTTAAAGTCTGAAAGCAGTAAGTTCTCTATCCCCGGTAAGGATGATACAGGTAAGTCCATTACCTTGGCAGAGGGAATCTATGATGCGAGAAGTAAGGAGATTAAGATTACCTTTACTAAGGAAGTTGAAAACTATACCACAACTTCCGGAAATGTATACTTTGTTGCAAGTATAGATAAATCCGTTCTCGATAAATCCAAAAAAGATGCCCCCTTACAGATTACTGTAAACAACAAAACGGAAATTAACCATACGGTAAACTATGAGGTAACGAACAGGGACAACCCGGTTAGTTTCTGGAAAGCCTCAGAAAGAAAGATGTACCTGGTCACCGACAAAAAAGGAATTACGCATTACTTAATTCAGTATAAGATTACTATTGATGAACGAAATGTAATAAGAAGAGTAGCAGGAACCGGTAATTTAAAAGGTGTTAGATTGGTGGATGAATTAAGATCTCCTGAGCTGAGTTACTTTGATCCAACTAAGAGCGATTTAACAGAAAGTGATATAAAAACCTATTCTCCCACAATGCAAAAGGGAAACTGGTATTCCGTAAACTGGGTAAACAATAAATGGGTAAATGCAATAACCGATGATGAGAACAGTCCGGATAGAGGAAGTTCATGGAAGCTTAGAAATCCGGATAATCCCAATGAAGACGCTGCACCCGAGCCTTGGAATCCGACATATGCAGAAAACGGAAGAAGTTTTACGTATACTATTGGAGATTTAAATCCAAGAGACGGCTATACCTTTGTTTACTACGCAGAAATTAATGATACGCCAACGACAAAAGCATACAATAATCTGGCAACGCTTGAGGGAGATCCCAATATTAAGCACGACTTAAAAGTCAGAGATTCCTTCGTGAATATCGAGGGTGGTATTTTAAACGGATTAAACACTTATACCATTCAGATTAAAAAAACGGATGACAGCGTTCCCGGACAGCCTTTAAAAGATGCGGAATTCACCCTTAAGAAAAAGGGAAGTAGCTATACCAAAACTGCGAAAACGGATGATCATGGTATCATAAACTTCGATGGTCTTCTCTATGCTGAATATGAATTGAAGGAGACTAAAGCTCCGGATGGCTATGATATTTTGAATGACGATTCTATCCCTATTACTACAGATGATTTGACGGACCCCAAAAATGTTGATAAAACCTTTGTTGTAAAAGTTACCAACAAAAAGAAGGACGATCCTCAACCGGAAACTGTAGCTTTCTCCGTAGAAAAGAAATGGGTTGTAGATGCGGCAAATCCCGCTACAATTCCGGCAACGATTGAAGTTTACCTTAAAAAGAACGGAGTAAAGGATCCTGCTCAAAAGCTTGTATTATCTGCAGCGAATAACTGGAAGGCATCCTTCTCCAATCTTCCGAAAGAAGATGAGAGGGGAAAAGCTATTAACTATGGTATCGAAGAAGTTACGGTGGAAGGTTTTACTGTAGGAATTGCAGGGGATGCAGCAAACGGCTTCACTGTTACAAATTCACAGAAGCCTACCGTTCCCCCGACACCGACAACACCGGCTACTCCTTCGGAGATTCCTCCGACACCGACTACTCCGGCTACTCCTTCGGAGATCCCTCCGACACCGACGACACCGGCTACTCCTTCGGAGATTCCTCCGACACCGACGACACCGACTACTCCTTCGGAGATTCCTCCGACACCGACGACACCGAGCACTCCTTCGGAGATTCCTCCTGTAACACCGGGTGGAAATACACCGAGAACTCCGGGCGGCGGCGGAAACACACCGAATAATCCCGGTGGCGGTGGCAATACACCGAATCCTCCGACACCTCCTTCAGAGCATCCTGGAGAAGTTCTTGCCGCTGTTCGTACGCCGGAAGGAAATGTTCTCGGCGCAGAAAGACCTGCCGTTTTAGGCGTAGGTCGCGGTTATACCAAAACAGAGGATTCAAGAAATATGTGGATAAATCTTGCACTCTTTGCTATTGCAGGCCTTGGCTTCTGCACAAGCCTCTCTGTAGGGAGAAAAAAGAGAAGCAGTAGATGAACAATGAAAGGGAAGGGCTTAAACGGCTCTTCCTTTTTTCATTGCAATTCCTTATATTTTTCATTTTAAACCTTTTAACCAAGTGCTACGGGATTTTTCTTGTACTTGCAAAAATGCAATTTTTTCAGTAAAATCTAAGGGACTTTGTATACAAAGAGGATTGTGTAGTCAAGGGGATTACTATGGATGAAATCGAGCTGAGAGCTCACGGAAAGATAAATCTTTCTTTGGATGTGTTGGGACGAAGGAATGACGGCTATCATGAAGTAAAGATGATTATGCACACAGTTGCTCTTCATGACGGTATTTTTATAAAAAAAGAGAGAGAAAGAGGAATCCGGATGGAATGTAATCTCCCCTCTCTCCCCACAAATGAAGAGAATCTCATGGTTAGAGCCGCAAAGGCTATTATCGATGAGTTCTCCATCGAAGAAGGATTAAGCTTACGGCTCATGAAACGTCTTCCTGTTGCTGCCGGTATGGCCGGAGGCTCTGCTGATGCTGCTGCGGTGTTTCACGGGATAAATCAACTCTTCCATCTGAACTTAAGTACAGAGGAACTGGAAAAGCGTGCTGTAAAGCTCGGTGCCGATATTCCATTCTGCCTGCATAAAGGTTGTTATCTTTCGGAGGGAATTGGAGAAAAGCTCTGTAAACTTCCCTCTCTTCCACCCTGCACCATCCTTTTGGTAAAACCTGCATTTTCCCTATCTACAAAGTTGATTTATGAGAATCTTCACTTGGAAAATATCACTGACGCAGAACATCCCGATGTGGACAGAATGATTAAGGAATTGGAAAGTGGATCTTTGGAAGATATTTGTGCGCTTGGCGATAATCTCTTGGAGAAAGTCAGTATTTCTCTCAGGCCGGAAATTCAAGTATTGAAGGACTTTTTTATAAAGGAGGGCGCGCTGCTTTCCCTTATGAGCGGATCCGGTCCAACCGTTTTCGGTATTTTCCCGGAAAAAGAAAAAGCGAACGCGGAAAAGATACTGCAAGGTCTTCGTAGCGGAGAATATAAAGATTTAATCGAGAATGCCTGGATTACAGAGGCTTATGCTTAATTAAGACAAAGAGAGTTTCCACTTTATGGCATACATGTAATAGATAGATAAAAAAACTCCCTATTAGCGCATCAGACACAATTGCAAATACCCTATTCAATATAGGAAATGTTTTTAAAGGAGGATAGTATGGGTAGCGATTTCACAATCAATATGAACGAATATCTCCCGCTTCGGGACTTGGTTTTTAACACACTTCGGCAGGCAATCCTAAAGGGGGAGTTGAAACCGGGCGAAAGGCTCATGGAGATTCAGCTTGCAGAAAAGCTTGGGGTGTCCAGAACTCCCATTCGCGAAGCGATTCGTAAGCTGGAACTGGAGGGGCTGGTACTCATGATTCCTCGGCGTGGAGCTGAAGTCGCAAAAATCTCCCATAAGTCCCTACAGGATGTTTTAGAGGTACGCGGTGCACTGGAAGAACTCGCTACAGACCTTGCCTGCCAGCGCATCACCGAAGAGCAGTTACTGGCGCTTCAAGAGGCGGAAAAACATTTTAAAAAAATCGTGGAGACCGGTACGGAGATGGAGATTGCCGAAGCCGATGAAGCTTATCACGATATCATTTATACCGCTACCGGAAACAAGCGTTTAATTCAGATGATTAACAATCTCCGGGAGCAAATGTATCGTTACCGCTTGGAGTATATTAAGGACGAAGCGCAGCGCGGAACCCTGATTAGCGAGCACGAAAAGATTCTGGAAGCCATCCGCATCCGAGACATCATTCGTGCAAAGGCCTTGATGAAGGAGCATATTGATAATCAGGAAATTACCGTATCCAAGAATCTGAACGAAGCGGAGGAGCGCAGTAGACAGTCTGCAAAAAAACGTTAAATCAAGAAATACAGAATTGTTTGAAAAGTAAGAAATATAGTCCTTCTCTGAACAAAGAATTTTAACAATTGTATTCTATAATGGATAAGTCTCTAAAGGCTTTTCTAGGAAGGAGCACAAAATGAAGAAAATTGTATTATTGATAGGAGTAGTCGGTTTACTTGGTCTGATGGCTTGCGCGAAGAAAGCCACTACGGAAACGACAAAAGCTGCTGAAGTCTCTACGGAAATCAAATCCGGGGATGAAGGCGAAAAAAAGGATACAGAGTCTAAGGACGGTACGGAAAAAGCAAGTGAAGTAGAGAATGAAGCAAAAGGGAAGGAATCCGGCAAGAAAGAAAAGAAGGATTTAACCGTAATCAACGGAACCATTACCGATGCCGCCATGTTTAGTGTAAGCATCCAAGGAAATGACGGAAAAGATTACGAGCTGACAAAGACCGAGAAAAGTGATCTTTCCGGACTCTCACAGGGTATTGAAATCGGCACCAAGGTGGAAGTGACCTTTGATAAGGATATGAACATCATCTCCATGGTTGATCCGGGGAAATAAGCGGAATACAAAAGAAGTCGTTTTATAATGCAAAAGAAAACTCCTATTCTATTCTCCGTCTAAAGACGCTCGCGCTCGGTTCCGACGTAACGGCACTAAGCATCGAGCTTCGCATAGCTT
>QWCT01003675.1_pt1 | contig 15719 bp, 9 predicted proteins | sample 1972681 | NCBI WGS metagenome assembly QWCT01 (sample SAMN09866701, study PRJNA288562) | Human oral metagenome isolate pre3_saliva, whole genome shotgun sequencing... | isolation source: mouth | host: Homo sapiens | place: USA: California | reverse complement strand
TTTAAGAAACGAATATGAAATTACATCGAATGGCTTTGCTGGAAAAGGTAGATATGATCTACTTTTGAAACCTAAAAATATTTCAAATGGAAAAGAAGGAATTATTTTTGAATTAAAAATTTTAAAGAATTCAGAAAATTTAAATAGCGATAAAATTCATGAAAAACTTGAAAATGAATGTAAAATTGCATTAAAGCAAATTGAAGAAAAAGAATATGTTTCAGTACTAAAAAATGCTGGAGTTGAGAAAGTTTTAAAAATTGGAATTGCATTTTTTGGGAAAGAGTTTGAGATAAAGTTTGAGAGAGAATGATTAATGAATAAAAAATATCATTGTACTTTTATATCACAAAATTTCAAAAAAATACGTCTTTTATGTAAAAACATAAATATTAGACGTATTTTTAATTTATTATTTTTTCAACATTCTAGATAAAAACTCTTTCGTTCTATTATGTTTTGGCTTTTCAAAAATAATTTCTGGCTTATCGTCTTCCAAAATTATTCCTTGATCCATGAAAACTACTCTGCTTGAAACATCGTGAGCAAAATCCATTTCATGTGTAACAACAATCATTGTAAGTCCACTTTGAGCTAAATCTTTCATTACTTTTAAAACTTCTCCAACCATTTCAGGATCTAGTGCTGATGTTGGTTCATCAAATAACAGTACTTCTGGCTCCATTGACAATGCTCTTGCAATTGCGACCCTTTGCTTTTGACCACCTGAAATTTGGCTTGGTTTTGCATTGATAAATCTTGACATTCCAACTTTTCCTAAGAATTCTTTTGCAACTTTTTCAGCTTCTTCTCTAGTTCTTTTCAAAACTTTCATTTGTCCAATGACACAGTTATCTAGAACACTTAAATTATTGAATAAATTAAATTGCTGAAAAACCATTCCAACTTTTTCTCTCAATTCAACTAAAGGAACATCTCCACTCAACACATCTTTCCCATGAATCAAAATTTGTCCACTAGTAGGCGTTTCTAGTAAATTTATACATCTTAAAAGCGTAGATTTTCCACTTCCAGAAGAACCAATGATACTCACAACTTCTCCTTCGTGCACATTAAAGTTTACATCTTTTAAAACTGTTCTATTCCCAAAATCTTTTCTTATATTTTTAATTTCTATTACTTTTTGTTTACTTGACATTATTTTTCTCCTTCTTCAACTTCTTCTAAAAATTCAAATGTTTGAGGCCCATCTATTTTTTTCTCAAGTTGTTTTAGAAGTAGTGACAATGTAAATGTTAAGAAGAAGTAAATCACACTTGTTATAATAAACACTTCGTAATATCTCGAATATGTTCCCGCAACAGATTTTGAAATAAAGAATAATTCTGTAACACTGATTACATTCAACACAGATGTATCTTTAATATTTACAATAAATTCATTTCCAATCATTGGTAAAATATTTCTAAACATTTGTGGGAAAATTATACTCTTCATTGTTTGGAAATTTGTCATTCCAATTGCTTTTGCAGCTTCAAATTGCCCTTTATCAATTGAATCAATTCCACCTCTTATAATTTCACTCATATAAGCTCCAGTATTTATCGAAACAATAAACAATGCAGCTACAATTGGTGATAAATTTAATCCAAATACTTGCGACAATCCATAATAGATTACCATTGATTGCACCATCATAGGCGTTCCTCTAAACACTGCAATATATATTGCAAAAAATTTATTTAAAATATAAAATCCGGCTTTTTTAAATTTAGAAGTTCTATGATCAGTTTCAGCTTCCACTTGTCTTGACAACGCAACTACCATCCCAATCAAGAATCCAACTACAGTCCCTGTCAATGAAATAAATAATGTAACAATTGTCCCTTTAACAAATTGATGCCAGTTTTTTTGGATAAAGAATGCTACCCATCCAAAAAATGATCTTGAAGTATTTCCAGGTTGTGTTTCTATTGCCTTTTCCATTATTTTTTGTCTAACTTTTGGCGTCAAATCCTGATCAAGTATTTTGTTTATTTTTTCTTCTAATTCTGTATTCCCTAACTTCATCCCAATCGCAACATTTACTTCCGAAGTTTCATACTTAAATCCTGTATTTTTATCAAATGATATATATGTTAAATTTGGATTTGAATATTGAGCTGCCATCGCTCCTGGTCTTTCTGACACATATCCATCAATTTTATTAGAATTTAGAGCAACTATCATCGCTGGAAAACTTTCCATTGCAGTCTGTTTACTAACACCTTTCATTTGATCAATTACATCATAATGCAACGTGTTTAACTGTCCTGTAATTCTTGCTCCCGAAAAATCATTAATTGATTTCGCTTTTGCATATTTTCCATTTTTCTTAACAACAACTACTAAATCTGATTCATAATACGGTTTGGTAAATAATAGACTTTGTTTTCTTTCAGGCGTTGCCGACATACCAGCTATTACCAAATCAACTTTCCCAGATGTCAATGCTGGACCTAATAAAGCATCCCATTCTGTTTTTACTATTACTAATTTTTTCCCTAATTTTTTAGCTATAACCTTAGCTATTTCAACATCGTAACCACCACAGTATCCACCATTAGTCGGAACTGCACCATTTTTATTTGTGTCCTGGAACCAGTTGAATGGAGCGTATCCACACTCCATCCCTACTTTAATTTCATTACTTGCACTATATCCTGTTACGAATGTTAACATAAAAATTAAGAATACTACTAATCTACTTTTTATCTTGTTCATTCTCATTTTTATTCTTATAATGCTCCTTCTTTAATTAATGTTTCAGCAATTTGGATTGTATTTGTTGCCGCACCTTTTCTAATATTATCAGCAACTACCCATAAATTTAATCCATTATCAACAGTGTCATCTCTTCTAATTCTACCAACATAAACTTCATCAGTATCTTGTGCTGTTATTGGCATTGGATAAACTTTGTTTTTACCATCATTTTGAACGATTACACCTTCTTTTTCTTCAAATGCTTTAACTACATCTTCTAATTCAAAAGGTCTTTCTAATTCAACATTGACAGAAACTCCATGTCCAAATTTAACTGGAATTCTAACACAAGTTGCTGTAACTTTTAAATCAGGTAAATTCAATATTTTTTTAGTTTCGTTTATCATTTTTTCTTCTTCTTTTGTATACCCATTTTCTAAGAATACATCAATGTGTGGCAATGCATTAAAAGCTATTTGATGAGGGAAATTTGTCGATGGTTTCCCTTGTAAATTATTTTCTAAATCATCCAATCCTTTTTTCCCAGCTCCTGCAACTGCTTGATAAGTTGAGTAAACTACTCTTTTTAATCCATATTTATCTTGCAATACTTTTAAAATTGGCATTACTTGAATTGTTGAACAATTTGGGTTTGCAATAATTCCTCCGTGATTTTTCAATGCTTCTGGATTTGCTTCAGGTACAACTAAAGGAATATCTTTATCCATTCTCCAAGCACTACTATTATCAACTACTACAGCACCTTTATCTCTAAATTTAGGTGCAAATTCTTTAGAAATTCCTCCTCCTGCTGAAAATAAAGCTACATCAATATCATCTTTAATGTTTTCATCTTTCAATTCAATTACTGTGTAATCTTTTCCTTCCCAGTTTATAACTTTCCCAGCTGATCTAGCCGACGCATAAAGATATAAATTTTCTACTGGAAATTTTCTTTCTTTTAATACTTTTAAAAATGTTTGTCCTACTAATCCTGTTGCTCCAACTACTGCTACATTATATTTTTTACTCATTAATTTTTCCTCCTAGTAATTTTTTATTTTATAGAAATATAAATATTTATTATCTCATTTTCTTCTTGAAAAGGAATATGTTCTTCAAAATCATATTCAAAACTTCTATTTAATTTATCTTCAAAATTTTCTCTAAAGTTTTCCCAAAATTTACTAATTTCTACTTTAGGATTACCTTTAAGTGTAAATTTTGCATATTTTCCTTTTGGAATAACTACCATACTTAAATGATATTCAGGACTTGTTCCATTTCCAACTTCATATCCTATTAAAGTACTGTATTCAAAAATTCCATCATTTTTATAATTGAAATAAACCGAATATGTTGCTAAACTTACCCATTCTCTAATATTTTGTGTTTCTTCTACAAACTTTTCCCATAGTTTTTTTATTTTTTCAACTTCTGTTTCGTCTTTTCTTACTCTTTCCGAAACTCCTACTATTTGTTTTTCTTCCAATTCAACAATTTCATATACCATATTTTTATACCAAAATTCCTTTTTCTTTAAATAATCTCACAAGTTTATCATGTGTTTTTTGTCCTGAATTTACTAATGGCAATCTTACATCATCATTATTTAATCTTCCTAAAATTTTCATCGCTGTTTTTACTGTAACAGGATTTCCTTCTAAGAACATATTTCTACTTAAATCATACAAATTTTTGTGTAATTCAAATGCTTTTTCATATTTTCTATTCAAGAATGAACTTATTAAATCACTCATTTCTTGAGGCATAATATTAGCAATTACTGAAACTACTCCTTTTGCTCCAATTGATAGCATTGGTAAAATCAAATGATCCTCACCAGATAAGATTTCGATTTTATCTCCACACAAATCTTGAATTTTTATCATTTGTTCCAAACTTCCTGTTGCTTCTTTTACCGCTACAATTTCTGGAATTTCAGCCAATCTCGCAATAGTTTCTGCCTCGATATTTGTTCCTGTTCTTCCTGGAACATTATAAAGCATTATTGGAAATTTCGAGTCTTCTGCAATTTTTTTGTAATGCTCATAAAGTCCTCTTTGACTAGGTTTATTGTAATAAGGACACGTACTAAGTGCTGCATCTGCTCCCAATTCTTTCGCATATTTAGTAAGCTCTACTGCTCTATGCGTATTATTAGACCCTGCTCCTGCAATAACTTGTATTCTCCCTTTTACTTCTTCAACAACAATTTTAATAACTTTTTCATGTTCTGCAAATGTCAATGTAGGAGCTTCTCCAGTCGTACCACAAGGCACTATTCCAGCCGTACCATTTTCAATATGCCAATTCACTAATTCTCTTAATTTGTCTTCATCTAATTCACCAGTTGCTGTAAATGGCGTAATTAGTGCCACATAAGATCCTTCAAATTTCATTTTATCATCCCTTCATTTATTTATTAATTCATTAATTAATTAATTTATCTTTTAAAAAGGTATTGTCCTTCAGCTACTTTTTCACTTGGTCCAGTCATAAACGCGTCATTTCCTTCTCCAGCATACTCAATTACCAAAATTCCTCCTGGAACTTTTACATTTACCTTTTCATCTGTAAATCCAAATTCTCTAGCTAGTACAGCCGAAGCAGTCGCCCCAGTTCCACAAGCCAATGTTCTTCCAGCTCCACGTTCCCAAGTTACAACTTCAATATATTTTCTATCAACTACTTTTACAAAATTAACATTTACCCTCTTTGGAAACAATTCTGTAAAATTCTCAATTTTTGAACCAATTTTATCAATATCAAAATCTTCAAAATCATTAACAAAAATTACCGAATGGTCAGTTCCCATAAAAATATACGAAATTTCAATTTCTTTACCATTAATAGTTATTTTTTCCTTCAAAAATCTATCTTTATCAGTGTTTATCAATTCTTTTATTTCAAATATCGGTTTTCCCATATTCACTTTTGCAACAAAATCATTGATATCTTCTCCCTGTTTTGTTTCAATTATCATATCTCCAGGCAATGTTTTTACAGTAAATGTGTCTTCCTCTTGAATACCATTATTTTTCAAGTAATGCGCAAAACATCTTATTCCATTTCCACACATAGGTGCTTGACTTCCATCAGCATTAAAGAAAAACATAAACGGCATAGTCGCCACATATTTCAAGATAATCATTCCATCTGCACCAATTCCGTAATGTCTGTCGCACACTTCCTTAGCCAATTCTGAATAATCTGGTATTCCTTTTTCTATTAAATCCTTTTCACTAAAAATAACAAAATCATTTCCTGCACCTATATCAAATTCTCTAGCAAATAATTCTGCAACTTTTTTACCCATAACTTCATCCACAACCAATGAAATACTAATTTCTGAAGTCGAAATTTGGTGAAAACTTATATCATTTTCAGATAAGATTTTAAACATTTTTGCAGCTACACCAACATTACTAATTAATCCAATTCCTACAATTGAAACTTTTGTAACATATTGGTTTATTATAAATGATGTTTTTGAAAATTCAGCTTCTATTTCTTTACCAATTTTTTCAAGTGCTGCTATATCAGTTTTTGGACAAGTAAACGCAAAACTTCCGTGATGGCTAGTTACATCATTTTGACTTATCATATCAATATTTATTCCATTTGCTTCAGCTTTTTCAAAAATCTCATATACATTTTGTGCATTTGTAGGAATTTCTTCCACGTTTACCATTAATATATTTTCATTTATCGACACTCCAGTTATTACTTTTTCTTCCATTTCTTTAATCTCCTTTATTTTTTGAATTGAAGTTATAATCGTTCCATTTTTTTCACCAAGTGATTTTCCAACATAGATTTCTACTCCATATTTCCCACCAAGTTCAACGGCTCTAGGCTCCATTACTCCAGCCCCTAAATAAGCCAATTCCATCATTTCATCATAAGAAATATATGGCAATTTTTTCGCATCGCTATACACTCTCGGATCAATTGAATAAATTCCGTCAACATCCGTATAAATCTCACATTTTCCTCCCAAAGCTGCCGCAAGTGCAACTGCAGAAGTATCAGAACCTCCACGCCCCAAAGTAGTTACATCTCCATCTTTATTAACTCCTTGGAATCCAGCTACAACAACAATTTTTCCTTCATTCAAGTGACCTTTTATAACATCACCATTTATATCATCTATTTTATTTTTCATATAATGCCCACTCGTTTTTATCCCCGCTTGAGCCCCTGTCAATGAAATCGCTTCATATCCCAATGTTTTCAACGCAATACTTAAAAGCGAAATTGTTTGTTGTTCTCCAGTCGACATCAATCTATCCATTTCCCTAGAATCTGGATTTTCAGTAATTTCATGAGCTAATTTAATCAACGCATCAGTTGTTTTCCCCATAGCCGAAACTACTACAACTACATCATTTCCTGAATCCTTTACGCTACCTAAATATTTAGCAATATTCATAATTTTTTCAGTTGTGGCAACCGAAGTTCCACCATATTTATGTACAATAATCACAATAAATGCACCTCTATCCTTTCAATCTGTCTTTTCTTTTTATCATTAAAAATTTTCATTACAAAAAGAAACAAAATTATAATTCAAAAATTTCATCATTTCTCAATAAATCTTCATAAGATTCTCTTCTAACAGCAACTTTTGCTTTACCGTCTTTTACAAATACAACTCCTGGCGTAACCATTCTGTTGTAGTGGCTTGACATTGTATAACAATAAGCTCCTGTCGTACCAACTGCAACTATATCCCCAACTTTAGTCGATTTTGGCAATTTACCATTTTGAATAATAATATCTCCCGATTCACACAATTTCCCAGCTAATGTAACATCTCTTGTGTCAGTATCTTCCATTTTATTAACAACACCAGCCTCATATTCAGCTTGATAAAGTGCAGTTCTTATATTATCTGACATTCCTCCATCAATAAACACATAAGTTTTTCCACCAACAGTTTCTTTAATTCCACCAACTTCATACAAAGTAGTTCCCGCATTTCCGACAATACTTCTTCCTGGCTCAATACAAAGTTCTTTAAATCCAATTTGATATTTAATTTCCATTGCTTCAGTGTAAGTTATAATTTCACTAAGCACTTCTTCAATTGGTTTAGGATCATCTCCATTTTTGTAATAAACTCCAAATCCTCCACCCATATTTACTGTGTGAACTACAATTCCTAATTCTTTTTTCAATCTATCCAAATATTTGAAAATTTCATCTAACGCAAAAATAAAGAATGCCGATTGGAATATTTGCGAACCAATATGCGTATGGAACCCTTTAAATTCAATATATGGACTATCATTCAATCTTTTTACAATATCAATCAAATTTTCTTGGAAAAGTGAAATCCCAAATTTCGATGTAAGTCCTGAAGTTTTTATATAATGATGCGTATGTGCCTCAATTCCTGGATCAATTCTCACTAAAACCGCTTGTTTCTTACCTTTTTCCTTACAAACTTTTTCAATCTTAGCAATTTCATCTTCATTATCTACAACAATCGTATCAATCCCATATTCAACAGCCATTTCAATCTCATTCACCAATTTATTATTCCCATGCAAATGCACTCTTTTCATTGGAAATCCTGCCTTATGTGCCGTATACAATTCTCCACCAGACACAACATCTAAATCCAGCCCTTTAGATTCAACCAATTTAATCATCCCAGTTGTTAAAAATGCTTTCCCTGCATAAGCTATTCTTGTCTTAAATCTTGATGATTGAAAAGCCTCTTTCATTTTATCAATAGTCGTTTCAATCAATTCCTGATCCATTACATAAAGTGGCGTTTTAAACTCTTTTGCCAACTCAATCGTATCAACTCCTCCTATTGATAAATTCCCTTTTTCATTAATTTTTGCCGTTCCAAATAATTTCATATTTTCACAAATTTTCCTTTCCTAAAAATTTCTTCTGTAAATTTTTTCTACAAATAAAAAATGCTGACAACGAACATCAGCATATAAAATTATATAATCTAAAATCAAAATCACATTTATATATCTGACAGCTCACCATTACACATTATAATGACAGTCCTATAGATATTCTCCATAGACCCAGTAGCAAAGTTCGTCACTCTTTGTACTTCGGCGATTTCCCCTTTCAAGTTATTTCATCGAATTGACCTTCTCCATAAATCTACTCTTAAAAACCGCACCTCTATCTTATAACATTATACTAAATTTTTCTTTATTTGTAAACACTTCAAAAGAATTTTTTTCTCAATAAACAAAAAATAGCCCTCATAAATTTAGGCTATCTTTTGTTTTATGTAATATGACAAATAATTTAAGACCATAATTATAGAATCACAACATTTTGAAACTTAATTCAAAATGTCATGATTGTTTTTTTAATTAGTAAATCGCTCTAAATCCGATTCCACCTCTGATGTTGCTTCCTTTAGTGTCGTATCCTGCGTTTACAGTTACTCCGAATCTAGTGTTATCTACACCTAAGTTAAAGTCGAATTTACCATTTCCTCTTCTGTCTTCTTTTTCTCCTCTAATTCCGAACCAGTCAGCATCTGTAAATCTTACTCTTGCTTTATTATTTACATCTCCTACTTTTCCTAATTCGTTTTCATAAGCTGCTGACAATCCAACAGACAATTGTGATTTAACTGCTACTGGTTGAACGTATTTAAATTCTATTCCAACTTCTGGTTTGATAGAATAATAATCGTTTCCATCAACTTCTAATCTGATTTCTCCGCTATCTTCTTTAATACTGTTAAATCTTCCGTATTCCATTTTCAATGCTCCGTATGGTCTCAAATGAGTTCTTTCAGACATTCTAATATCGTATCCTAAATCTGTTTTGAACGCAGCACCATAAGAAGTGTAATCTCCTTTAGCGTTGAAGATATCATCAACTACTAAGAATTTACGTTTCATTTCATTTTTACCTAAGAATACATCTCCAGCAATCTCCAGCAATTGTCCATCTCAATGAACCATTATGATCCATGTAAGGTGACATTGTTTTAAAGATTCCTGCTTTTACCATAGTTTGATTTTCTCTAGATTTTCCAATATCTTTGAATTTAAATCTGTTATTAACAGCTCCTGCATACCATCCAGAAGAATTTCCTAATTTAACTGTTTCATCTTCGTGAACGTAAGCTACTCCATAAGCATTACTTGTATAATCAATGATTCCAGCTGTATCTGTGTTGTACTCATTTCTCATACCAAATACTTTAATCTTATTATTATCTTTAGAAGGATTTCTCCATTGATCGTGCAAGTATCTAAATTCTTTATCAAGTAGGCTTCCAGTTTCATTGATTCTTTGTTGAACATTTCCGTATTGGTGTCCCATCATTTCGTCTGTTGCTTGATAGAATAATGCTTCTTCATTTTTACCAATATCGTTCAATTTATTGAATAATTGTTTTTCTCTAGCTCCTCTATCTCCATACCAGTCAACTCCATATCTGTCATCTAATCCATGTAAGAAGTTGTAAGTATCACTACTATTTACTGGTGTTGTTTCATTTCCAGCAAATTCTGTATAAGGTAATTTAGCTAATACAACTGATCCTAATTGACCATTAGAATATAATGGTGTTGCTATCCAAGTTAATGATCCACCATAAGCATTCCATGTTACTCCTGAATTTGCATCCATCATTTGAACATATGGATCCAATACTGCTCCTGAAACTACGATATTTTTACTATTTGTAGTTCTAGCAGCTTCTGTACCAATGATTAAGTCTGCTTCATCTGTTATCAATCCTAAATTTCCTGAAATTGGATTAGTTGAACCTAATGTATCTACATATATTCCTAATGATGTAGGTGAAGGTCCTGCTGGTCCTTGTGGTGTATTAATTATCACATGTTCAGGTGATACTATACTTGATATAGTTCCATGATTTATTGTTGTAACTGTAGTTGTTGCTGGTGTTGCTCCTGTTGGTGCATTTATTGAAATTCCACCTGCTGTTTTTGATGTAGGTTTTGAAGTTGGATCAAATGATTCAGTTGCTCCACTTCCTAAAGTAATTGTACCGTAGTTTTTAATTACCCCACCAGTTGCTTTAAACATTGCATATCCATCTGGAGAATTAATATTAATTGTACCATTATTTGTCAATTCAGCTTTATGTTGAACAACTACACCAACTGCTCCTGTTGGAGTTCCTACTGTTGTAATTGTACCATTATTTACCCCTTTAGCTCCATGGTCTAAGTAAATACCCATTCCACGATCTCCAGCGATATTAATTGTACCAGCATTTTCAGCTTGTGCATTTACTCCATCTGCAAATAATCCAATACCATCTGCTCCTACTGTAATTACTCCTGAACCACTATTTACTACTTTTCCTGTAGTTGTAGCCATACCAATAGCATAGTTTTTACTTCCTGTATCTGAATTTCCAACAACTATTGTAGCATTATTTGTAGCTATACCATTTCCTGTATTCAAAATACCAACACTTTGATCACCTAAAGTAAAGTTTGCATTATTTACAATTGTCCCTGGTGAAGATATTCCATAAATTCCTACTCCTGAAGGATTATTCAAGGCAACATTATTTGTAATATTTGTTGTCGGATTATTTGAATAGAAGTATGTTGAACCATTTCCTAATGTAACAGTTGATAACGCACTGTTTACATAGTTAAATGGATTGCTTCCAATTGCAACTATTCCATAAGAATTATCTCCTACATTAATTGTTCCACCGTTAAAGTTTAAATTTCCTCCATCTTCAAGGAAAATACCTGTTGCATCTGCATTTCCTACTGTAATTGTTCCTGAATTATGATTTACAGTAGATGGTCCTGTAGATAATTTTTTAGAATAAATTCCAATTCCATTATCTCCAGCTGTAATTTGTCCTGAGTTATCAATATTATATCCATAAATTCCTACTGAATTATTTCCTACCGAAACTTTTCCAGTTCCTGCATTTTCAACATTTACACTTTCAACTGCTGTATAGATACCTACATTAGGATTTGTAGTTAAACTACTTGAATTTCCTAAATTGATTTCTCCGTTATTTAATATTTTATAGTTACTTCCTAAACCATAGATACCTACTGAACCTTCTCCAGCTAAATTAATTTTACCATTTGTATCATTTGTTACTCTTGCATCAGTATTTCCTGCTCCTGTACCTTCATATGTTATTCCAATAGCCTTTCCAGTGCTTATTATATTTCTTGAGTTAACAACTGAACCTTTATACGTATTCGCTCCTACTGTATATCCAGATGCAGTATCTCCTTTAGAGAATATTCCTACTGAATTTGTTCCTAAATTTATAGTTCCTTTATTTTCTATCTTAGAATCAGTAGTTCCATATAAAGCCGCTGAACTATCAGCAACATTTATAGTTCCTGTAGTTTCATTTGTTATTTCTGCAAATTTACCATATATAGCTGTTGAATTTGCTCCCGATAAATTAATATTTCCGCTATTAATCAATTTAACTTTATCTCTATCAAGAGTTGTATCATTTTCTTGAGCTATTGCAACTTGACCTGCAGATGTTCCTGTAATAGTTTTATTATTATTATTTTCTATTGTTGAGTTAGAAATTTCAAGTTTATTATATTCATCTAAAGGATTATCTAGATTAATATCTTGATCTAATGTTAATTTACTTAAATATAGCATAAATGTCTTGTAGTCATTAGAACCTGTAAAAGTTACTCCTGGTAATCCAGCTGCTATACCAGATGCTCCTGTACCACTTAGAAGCATTTGAACATTTTGAGCTATAAATAGTCTTGAACCTTGTTCCATATTAAGAGTTAATTTATTCAAATGATCAAAATTATTATTTGACCAAGCTAGTATATCACCTGTAGCGAAGTTTGCGTATCCAGGTCCTCCTCCAGCTGCTACTCCTTTATATAAGAAAGCTGTTCCTCTTGAGTTAGCATCTGTTCCACCTTTAATATTTGCAGTGTTCATTGTACCTGTTCCAAAATCTATTTTTCCACCATCAGTTGTATAGAATGCCAATGATTTTGGCTCAGTATTTAATGTAACACCATCTAGAGTAATAGTTCCATTATTTGCTGCATAAGTATTGAAAGCTCCATCTTTTGCAGTAACAGTTCCACCAGTCACTTTTAATGTTGTTGCTGTAGCTGCTGGTATACCATATTTTCCATCTGCATAAAGACCTATAGAAGCTGAACCTCCTACTGTAATACTTGTATCAGTATTTGTTTGATTTAACTCTCCACCATCCATTGAAGCTAACCCAACTGATCCATCTGTGTCACTTAAAGCTGTTCCATTTACAGTTATTTTTCCAGTACTATCAACTTTTGAACCATTAGCTATTACAGCCTTAACTGATTTTCCTGTGGCAGATATTTCTCCTGTATTTGTAACATCTCCAGAAGACTTAGCAAAAATTCCAACTGATCCATCTCCTGTTAATGTAAGTTTTGCTCCAGAACTTAGTGTATCTCCAGTTGCAGCTGCAAATATTCCTATATTTTTCTTTCCTGACATTGTTATAGAATTATCTCTACCATCTGTTGCAGGTGCTACTGGTGTGTTTTTATCTGATATATTTACAATACCATCTGCTACAAATATTCCTGTATTTTCATCACCTGTAGATGTAATAACTAAGTCTTTTACTTCAAATGTCTTAGTTCCAGCATAACCAAAATACATACCTATATTTTTTGTTCCGCCTAAATTATACTTGAATATTGATTCTTTAGATGTTGCATTCATACGAGTCACAATATTATTGGCTTGACTTTGACTAAAGTTAGCTGAGCCTCCATCTAAATCTGCCCAACCTTTAAATACAGTTCCAACTGATTCAGTTCCAGTTATTTTCATCTCTTTATTTAAGAAAATTTCAGCATTTGGAAATTCTGCAATATTTGGTGCAGTTACATTATATCCTACATCACTTACTATAATACCAAATTGTTTAGTTCCAGAAAGAGTTAAATCAGCATCGTTAGTTATATTCCATCTTCCATCTGGTATCGTCATGATATATGCAAAAATATCTCCTGTTCCGCCTATATTTATTGAACCAGCTTTATTATGGAAATATTGAACTCTTTGCTCACTTCCATATTCTTTTAAATTCACCCAACCAATATTTCCTGAACCTGCTGTTGTTATATTTCCATTATTAACAAATCCTACATTATAATGGTGACTATTACTATGATATTGTGATGTATATAGAACTAAATTATTTCCATTTATGTTTATATTTTTTCCACTACCTATTACCCATGTTGATTCCCCATGGTTATTATGTCCATCTGTATGAAATAGCCATCTTTGATATGCAGTTGTTCCTGAACCAGTATAGTCAATGTCACTATTAACAGTTATTGTGTGTCCTCCAACTAATTTCATTGCTGATAAAAAACCAGTTGAATTAACTGTGAAATCTAATTTCCCGCTATTTACATTAGTAGCATTATGGTTAGCTCCCCATCTTCCTGTAAATGTTATATCTTTTGCATTTACAGTAAAATTACTTCCATTTCCAGTTACTGTTAATTTTCCACCTTCCATATCTTGTTGTGCAATTACCCCAACATTTCTACTTCCTCCATGACTTGCTGCATAATATGAATTCCCTATATTATCTAATTTTAAGGCAGTTGTTTCATTATAAATCCATGAACTATCATCATTTCCAGTAGGTGGTGCTGATATAATTGGTGGATTTACAGTAGGTGCCTGTGGTGAATCTATTTTAGGTGTTACCGGTTTAAAATCAATAGCCTTTGGCAATGTAGGCTCTAATGCTGCTGGTGCTGGCACAGTAATAGCCCCTTTAGTTACTATTCTAGGTTTTATACTGGCAGATATTTCAAATGATACAGGTGGTTCTGATACTGTTTTGTTACTTGCTAATCCATATGAACTGTATCCATTTCTTGAGTTTGTTGAAGCTGATCTTGAATCACTACTTTGTGGCAAATATTGATACATTGAGCTTTCTTTAGAGATATATCTATTGTAAGCATTTGAATCTCTTTTTAAAATACCTTCATAAGGATATTTTTCAGCCTTATCTCCTCTACCTTTATAAGAACCTTTCCAATCATTTAAGATTGTATTAGCTCCATATTGCCAAGAACTCCAAGGCGATTTAACTACATGGTCTCCTTGTTCCATTAATTGGATCAATTCTAAGTTGTAGTTTTTCATTAATTTGTCGTTTTCTGATTTTACTCTTTTGAATTGTTGTCGCATATCTCCAATCGACGTTGTTATTTCTTGTCTTTGATTTTGGATAGCTTTATCTGTTGGCGCTGTTGTTACATCAGCAAAACCAACTATTCCACATAACAAAAATACAAACAATGCTTGTTCTGTATATTTAAAGTCTTTACATCTTTTAGCAAAGGCTTTTAAATCTTTTGCTAATTTTCTTAGGCTATTTGTCATAATCTTTCACCTCATTTATCAAATTTTCATTTTTATTAAGCTTTTTTAATTTTTCTTATTATTTTTCCCTATAAAACGATAAATTAAACAAAAAGTTAAGAAGAAAAGTTATATTTTTTATTATTTAACCTAACATTTCATAGAAATCCATAATAATTGTATTTTAATGATTAATTCATTTTAGTATTTTACAACATTTCCATAATTATTCCAATGAATTAATATAATTTAATTTAGCTTTATCTTAGTGTAACATAAAAAAAAAAAAAATCAATTAATTTTTGACGTTTTTTTACCAACTTTTATACTGAACCTCTCACGACTGAAGTCGCGAGGTTCTTAAGTACTATTTAGTTTCTTTTGAATATCTAGTATTCAAATACTAGCTAATTTCCTTAAGACTTTAATGGACAAACTCTCCGTTGAGAACATTTACATCCTATTGGCTCGGTTCAAAACCAGTTTTTATTTTAAAATCCCATACATTTTAATGTTTTTATATTTCCTTTTTTTATTCTTTCAATTTCTTCATTATGCAATTTAACAAAATTTTTAAATTCTTTTTGTGCTTTTTCTATATTTACTTCTTCTAAATTTTC
>QWCT01001433.1_pt1 | contig 15740 bp, 28 predicted proteins | sample 1972681 | NCBI WGS metagenome assembly QWCT01 (sample SAMN09866701, study PRJNA288562) | Human oral metagenome isolate pre3_saliva, whole genome shotgun sequencing... | isolation source: mouth | host: Homo sapiens | place: USA: California | reverse complement strand
GCTACTATTGATATTGCTCTTATCTATCTTACATTTCTACTTTTGCTATTCAGCACTTTTTATCCTTTTTTATTTTCCAAATCTTCAGGCTGTAGAGAGGTCAGATAGCTTAACATTAATCCGACCATGATAAATAATACAAGTGCTACGCCGCTACTAGGAACAAAATCACCTAGAAGCATAATCAAACCAAAGCAAGAGGCTATGACGCATAAAGTTATTGTGCCTCCAACTTCCTCTGTTTTTGTCTTATCCATTTGTTTTTCTCCAATTCTTTTATTTAAGAGAATTTACGTTTGAGCTTTTCCATAAGTTCTGGTGCTGGGAAAGAGCCAGACTCATCGCAATAAATCTCTTGTTGTTGATATCTCTCAAGCTCAATCTTACCTGTTGCTGAGTTTGTGACCATTGAGGTAAACATATCGAAAGCATTAACTTGTTCTATTTTTTTACCATTAGAGCGGAACATTCTAATCTCCTGGAAAGATACAGCCTCGCTCGTACCATCATCTTTAACTTTGTGGTGAGAAACTTTATTTAAGAAGGTTCTGATTACCACTACACCAAAATTGCTTTCAAAGTTAAACATAGAGGCATAAAAATGAGCACCTGCAATGATATCACCAAGAAATTGATACTTATCCTTTTCTGCATCATAGTGGAGAACAAATTGATCCATGTGCGGCAGCCCATTCGTGTCATCAGCGGTAATTGTAATTAGGGTATCTTTCTTTGAATATATAGCTTGCTCTATACGTGGATCAAGCTTTGCTTCAACAACTTCTATCTCTGGGAGATTAACTCTGTTTTTTCTCTTATTTTTCTTTGGCATAATTTTTGTCCTTTCTTTTTTTGTATAAAATAATTATATTATATATTTCATTAAATAATGCTTAATATATACTATAATTTATTGTATTTTTTATACTAGATTTTTTAGAGTATAACGGAGTAATTTGGCTTGGATTAAGCCTGATTGAGACCCCCTCAAAGAGGGGAAAATTTATTTTTTAGGTGGATTATTTCCACGGCCTTTACCGCTTGGTTTGCCAGTAGTGCTTGGACCATTTACTGGTCTTGTACCAGATTTTGCCATAGGGTTCTCCTTTCTCAAGATTAATGTTTGAATTGTAATATATCATATATTAAATAACGCTTAAAATACAATATATTCTATAATATTTTATGCTTGGGCTTTTACTTCGCTAAAGCTCGTAAAGCTTACGCTTATAACTTTTGCTTTTATAATCCTCAAAATTAGCTAGATTTTTAGGAAGTCCAGAATAGAAAAAATCCTTGCCTTTTTCGTAAAACTCCATATTCTGTGTTGATTGCTCATCCTTTTTGATGAAATACTCATCAATTCTAGCCTTTGCCTCAAGAACAAGACTCTGTTTATATGGCTCAGCTAGGATAGCAAGCTCATTTTTGTTTAAAAGTCTAAGATAATCACTTATGGTCTTATTCTCTTGAGCTAAGAAGCTATCTATTTGGGCTCTCTTTTCACTATCGATTAGGTTATCCTCATATAGGCCTCTAAAGAATAAAAGATTATCATCTACCTTATAATCAGCTAAGACTCTCTCTAACATCAAATCTTTTTTATTATCAAGATAGTTCTTCGCCATAGTAAGAAATTTTCTCCTAGATATTCTCTTTGCCACGAAATAGCCAAAAAGTAAAGAGAGAGTGCTACCAACAATAAATGAGGCGATCAAGATAGCCATATCATTGTCTCCAGTTGTTGGCCTTAAAATTGTAAGAAGCATAGAGTTGATGGCGATCCAAGCAAAGAAAGAGCCAACTAGCCAAAAGAAGTTTCTTTTTTCTTCTGCATATTTGATCTTTTCGTAGTTGTTCTCGACAACCTCGAACTCAATCTGCTCTAATCTTTCATCAGTGATTGAAAATTGCATTTTTATCCTTTTACCTATTTATTCTATTATACTAAGACTACCTACACATAGAAGTTTGCTGAAACTGACTATTGTTTGCCATGCGCATAAACCCTGCTAAGTGCTCATACCACTGATAATTGCTAACCCCACTAACTGCTAGTGATTTATCGCAATTATTATTTAAAAATTTCATCATGTTGCCTAGGGCTACACCCTCTAACTGCTTATTAAACAACCTTCCATATAGCCAAACTACTCTTCTAGAGCTTAAACGCCTAGAGAGAACGTATTTTCTTTTAACTTCCTTACGCATATCACGCTTGATATTGACAATAGATGGATATGCTTTAGTCATATCTGCCTTAAATGCCTTGGTAACCTCATCTCTACTCTTGTCATCTGTAAGAGTATCAAAGTATTCTAGTGCTCTTGTATAGGTAGGTCTTTTAACGTCTCTCTTTCTTTGGTCATGATTTCTATTTTCAAACAGAAAGAAATCCTTGCAGAAATATTTAGAGCTTGCTACAAAATCCAGTATATCATCTACAGTATTAAAGCCTTGGGCAAAGCGAAGACTATCAAAACCAAGAAACTCAAGAGCTTGATCAAAATTAGAGATAAATAGCTTCTCTATTCTATGTTCAGCACAATCATTTGTCTTACCATCTTCTTTAACTCTAGCCACAGAGCGCTCTTCGCCTTTATGAGAATACCACGCAAGGACATATAGTCCATCGTGGGCAAACTTAAATCCAAAGGCGGCAGCAATTCTGCCTATCAGATTGCCTAAGTCATTGTAAGAGAGATAATTATAGTTGAATTTGAAGCTATCCTCTTTTGCCTTTATAAGATCAAATTGAAATGGAGGGAAGCTGCCATATTTAAGAGCATAGCTGGTGACGCTACCATTTCTTTTCTTGCCCAAAAGTGCAAAGTCCTTGCTTAAGCTCTTTTCAAAGGCTTCATCTGTCGCTGTGGTTAACAGATCGCAATCACCGAAGCTATCTTTAGCTCTATATGATGGTATTGCCGCTGTCTTGTATGGCAATGTTATTGTAAGTGCAAAGAGAACCTCATTGTATTGCTCTTTGGTTAATCTCTCAACACCATAGTTTTTCATCGCATGACCGCCCATTATCTATCCTTCTTAGCTTTTTTATAATGCAATTATACTATATATATCATAAAATATTGCTTAATATATGATATATTACATTGTATCATAGAGCTCAGTTAGGTAGTTTCTAATGAATTCTATCCTCCCTTGTTGATCTAAAGCGATAACCTCATCGATATGATCACTTAGGTAATCAATTAAAGGGTAAAACTCTTCGTCAATAGAGTACTTTTGAATAAAGGCACTATCTGCTCTCTTCTTTTTAAGCTCTTTAATCATAGTCTCAAGCTTCTTATTTCTGCCCAAAAACTTAGTTATAAGGTAGTATGGAGTCTTTAACTTAAAGATAATCTCAGAGTAATTCTCATCATAAAGAACAAAGCCTTCATGCTTAGCCACCTTATTCATCTCTTTTAACTCTTTAAAACTGAGGTGCTCCCAAATCTCAGGTAGCTTAATTTGACCATATATAGAGCTATCCTTTTCTACCCAGCTAGCTATGATAGAGCGTAACTCATTTTGATTGATTAATTCACCACTCTCTACATCTCTACAAGCTAGTAGATACTCTCCCTCTACCTCTTCAATTATGTGTGGATCATTAACATCTACAATCTCGAATAGAAAGGTATGGTTTGGGTATGCCTTAAATAGCTCCTCATATTTGCTTAGATGATTTTCAACCATAACAGCATAATCAGAGTCTAGTGTGCCAGTAGTAGAGTAGAGCACCTTATTGTCCATAGTTAAGCCTCTAAGCTCAAGTAGGGCATCATCAAAGTCGTTATCGAAAAAGACTCGATTAGTGTATTTGTAAGTAGTTAGTTCAGGATAGAGAGTTGATCTCTTGCCTCTTACTTTGTTGCCTTCATACACATTTAGATAGCCTTGATTAACATAGCTATTGTTCTTTGGATCAAGCCTTATTTTAAAGCTATCAAGCTCAGCTTTAATTTCTTCACTTGGCTCTTTAAGACAAGGTAGTATAAGCTCTCCCTTGATAGGATTTTGTTCTATCATAGCATAAGCTCCAGCTACAACTCTAGGTGAGCAGTTATGGGTATTTTCAAAGAAGCTAGTAAGTCTTTCAATCTCTATCTTATAGCCACGCTTAACGGCATACTCAACATAACTCCTAAATGATTTCTCTGTTCTATTTGTAGCAGAGTGAACTATAAGGGTCTCTTCATCTCTACTACCATGAGCTTTTACAAATTCTCTAAATCTCTCCCAAGCCTCATTCTGAGCTTCTTTTATGGTTTCTGGACTCCAGTTGTACTCTCCATTGTTTTGCTCAACTAAGATATCATCATAAGAGACTTCAAGGGCATAGCCATTTGGATTGGTTTCTAAAAAGTGAGCTATAAGCCCTTTAGCATAAGTTGATTTGCCTGATCCTTGGTGTCCACGTAGTATCATTAATTTTTTCATTGCTTTTCCTTTTATTGATAGTCAAATTATATGATATATTTCATTAAAAAATGCTTAAAATACTATACATATTATAATATATTAAATAATTTTATGTAATATTGCACAAAAACTCTTGACATTTTATGTAAAATTACATTATAATTGCGAAAAAGTTAAAAAAGAGAGGCAAAAATGAATGAAGACCTACTCCATAATAGAGTATGTAAAGAACTTGGCATAACTAAGCAAGAACTTGCTGATATGCTAGGACTGTCACTTAAGACAGTATTTTCTTGGTCTGATCCAAGCAGAATATCGCAGAGTGCAAGAGTGGCAATGGAGCTCATGCTAAAAAATAAAAAATACAATGATACTTTTCATAAGATGAAAGAAGTTGGCGAAATCTTAGTTAGTATAACTAAAGATGATAAAGCTTAAGGTGTTTCTTATATATTAAGCGATATATAAGTATTAAAATGATATAATTTAGAAGATACGAAAGGATAAAACAAATGGAAAATATGGACATCTCTTCATTAAAAGAAGAGTTATATTCAATACACAGCTCGACTGATGGCTTAGCAGAGATAGAAAAAGACTCAAAGATAGTTGATCTTAAAGATGTAGGCGATATGCTAGTCAAAGTTCAAAGACAGATGGAGGATTTAACTAAATCTAAGAGCCTATTTGGGCGCATAACAGACAATATCCCAATACTAGGTAAGCTTAAAAAAAGTGCAGAAAAAGATCTAGCCCTACAACAAGAAATAACTGACTATGTAACAAGCACACTATCAAACTTTGAGAGAAAGTATGAGGACCTAATTGCCTATCTAAAGACATTTGAGGTAACTAAGGCTGGTTTTTCAGAAGATGTTGTTAAATTAGATCAGTGGATAGAGAAGGCAACAGCATACGAAGCTACCCTTACTAATAGTGTAGATAAGTTAGCCTTAGAGAGATTGATGACAGAGGCTAAGTCTGAATTAAAGAGAAAGACAGATAGCCTTAACACTCTAATAGAACCTATTATTATAGCGGCTACCCAGCTTACTAGAAATATCAATACGCTTACGCCTATACTAAAAAATATACTCTACACAGAGCTAAAAACTATGGTTGGCGTAAACTCATTTAGAAGTGCCGCAAATATGATGATCACTTTAAAAGAGAGTATAGTTGAAATCCAAAAGCTAAACGTTATCAATACAAACGAAGCCATTGTGGATATCCTTAACAATACAAAGACAAACCTCTTAACCGTAAAAGACCACGAAGAGATGGATAAACTAAGAGAGAAGGGTAGAAGAGAGATTGAAAAGGCTGTAAGTGAGATCAAAAAGGCTCAAGCTGATAATGCTAAGTTCATGAATGAGCAATATGAGAAGTTAAAAAGCTCAGGCGCTCTCAGACTTGAAAGCTCAAAGAGCGCAGGCAGGCTTGAGAATTTAAATCGAATGGACAATGATGCCTTAGACAATGAAATCTTACTAGAGGCTGTTTCTGATAGCAATAGCACAACTGATAGTAGCTCTAGTAGCACTCAGGAGTAAGCCATGTTATCAAAACTATTAGCTCAATACTCTAAGGTTCAGCTCATAGCTCTACCTCAAGAGTTTTCAGCTCCAAAAGAGACTAAGCTAGAAGAGATTAACTATGTCCTTAAAAAGGTAAATAAAGATAACTTCTATGAGCTTTGTGATATAGAGTATAGAGATATCCTAGAAGATAGGCTCTATCTCTTCCCAGAGACCAAGATAAACTTTATTGTAGCCATAGATAAGATGTTTAATCCAATAGAGAAAATAAAACACCTTGTTGATGGCAAGGTCTATAATATGCCAGCATTTGTAGCTAATGGCTATTGGAGAGATAAGGTAGACAATAAAGAGTATATGGAGCTGGCCTCAAAAGCTAAAGTAGTTAAATTTGATGAGGCTGAAGATGAATACAAAGAGGCCAAGGACAATACATACGCTGGTCTAAAGGCTACCATAGGTCTTATGATCGATTGTATAAAAGAAGAGAAGCCAGAGGATGCTAAATTTGTTTATGTGGATAATAAATTAGGCAAGGATAAGATACTTGACCTACTAGATAAATGTCCTAAAGGGTTTTTACCTATTTATGATTTAGGCTTTAATATCATCGTGGAGAAGTGAAAATGATAAATAAAAACTTATTAGCAGAAGTGCTAGTAATGATAGGCTTCTTTATAGGCTTAGACACATTTTTTTGGATTAAAAAAGACAATATTGAATTTTTTATTATTATGATTTTCTTGGAGTGCTCTATACTAGCCTTGCTTGCCTTGTGCGTATTTATAGATAAGCGAGATAGAAGATGTCAAAGATAACCCTCAATGATCATATCGGCATGCTATTGTTAGCTTGGCTACCAAGCACTGTAATAGTCTTTGGTCTCTTTGTTCTTACCAAGCGAGAAAATTTCTATATGGCTATTGGTTATGACGCTTTGCTGACTATTGCTGTGTGGATTGTCAATCTATTTTTTATAGCTAGAGGCAAATAATGAGAATAAGATACGAAGAGCCTGCAGATAAAACAAACATGAGCTTACTAGCCACTATTGCTGTGATCATTTTTGGTGGCATAATTGCGGTTAATTTTTCATCAATCTCAGATAGTGCTGCAGAAACAACAATTACTAATCTTGCTTTTATCCCAGCACTGCTTTTAATGGTAGTTTTATTCGCTATTGGCCATTTTAACAGCTTAAAAAGCAAAAAGAGCCTAGATGAAATTATCTCAGAATACAATAATTTTGCTAAGCTTCATTTTGACGATGAGAAATTTAAGGGTTTTTATATAAATGATAAAAAACTAAGTATCGGCAACTATAAGTCCTTAAGAAATATGCCCAAAAACATAGCACCATATTTTGTAGAAGAGAAAATTGAGTCATGCAAATAATCTACACCTTAGAGAAAGTAACAAAGAGAAGGATAGAGAACTTTGTGTTTATGTTAATAGTAGCAGTGCTATCTTTAGTGCTTATTCTCTTCTTTTGCTCTTTTTCTAATAGGTTAGAAGACAATCTGATAGGAATTGCCGACTTGGTGACTTGTCTACTTTCAATCGGACTAATTTGGACAGTGGTTGCTATATTTGTAACAATGTTTAATAGAATAAAAGGTGATGGCAAAGAGAGTCTTAGCACTGTAATATCAAAGATAGTAGCTTCATTCTTTATCGGAGCTTTTTGCCTTTTAACTCTTATTTATGGAGAGTTTTCAAAAACAATAACTTTCAACGGAAATAGCTTTCTATCTCTAGTAAGTGAGTGGTTGCCTTATGTTGGTTACTATATCTTAGTAGGCATAGCAGTAGTAGCCTATCAAACATTTAGAGATTGGCATCTAGGTCAATATATAGAATATAGGATTGAGCTTTACAACAAAGAACTTCTTCATGGCCTATCTCATTTCTATCTTAGCAGTGAGACAAAAAGAGTTCCTTACATTAGCGAAATGAAAAAGAATATTGCTGATATTTTTGTAATTGAAAAGGAAATAAAATGAGCGTTGGCTCTGAATTCAAAAGAAAAGTGAACCTTGGTTATAACTATAAAGGCGACACCAACCCATTTGAGTGGATCACTTTTTCACTTATGGGATTGGCAGTCATCTATGTTTTATTTATTTTATATAGGATCATGACACTAGCAGCATTTGCGGTTACTATAACCATGGCAGTAATAACATACAAAATAGCAAGAAGAAAAATGGGAAAAGCAGATGCAAGAAGATAGCTTAATCGAAAAAACAATGCAAAAGCAAGATAACGTACTAGAGAAGTCAATGCCAAAGAGAAAGCCTCCACTAATAAGGATTGATCTTATTGGCTTCATTGGTGATGCTTTGGCAACAATAGGCGCATGGGCATTTCTACTTTGGTTAATTGCCGCCTTAGTGGCTGCTATTAGAGCAACCCATCTCATTGAAGGATAAAGATGAAAGGCTTAGATCAAACTGCGCAAAGATTGACAGAATTTACCTCATCGGTAATGTCTCTCTTTATCTTTTTGGCTATGGTGGGAGCAGTATTTGCCATATTTAGCACAATTAGAGCCTACAACAGAGGTGAAGCTGATGCAAGTCAAAAACAAAGGACTATACTTGCTGGAGTTATTATTATCCTTCTCTCTATAGTTGTTAAAATCGTCTTAGTTGGTATGGGAGACACCTCATCATCATCAAGTAGTTCTAATGGCTTCTTTAGTAAATGGAGCTTAGATTTCAATTATGAAGAATTTAAGAAGTATCTATCGGCTTATTGGGGTTATGGCAAGGTGATCATTATCTTTATAACGCTCTATTACGTTGCAAAGCTAATCTATCTATATAGGTTAAGTAAAGATACTTGCAAGATGTTTAAAAGCTATGTTGGCATAATCAATAAGTACTTTATCAAAGGCAAGCCTATGAAAGATAGCCACGTAAAAGCCTTTGTGGTAGATAATGAGCTAACCAACCCTTTAGACCCAGAGGATTGGAATAAAAATGCAGCCAAATATTTTACTGAGAGAATAATATAAGATATATCATATATTAAGCATTATTTAATGAAATATAGTGTATAATTCTCTCATAAATGAAAAAAACATTAAAGGATAGAACAATGGATATTCGAGTTATTGGCTTCTTTGTAAGCTTTTTTATCTTAGTTGGCGGATTATTCTTCGGTAGTATCTTACTTAACTTTAGTAGTGACATATTTTTCATGGTTGTTAGCATAGTGATGCTAGCATTTCTTGGAACTTTTTGCTATATCTACCTTGGAGTGAACTTTCCTGATAGGCAGATAACAGTAATGATAGGAGCGGTATTTCTTACAATTTTTGCAATAGTCGCATCTGCAGGAATGTTTATGTGTGATGACAAAAAGATAAGCCCTGAAAAAGTTGAGCTCTTAAAAAGATATGTAGCTCAAAGAATATCAACAAGTGATGAAAAAGCTTATCTTGATAGCATATTTAGTGATAGTGATAAACCTTACATTGCTCAAAAAGTTGGTGGTGTTATTTGCATAAAAAGCATAAACTCGTCTCTTTGCAAGTTTTGGCTAGATGCAGTAGTAAGAGATGTTAAGTCAAATACAGCAGCAATTAACGAAAAAACTTACGGAGATGTAGAGGCTAAGAAAAAACAAAGAGAACATGAGCAAGAAGAGCTTAAGAAGTTCGAGCAAGAAAATTTGAAATAGGGGTCAAAAAATGAGCTATTTAAATCTTACAAACGATAAGATAGGAGAAAGGCTATCATATTTTAAAGATAAGATATATGATGACGCCAAATATAAAGTTAAAGAGAACATTACCCGCCAAGGAACTATAGGGTGTTTTGCCTTTTTTATTTCGTTAATAATATTAGGGTTTAGTGCGATTTTTTCTATTGCCGATGAGGTCAATGCTTTGGGTCACACTATTGCTTTTTATATAGGTGTAATCTCTTTTATAACCTTTACAGGTTCTATGCTCTTTGTTTTTTATACTGCCTATTTAGAATACAATGAAGTACGCTATTTCAAAAAAATCTATCAAAAAGTTTGTAAAGGCTATTGCGAACAATATAGGGTTAGTAATTTAGAAGACAACGAGAACCTACGAAAAATACTAATCAGTTTTTTCGAGGACGAGTTTTTAGACAACAAAATGGATGCGGAGATTTATCAATATCTTTATGAACACAGAATGCTAAGATCAGAAGAACTAGAGAAACTAGACAAATTCCTGGCATCAAATAATGTTAATTTTAGAAGCTATGTCCTTGCACTAGACAATGAACTTTTAGCCCACATTATCAACCCATATAGAGCTGAGATGAAAAAAGAGATCAAAGAGGCTGTTGCTAGCTTCTTTTTAGAAAAAGATAGGACAAAGCAAGAAGAAGAGAGAGCTAGGAGTTTAGAAAGACAAAAGCAAAATCTCTTTATCGAAAAGACTAATGGCTTTGCAAGCTCAATGCTTGGCAAAAATTTAGCAATGTAAAGGTAATAGACAATGATCAAGAAAAGCCCACTAATAAGAGTAGATTTTAAAGGTTACATTATTCACGCTCTAACTAAAGTATCGAAGATCATCTTTTACTTGTGTTGCCTTGTTCTAATTGTAGCAGCAATAAAAGCTACGCATTTAGTTTAAGGAACTATAATGGACATGAACGAAATTAACGAAAATCAAGATGGCCTCTTTATATTTGTCGCAATTATAGGCATTGTATTATTTGTGGCTCTTCTTATGCATGCTTTTGATAAACGTAAAAAAGGTGATAGTGGGGGAATGTGGACAGCACTATTCTTTGCCTTTTTAGCCTTACTAATAGCAGTTGGAGCAAATTACGCAATTGATGACCCATCAAAGAGACTTGTAAAATTTAATCTTGATTTTAACTCTAGTGAATTTAAAGAAGCCGTAGTCTGTTATTGGAAATATGCTGGTGTTGTAGTTATTTTTACAGCTTTTTATTTTATTGGTAGATTGATTTATCTATATAAGCTTAGTAAAAACAGCTACAAGATGTTTTCTCGCTATAACGCTACCATAGAAAAATACAATGCTAAGGAAAAACCAATTAAAGATCAAAGTAATAGGATTTAGTAGATGTTTATAGGTATATCGGAGCGGATGAGAAGAATATAGGCAAATATTTTTCATTCTAAGTGCAATATAATTATTATAAAAAGGATATTGATGAGTGTAGGAACTACTACCATTTTTGAAGATCGCCCAGAGCATTCAATCTTAAGGAATAGCCATTTTTGGTTTTACATTTGTGATGCAAATAACAAAAAGAAGACATCATTCTATTTGATTCTTGGTAGCTATACCTTCTATGGGGCCAACATGAATATCTTTTCAGATATCAATTTTATTCTTAGAAAACTTGGCCACAGCACTATAGGTAGCGAGCAATATAAGGCTCTAGTATATAAGATGAAAAAACATGAAGAAGAGCATGGACGTTGGGCAAGGGGTGTTAAGCCAAAACCATTGGCGTGGGAGCATTTGTTTGAGGTTACCCCTGATCAGGTTTTAAATGTCAAAAATGCTGAAGATGCTATAATTTCTTTAAATTAAAGGATAATAATGGAATATGTATCTGCCTGCCTAATCGCATTAGCCATACCAGCAGCAATAGTTGCTATCATATATAAAGGTAAGAAAGATATTGATTAAGCAAAATATAAGTATTATTTTGTTATAATTTTGTGAAATTAAAGATAATAAAGGACTAAACAAATGAACGCACTCGAAGTTGCAAAAGCAGTTATCAATAAAGGGCTAGAGCATAACTCACCACTAACACACTTACAATTACAAAAGATTTTATTCATCATTGATCAAAGGTTTAGCCACGCTAACGGCCATCCACTAATAGATGAAGGCTTTACCGAAAAGAAAGATATAGGGCCACTTCAAAGAGAGGTCTATATGCACTACTCTTTTTTTGGTAACAAAGAGATTGATCTACCAGAAGATACTAATATAAAACTTCCAGATTCTATAAACGCTTTCTTAGATGAGATTGTTAAAGTCCCAGCTGAGGAGCTACCTAGTTATGAAGAAATCAAAAAGACTAAGGGCTATTTTGATGCGCCTAAAGACAATGGGATAGCAGATCGCTCAGTAGATGACACTTTCAGTATGGATATGTGAGGCACGCCATGAAAATGATTATCCAAAAATATAAACAAATATGCAAGGATTGCGGAGAGGTCTATTACTTCGACTACGAAGGAACTGACGCTCTAGGCAAGGATTACTTCGATCAGGTAGTAACTGAGTGTACCAAATGTGGCTCAAGAGATTTTGAGAAGGTTGATCTCAATATTCTGGATAAAACCAAGTTAAAATTTAGAAAGCTTGTAGGGATAAGGAAATAGTTATGTTGCCTATACTTGCGATGCTAACCAGTAGCTTTATAATTGACGCAATAGAACTAGGCGTCATAGTCTATGTAGGCACAGGTGCAGTAATAGACGTCGCTGATAAGCTAATAAACAAAAAAGCTAAAAAAGAGCCTACTAAAGAGGAAATTGATGCTATGAAGGCATTAGAAGAAAGGATTAATCATCTTGCTGATAATGCAGAAGAGCTTTTTACCAAAGTAAATGAAGTTGCCAAAACAGTAAAAAAAATTAAAGGATAAGCTATGTTCTCAAAAAAAGAAATAGACAAAAATAAAGAATCAACTGATAAAGCAGAAGATAGAGATGAGCCTATTTGCAGCTTTGAAGAAGGTGTTATTGACTTTTTAAAAGGTCAATGTGAAATTGATACAGAAATTTTTACCAAGTTTAATATGGCCAGGGACGCTATTATTAAACAGGCCGAATTTATACAAATAGCATATAAAGCTATAGTGGAGTTACAAGATAAAAATAAAATCTTAGAAAAAGAAGTTGCTCTATTAAGAAAAGAGTTAGACCAACTTAAAGCTCAAGGGAAATAACAATGACGACACTAGATGAAGTAGTAAGAGCAGTAGATAATAAAGAAGATTGTATTGTTATTGAAGGTGATAAGGCAAATGATGTCTACCGCATAGTAGTTACTGGTAAGGTTGTTTGGTTGGTTGCTCTAGGTGCAATACTAATTGCAGCAGGATGCGTAGCCGCTACAGCTACCTCAGCGGGAACAACAGCACCAGTAACAGTAACAACAGCTGCACTTACAGCAACAGCAGCTATAGGTATACTTGGTGCTTCGGCTACAACAACAGCTGTTGGTATGTGTGCCTTAGCTGGTGGAGTATTTGCTGGCAAGAGTATGCTTAACTCTCTTAGGGATAACTACATAGCAACACAGATCACTAAGAATAGTGATGGGGATGTAACTAAGATAGTGCTAAAACGAAAATAAGGGGATAACAGTAAAATGGATAATCTAACCATAAGTGAAGAGCTCTCTCTTGTAGATGAGCTAAAAGAAGAACAAAAAGAAGAAGAGCCTCAATCTGCTTTCACAAGCTGTAAGGACTTTTTGTTAAAGATAATTAACGGCGCTAAATGTAAAGCGAGATATGATGACTATGGTAGAAGTGGCGAGATAGATGCTAGTGGCATAGTAGCTATTGTAGTTGCAGTAGGAGTGGTTACTTTAGCGGCAGCGGCTATAAGCAAGGATAATGACCATCTCTTAAAATTATAAGCAGATAGATAATAAAACAATAACAAAGGATAGGACGTGAAAAACAAATGTAAGATCGGTATGGAACTTGGCACAGGTAGAGTTAAATGGATTACTTGTATTAAAGATGGAATTGCTACTAAGCTTGGTAAGCTACTACTAAAATATTACAACTCATCTATTAGTGTCAATAACCTTTTAAAAGATGGGGCTGTATGGTCTATTACTGAAAATACAGAGGCAGAACCATTTGCTGAGGTTACTAGAGTTAAGGTTGAAGGTATGCCATTAGCATCAGAGCCAGCTAGAATTGAGCCAAGCGCTTATGCTTATGAAAAATCAATTACATTAGATACAAATGATATCTATGAGTGTTACTATCTCTTTACTAAGAAGGGTCAGTGGCAGATCACATTTAGGACTAGGCCTAACCAAAAGGTAAAGGCCAAATATACCACTGAAAATCTAGCCGAGTTCTTAGTAGCTCTTGAGAAGATGTTTGCAGATAGAGAGCGAGCTAAAGAATACAAAAAGAAAATGAAAGCTGAGGCTAGGGCTAAGAGAGAGGCTGTTGCTAATCAAGGTGTAGCCCAAGAGAGTTCAAGCGTTGTCCAGGTTGCTGATGTATCAGAGAAGATGGTAGAGGCTAAACAGTTAGCGCCTGAGACTAATAAATTGCAAGCTCTTTTTATGGCGTAATCATGTTTTTACATCCAAGACAGCTAAGCATAAATCTTCCTGATGGCAAAACTATAAGCAATGCTGATAAAAGAAGCAAGTACAACGCTAAAAAGTCATCAGGCTACGATAGTAAGAAAGAAGCCAAAAGGGCTGATGAGCTTTGGAAACTTCAGCTAGGTGGATTTATTAGTGATCTACATAAGCAAGTGCCTTTTATCTTACAAGAGGCCTTTGTCTACTTTGACCATGATAAGGGTAAAGAGGTATCAGTTAGGGCAGTAATATATGTAGCTGATTTTACTTATTTTGATAAAGAGAGAAATCTCAATGTCATTGAAGACACTAAAGGTTTTAAAACGGATGTTTATATGGTAAAAAAGAAGTTACTTTTGCATCAATTAAAAGATAAAAAAGATTACATATTTTTAGAGAGTTAGGAATTTAGAGATGGCAAGGAAAACTTATGGAGAAGTAATAGTCGAAGAGAAAGATAAGATGAAAATGAAGGATGGCATATTCATTATAGAGGCAAAGCTACCTACACGCATGTCTTATAAAAACGCTATGGTCTATTACTCAAAGAAACTAGACGACTATTGGCTGAGCCAAATAAATTTAAAACCAAATTCTAAAATATCTAAAGAAAAATTCTTGCAAATACTCAAGGGTAGAAATTTAAACGATTTGCTTGAATTAATAAAAAATTAATAATGATTAAGCTCTTTATAAGTTAAAGTTTGTTATGATAAAACTCATAAAACCTAAGTGGCAGTTGAGGTTGCGAGCTGTTAAAAGTATCTCCGTTGGAGTTTATAATAAGATCACCAAAGAGCAATTCTTGCAAATACTAAAAAGGGCCGCAACCTCAACGAGCTCTTTGATCTGTTAAAATAGGTCAAAGAGCGCTTCTCTTACTGAAAATCTAATATCTATTGTATAATCTTTAAAATACCATATATTTCATTATATATTAAGCTAGCTATAAGTATCTTTTTGTTATTATTCTTTTATCTAAATGAAAAGGACAAGGGATTGAAGAAGTTATTTATAACAGCTCTACTACTTACTAATCTTTCTGCTATTACTAAAGAGCAAGAAGAGTTTAAATACATAGAGCCAAAAAACAATCAACTCTTATTTTATACACCTGATAACGAAACTAAGATATCAAGCTATTGTGATAACTATATAGTCTATTATCCAAAAGATGGCTATATTATTCCAACGCTAAGGCTAATTGGAATGAGTTTGATACATCCAGACGCTCCATTAGCCCAAAAATACATCCCTGCAGATGTTGTTGAGGTTGGTAGAGCAGACTATATCAAGAATAAGAAACTCAATCCAGAGGATAGAATGATAAAAGCCATTAAAACAGCATGGTTGTATTTTGAACAAACAAGAGGTAATCTAGCTGGTAGAAAGCTAATCATCAGGATTTACAATGACTCAGTAGATGCTTGTAATATCATCTATGGTCA
>QWCT01004031.1_pt1 | contig 15797 bp, 7 predicted proteins | sample 1972681 | NCBI WGS metagenome assembly QWCT01 (sample SAMN09866701, study PRJNA288562) | Human oral metagenome isolate pre3_saliva, whole genome shotgun sequencing... | isolation source: mouth | host: Homo sapiens | place: USA: California | reverse complement strand
TGCACCATTGATAACTACGGAAGATCCGTCTTTACCATTTACGCCGATTTTACCATCAACGCCATCTTTACCAGGCACGCCAGGTTGACCTTTTTCACCAATACCGATTTTATCGGACAAGGAGAATTCTACAGTAGCATTGCCACCAGTAGCATCGTTAGTTTGTTTTACTACTAAGTTTTTACCAGATTGGAATTCTACAGATTTACCATCTGCAATGTTTTGAGCGTTTGCATTATGGTTATCAGCAACAACACCACCATCTGTAGTATTAGCAGAGGACTTAACATTCCAAGAGGATGCAGTTGTGCCGCCTGTAGATAAACCGGACAAGTCGATCTTAGCAACTACATCTTGTCCGTTAGCTTTAACAGTTTCACCCTTACCATTTACATATGTCATAGTAACAGTTTTATCAGCTGCTACTGTGTATGTACCTGGTTTGATATGTGTATCTGTATCGCTTGCGATTTTCTTAACATCGCCAATATTAGCAGCATTAGAATCAGTGTCACCACCAGATTTAAGGTTAGTAATATTATTACCACCAACATCGACATTACCACCAGTAATGCTTACTGCAGGTGTATTACCTGTGCCGCCTGGATTGCTGTTAAGAGTGATAGAGGAGTTACCATTAGAAATAGAATTAATATCTTTCAACGCTTTAGCTAAACCAACGTTGATTGTTGTATTACCATCAGAACCTTGTTCAATATTTGTTCTAATATTAGCTGTGTTGTATTCATCAGCATATGCTTTACCAGCAGATAAAGCGCCAGTACCTTTGACTGTTACTTTAGAGCCAAGTTTGTTAGTTTTTTCATTACCTTCGTTAGCATCGAATCTCAAGCCTTTATCAGTCAAGCCATCAGCTGTGTTTTTCAAGTCAGATACGTTTACTGCTGCATTTGGAGTTGCAGTATTAGCAGCATCTAACTTAGTCAAGAAAGAATCACCTGCATTACCAGCCTTTTTAATAGCAGAGCCAACGTTGTTGATAACCATGTTACCGCCAGTTGTGTTGCCATTGCCATCCATGAAGGATGTAATTACATCATTTTTATCTACATCATTACCAGCAGAACCATCAAGATTTGTTGTGAAAGTACCATTAGGTCGTTTAACAACTTTTGTACCATCAGCTTTTGTGTAAACAGCTGGAGTTACAGCGTTTACAGTGTAAGTTGTTCGACCTGTTGTTGCATCAGAGCTTTCAGATACATTAACATTATCGCCAGCTTTTACAATAGTGCCAAGTTTAGTAATTTCTTTCTTACCAGCATTTGTGATGTTGGAAAGATCATTTTTAGCAATGCCTTTAATAACTGCTTGTTCACCAGTAACAGCATTATTATTACCATCAAGGTATGTCATAGTTACATCGCCATTACTATCAACAGTGTATTCATGGCCAGCAGTTGTAGGCGCAATATGACGTTCGGCAGTTTTTACAGCATGTAATTGGGAGCCGTTAACTGCATCTTTAGATGTAGAACTTACATCACCATCAGCAACACCTGTGATTTTGTTATTAGATACATTAACAGGACCACCGGAAATAGTTGTACCACCGGTAGCGAATTCGATTTTACCGCCACCGTTGTTTGTAATGGAGGAGATACCTGTTAAAGCACCTTCTACATTTACTTTATATGGGCTAGCCGTTGTACCTGCGCCAGTTACAGTTGTATTTTTACCATCGGCTAATACAGTTTTGCTTGCTGCTGCAGCATCGATTTCAAAGTATGTTTTACCATTACCATCTGTTTTTTGATCTACAGTAACTGCAGAACCAGTTTTAGATTTCACCAAGCCATCGTAATCAAATTTAACATTTACATTAGCATCTTTACCGTTTGCATCATTTTCGGATACAGTTGTAACACGGTTGTTATCGCCTTTAATGTTTAATTGACCATTGTATGCAAGGAAATCTGCGGCAACTTTGTTTGTACCGATTGTAGCTGTATTAGTATCAGCACCAACACGAACGCCAACGTTTTTCAATTGTGCTACGTTAACAGCGTCAGTGTCTTGGCTACCAGCTGCTACGTTGATGATTTGACGTTTTTGTGTATCGTTACCAACGGAAACGGCACCAATTTGTGCACCTGCATCCCATTGATCTGATGCATTAACCTTAGCTTTATATGCACGATTACGAACTACTGTGCCATCTACATATTTACTATTCCAACCAATATTTTCATTAGAATTTGTTGTACGGCTCAACAAGGAACCAGCACCAAGTGCTACGCCGCCTTGTACGCCAGAAACTTGTGCTGTAGCACCAATCGCTGTTGCATCATAAGCACCTGTACCAGAAACTGTTGCACCATAACCAATAGCTTGAGAACGGATATTTTCATTGCCAGATACATGAGCGGCAGAACCCATTGCGATACTTTCACGGGACTCAACATAAGAACCATGACCAGCCACAAAACCATCAGATGCATCTGCATGAGAACCGGAACCTAATACTACGGAATAATGAGCATTACCATTAGTTTTTGCATTAGGACCAATAACAACAGCACGATCAGATTCATCACTAACCGTAGCACCATCACCAATAGCAACGGCAGAACCTGCATCATAATAATTACCAGCTACGGCACCACCCGCAGGGGCTGAGGCTGAATTAACAGTAATTGTTTCCGTATTATAACCTGCTGGGCTTGGAGTACCATGGGAACCAGAGTCACCAGTTGCTTCTGCACGTGCACCGATAGCAATAGCATCTGTTTTAGTTGCCTTTGTTTCAGTACCAATAGCAATAGCTTCTACATTACCTGCCACGTTATTACGACCAATCGCAATTGTGGAGCTAACACCACGACGTGGATCCGTTTTACTAGAATCGTTAATGTATTGTTCATCATATGGTAGTGCGTCAAATTGAGCATCAGTTAACCCATATGCAACATCAGATGTGTTGTCCGTACCAATAGAAATGGCACTATAAGTACGGGAATTATTGTTATGACCAATAGCTATAGCATCAAAGGAATGAGCCTTACTCGATTTACCCATTGCAATGGAATTTGTACCATCAGCTTTTGTGTATTCACCAATCGCAATAGCACTATTATTTAAAGCTTTTGCTAATGTACCAACTGCTACCGCACGATACCCTGTTGTTTGAGCTTGACGACCAATCGCTTGGGAGTCCTCACCCTCCCCTTGAGCGCCGGAGCCAATTGCCGTAGCATATTGCTTTGTAGCCTTAGCCTCATGGCCAAATGCTGCCCCAAAACGTTCTTCTACAACAGCGCCTGCGCCAACTGCAGTACCTTCACTTTTCTTGACTTTCGTTTCTTCACCAATAGCAATTGAAACCTGTCCATTCGTCTCTGACTTATAGCCCATGGAAATTGAACTTTTACCAGTAGCACTAGCATTATCACCAATGGCAATTGCAAATTTGTCATTTGCCGCAGTCTTAGGGCCAGAATAACCGCCACCAATAGAAATAGATGCATCAGCTGCCGCATTACCGCCACCGGCACCATAACTTGCCGCATCTACTTGAGCAGCCCCTGCACCAACAACAGCTAATGCTGCCAATACGCTAGCAAGGACTTTTTTCTTACCACTGTTATTCTTCGCTACTTCAGATACTACTACGTAGCATTCTTTTGTTTTGCTCCAAACAACTTTAAAAATCTTATTCATAGAAACTATGAACCCCCTTTGAAAAAAGACACAATTATAATCCTTATTATTACAATGTTGTTCGATGAGATTTTCCATGTTTGTGAAAGCCTCAAATTCGAGGCGCAACACATGTTTCATTTATTTCTCATCTTGCGTCATATATAAGATAACAAATATAAAAGCTCTTGTAAATGGTTTTTTCATTTTTCCCTCACATATTTTTATTATTTTATATTTATTTATAAATATTTTATATTTTAACTTAATTTTTATTGAATTTATGGGTATTTTTCTCTATATCATCATTTTTTATTCCTATAGAATTCGATTTACTACAACATTTATCGATTTTTGCATTAGTTTTACTTATAAACTATCATCATATCGTTTTAACAACTTTCACATACATCGATATAACATAAATCTGCATAAAATAAGGATTTCTATTTTTCAGTCATCTTTTGATTGGCAGCAAAAATTTACAATTTTAAATAATATAAAGCGAAAAAATCGCCCCATACAGGACGATTTTTAGAGATTATGAAATTTGGTTCATGAACTTTATAACAACTAACCTATAACTTGACTTTTTAGTATCCCTTTTTTATATGTAATACCAAGTTTCTTTCCTAGTAGCCGTTTTAAATTCTCTCTGTCTTTTAATAAATCAACAGGTCGTGCTGTCATAATATCATAATGAGCTAGTAACCAGACTTCAAAAGCTATATACCATCTCCTATACGATATTTTTGGGGGCTATGCTATACTAAACACATATATATCATTATATAGGGGAGGTTTCTCATGGGGAATATAAACAGTGAGGTCCAAGAAACGCTGGAAGATTTAAAGGAATCGTATAATACGGTTATCTATGTGTCGAAGGCATTTCCCAATACCAATATTAATTCACTGCAAGCCCGTGGCCGGTTATATGGGCTTTCACCAGCACCACTTAAGGGGGCGCGCGTGTTGGAACTGGGTTCATCGTGTGGGGGCAATATCATCCCGCAGGCGCTGTACTATCCAGAGACTACTTTCACAGGCATCGATTTATCGGGCGTACAGATTGAGCACGGCAAGGCATTAATCGAATCCATGGGTCTCACGAATATTACGTTGCTAGAGAAAAATATCATGGACATCAACGACGATTTTGGCACCTTTGATTACATCATCGTCCACGGCATTTGGTCATGGGTACCGGATATGGTGAAGGACAAAATTCTCAGCATTTGTAATCGCAATCTATCGGAAGAGGGCATTGCCTTTGTTTCGTACAACACCTATCCTGGCTGGAAGCGCCTAGAACAGTTACGGGAAATTATGCTTTACTCAGAAACAGGTGCTCCCAGTGATACACTACTAGATCGTACGGTGTATACTAAAAAGGTATTACAACAGATTCAAAACCTCATAAAAAATAGCCCTTCCACCAATCAAAAGGGCGCCTATAAGATTAAGGACATAGACCATGTTCTAAAGGCTGACGATTATTATGTGGGGCATGAATACTTAGAATCCATTAATGATCCCGTGTATGTATCGGATTTTATACAGCGTGCCCACGCCCAAGGTTGTGCCTATATAGGGGATGAAAATTTACAGAGTTCATTTATCAGTTGGTTATACGCGGACATACAAGAGGGCATTAGGATGCTCGCGCAAGATGATTATATAGCGAAAGAGCAGTACTACGATTATGTGTATGATACACAATTTCGCATGGCTCTCCTAACGAAAGGGTGTAACGAGAATCGAATCACTCGAAATGAAAAGGTGCTCGCCAGCACATTTGATAGTCTATATTTCCTAACGTCCTTACAAGATGTGCCTAATATCTTACCGGATACGAATAATGTATTATATACGGCCATCGAGGAACTAAGAAACAAACAACTGCCATTCACGGTGACGGATATACAGCCCTCATTGAAGATGGTGGCAAGCAGTATATAACGCTGGCCAATATGTACAATCAACTTGATAGTTATATTGATAACGGCGTCCTATATACGATGCGGTTGTTACAAAAGCCAACAACGCGAGCGACTGTACTAAAGCATCTTGACCAAAACATGGTCATCACACGGACCAACGACGAGGGACAGCCCTATCGCATTTCTTCAAGTCAGTACTTGGAGGATGTCTTATCACGCCTACAACTATTAGGTTTCTTCAGAAATACATAGGTATAACTTACAAGTCTTAAGATTCTTTAGAAACGCAAAAGTATAATTATTTGTCTTATGAAAGGTATACACATGAGCAAAAAAACGATTCACAAGCCAAATACAAAGCAAACTAAAATACCTAAAAAAGGTGAGTCTCCAAAGAAATCAAACACCATACAGCCACCTATTAATGAGGTGGTGCAAGAGAAAATTGAGGAATTGAAAGAGTCGTATGACAATTTCCTCTATGTGTCTAAGGCGTTTTCCAACACCAACATCAATTCACTACAAGCCCGCGGCCGGTTATATGGGCTTTCACCAGCACCACTCAAGGGGGCGCGCGTATTAGAGCTAGGTTCGTCATGCGGGGGCAACATCATCCCACAAGCGCTGTACTATCCAGAGACTACTTTCACGGGCATCGATTTATCGGGCGTACAGATTGAGCACGGCAAGGCATTAATCGAATCCATTGGTCTCACGAATATTACGTTGCTAGAGAAAAATATCATGGACATCGACGACGATTTCGGCACCTTTGATTACATCATCGTGCACGGCATTTGGTCGTGGGTACCGGACATGGTGAAAGACAAAATTCTCAGCATTTGTAATCGCAATCTATCGGATCGGGGTATTGCGTATGTGTCATATAATACGTATCCAGGGTGGAAACGGTTAGAACAATTGCGGGATATTATGCTGTATTCGGAAAAACATGCGCCAACAACGTCCCTACAGGATTGTACGGCGTATACGAAACAGGTGTTGCAGCTCATTCAGGAAACAATGAAGTTGGATGAACGATCTCGCATGAAATCGAGTTACAAGATTCCTAATATTGATCGTGTCCTTAAGGCCAATGATTATTACGTGGGCCATGAGTATTTAGAGTCCATTAACGATCCGGTGTATGTATCGGAGTTTGTGAAACGGGCTGAATCTCAAGGTTGTGCCTATGTGGGCGATGAATGTATGCAGCGCTCCTTTATTACGTGGTTACCGGATGCAACGGTAGCGAATATCAACAAATTAGCCCAAGACAACCACGTAGATAAGGAACAGTACTTTGATTACGTGTATGATACACAGTTCCGCATGGCGTTATTAACGAAACAGTCCAATGAGGACCAGATTACAAGGAATGAAACGGTCACTAAAGACATATTGGAGGGCCTATATTTCCTCATCACCTTAGATACGGATATGGGTGTTCCACCGGAATGGACAGACACAGTACACATCGCGGTAAAAGAAATGATGGATACAAAATTACCGTTCTCTGTACAAGATGTAGTCGACCATATTGAGCATCAATATCCGGGCTATGAAATCGACATGGATAAGCTCTATACACGCTTATTTTTACTCGTTGTCGTGGGCCAACTCTATACCTATGGTGAACTCTATGAACACCTACCGTTCAAGGAAAACGAAACCTACATTCCTCAGCGGTTCATCGACTATATTGCAACCCTTATCGAAAAGGATGGCAATCGGTACATGACGACGGCAAACATGTATAATCAAATCGATTATGACGTGGACCATGGCGTGTTATACATTATGCGCCTCTTAACAACGCCAACTACAAAAGAGAAACTCATAGAAGATTTAGATGTGAATGTGACCGTCGAACGGACGACAAAGGACGGTCAACAGTATCGCGTACCATCAGAACAATATTTAGATGAAGTATTGCGTCATTTACGAGCATTGGGGTTCTTTAGAAAATAAGTATATAAACATAATAAAAGGGCTGTAACTAGAATGCGGTAAAACCACATTCTGTTACAGCCTCTTTGTGTTTGTATTTTAGACTCTGATTATCAATCTAATACTAACAAGAATTTCTACTTACTGTCTATCTACTGTCTACTTACTGTCTATTGCCTATATATTATCATAAATATAAAAACAGCAGCTAGTTCGCCCTAAAATGGGCTGATAGCTGCTGTTTTTCATTACTTATCTAGTTAATATCAATCGTTTTGTTTTAATACTTCATTAATATTAAGCGCCGGAATTACAATGGGTTGAAAATCAGGTTGTGATGTTAAAATTGATATTTGGCTTCTAATAAATGGGAATAAAATTGCAACTGCATTAGTATAAAACGATACTACATCGCTTCCTTTGCAAGTAAACTCGCCTACTAAATTCAAATGAATTGAAAATAAATCTTTGAAATGTAAATCGGTACTTAACGTAACAGTCATTACATCACCATTTACAATCTTATCACTAATAAATTTAATATCTACTTTACCTTTACTAGATATATTCTGTTGTCGTTCAAAATGAATTTCACTAAAATAAACATGATTTAATATTAATTCACTTTTTAGATCCTCTTTTATATTTATATCCATAAATACCTCTACTAAGCAGCTAAAACCGTACTATTATCATATTCACTATAAGAAGAGTTAAACTCACAAGAAACCAAGCCTTGGCTATTATCGAAGTCTAATTCTATTAATCCTGAATCATTAATATATCCGTCTTTCTCAAAATCATTAAATAGTTTATCCCACTCAGCCTCAGTAGTATTCTCTATTCCTAATAGTATGTCTTCCCAAAATTTATCCATCATTTTATTACTCCTCAATTCTATAATTTGTAATACAATCTCTACTCCTAATACAAATCTGTGTCTGTGCTATAACACAATTAAACCGTTGTAAATCTTTCATATCAAAGCTATTAAAAAAGGACCTATTCTCTATAAACTGTGCTAAAATGGCCTGTACTTTAGTTCCTTTCTTTGACTCAATCTGAAAAATTAATTTCCTAAGTGCAACAGCCATTAAATTCTTTTTACTATAATATTTCTTTCGTTTTAATAATTCTGTCTTTACACGCTTACAAACTTCACTAAAAATGTATTGATCACTATATCGATGTACTAAATCTATATATTCTTCAAATACCAAATCCACTGTAACAATGGATTTTTCTCCATATCGACACGTTTGACACCACCACTCAGCATCTTCTTTATTAACAAAAAAATACGCGCCTGTCCCTAACCACTCTGTATCACTAGATGAAAACTCTATGTTTTTATCTCTACAAATACTATCAGCTGCTTCTCGGCTGGTTCCATGATAGCCAGTATACTCCATCTAATAACCATCTTTCATTGATTAAATATATAAGTATAACTTTAAATGCCAATCTAATTATGTATATACTACCATCTCTAAAAATGGTAATTATGAACGTTTCTTCATCTTATTAACCTGTAGTTTAATTATAACAATAATCCCTCATTAAAATCTACTATTCTACATTACAGATATCCAGAATTTAAGTTTTATTTAAAACATATTAACATAAAAAGCAAGTATACGATTATAATTTATACCAATTTTATTAAACAGATATAATTTTGACAAAAAAACTGCACCCCCAAAATTGTATCCAATTCTGGGAGTGCAGTTCAAACTCACTATCCGCTTTTGTTGTATATCTTACATTATACTATTATTGTAATTTAGCAAGAATCATATCGATTTTACGTTGCATATCTTCATTTTGTTGGCGAAGTGTATCAATTTCACTAGCCTGTTTGGAGATTACGGCATCCTTTTCTTGGTCTTTTGCCAATAAAGCTTGCATTTCATCTTGCATTACATAGATGGAGCTAATTGGACCACCTTTATAGCGATCTGGAATAGCCTTCTTTTCAGGGCTATAGCCAAATTTATGGGTTACACCAGCGTTGACCATGTTGTCATGGCTATCGAGGGATACACCGATGTTGAACATCGTATTTTCATTGGTGTAATGCGCCATACCGAGTGCCACAGCAGTTTGTGATTTGTAATTACCCACACCAGCCATAATTTGTGTTGGCTCTAATGGATCATATTGAATTGGCTTCAATGCTGCTAAAGCGGCTGCATTGGCGCCAGCCTTACTAGCATATTGTCTTGCTGCATTGTCTGCCATACCCGTAAGTCCACGAAGGGCTTGATCCACTTGTTGTTTATTTACCGCATCGGTTGGTTTTTCCGCAGGTCCTACACCGGTAATGCGATTGCCGCCCATATCCAAATTAGAATTAATGGACACATTGGCTGGAGTATTGCCATTTTGACTGTTGAAAGTCATCGTTGGCGCACCAGTACCCGCACCGGTAATGGATGATATACCCGACAAGATGCCATTTTTATCAAGGGTCATACCACCAACAGTCACTTTATCAAAGGATACATCCTTAGCAGTGCCAATCGTAATCGCATGACCTGTATTCGTAATAGCAATATTATCGCCATTAATGAAGTTGACTGTATCACCACCAACTACTGCTGTAGTACCATTGCCATTGGTTTGGACGTTCCAAGATGCCGCAGATTTAGCCAAATTTTGAATATGCGTATTCCCCGCAGCAGACAAGTTGGACAAATCTTTATCAGCAGATTTTTCTGCAGCTTTCACAGCGTTTATCAATTTATCAGTTGGTGTAATGGTTACATCATCACCACTAGCAGAAGTTGTAATCAAGGCATCGGTTCCAGTTTGCCCCTTAATATTAAATTGAATGCCACCAGTTGTATTTAGTGCCTTTGCTGTTGTTGTAGAAACGGAATCACCCCCAAGGGTAATCGTATTATTACCCAATGCTTTGGTTGCATCGGAAGCTGCCTTCACAGCCTCATCCATTTGTTTCTTATTAACAGCAGCATCATCGGTAGTGGCTTTACCAACGTTCTTAATTTGTGTATTACCAGCATCGATACCGGAGCCATTCAACTTAACAATGTTAGTACCATCAGTGGCAGTGACACCAGTTGGTGCTATTGTCGTTGTGTTTGTACCGTCAGTAGTGGATAAACCACCTTTAGTCATAGCAGTTGTGTTACCCGTGCCATCTGTAATAGTAGAGGAAGCACCTGTTACGGTTTGTGTATTGCCAGATCTATCTTTGAACGTAGCAGATGTCAAACCGGTTAAATCTTTAGATAATTTAACATTTAATGTACCTGCTCCATCAGATATAACCCCAATATTATTATCTGAAAGTTTATTAGTATCGGTTACGCCACCTTTAATGGACAATACTTCACCATGTTTACGAACAGAATTACTACCTGTATCCCCAGCAAATTCATGAGTTGCATCCGCAGTAGCTTTAGTAATAGCGTCATCCATTTGACCTTTGTTTACCGCGGAATCAGCAGCTGTACCAGCAGTGATATGTTTAATTTCTGTACCACCTGCATCGATGCCAGAGCCTTCTACTTTCACAGTGTTCGTACCATCAGTAGCAGTCATGCCTGTTGGCGCTACGGTTGTTGTGTTCGTACCATCAGTAGTGGATAGACCGCTATTGCTGTATCAGTGTAAGTAGCAGATGTTAAACCTGTTAACGCTTTCGCAAGTTTAATATTCAAAGCACCATTTGTAGCATCACCAATTACCGCGATATTGCCCGATGTTAAATCTGCATCAGTAGTAGTTGCACCACCTTTAATCATGAGTTTTTCACCATGTTTACGACTTACAACAGTAGCATCATCACCACCAAATTCGTGGGTTGCATCCGCAGTAGCTTTAGTAATGGCATCATCCATTTGTTTCTTATTAACTGCAGCATCATCTGTAGTTGCTTTACCAACGTTCTTAATTTCTGTATTACCAGCATCAATACCAGAACCATTTAATTTAACAGTGTTGGTACCATCAGTGGCAGTAATACCTGTTGGCGCTACGGTTGTTGTGTTCGTACCATCAGTAGTGGATAAGCCGCCGTTTGTAAGACCTGTTGTATGGCCATTACCATCAGTTGCACTTACTCCCGTATTCGTTAAGGATGTAGTGTTACCATTGCCATCAGTTGCATCGACGCCACCTTTAGTTAAAGATGTCGTTTGACCACTGGCATCTTTAGCTGTTACACCATCTTTTGTAGTAACAGTGGATACACCATTAGTATCCTTAATTTCAGATTTCGTTGGTGCCAATGTTTGGGTATTACCAGCTGTATCTGCAATCGTAGTAGAACCACCTGTCACCATAGTGGTATTACCGGATGCATCTTTGAACGTAGCAGATGTTAAACCGCTCAATACCTTCGCAAGGCGAATATTCAATGTGCCCGCCCCATCAGATACGACACCGATGTTGCCTGTTGTCAAATCAGCTGGTGTTGTTACGCCACCTTTGATGGATAATACTTCACCATGTTTACGTACAGATGTGGTACCTGTATCACCATCAAATTTATGTTCAGCGTCAGCTAATGCTTGTGCTGTATTCGCATTGGATTTAGTAATTGCATCGTTAATAGCAGTCGCTACGTTTTGTGTTGTAGCTACGCCATTTTTACCAGCTGTAGTGCCTTGTGTAGAACCATTAGCGCCGATTTTACCTGTTGTATCATCAAGGACGAGTTTACCTTCATCTACATTTACAGTATATGTTTTCACACCGCCAGTTGTATTATCGGATACTGTAGCAAGGCCTGTGCCTGTTACATTAACAGCGTCTTGTGCGGATGTGACTGCCAAGTCTTTGATGACTGTTTTACCAGCAGATGAAATATTAGACAAATCCTTGTCAGCAGATTTTTCTGCCGCTGTCACCGCAGCTGTCAATTTAGCGGTTGGAGCAATCGTTACATTATCGCCTGTAGCAGATGTAGTGATTAACGCATTAGCGCCTGTATCACCTTTGATGTTGAATGTAATAGCATTTGTGCTAAGTTTCTTCGCTGTTGTAGAACCAGCATCACTGCCAAGAGCAATGGTATTATTACCCAATGCTGTGGTTGCATCAGTAGCTGATTTTACAGCATCATCCATTTGTTTCTTGTTAACCGCAGCATCATCGGTCGTTGCTTTGCCAACGTTTTTGATTTGTGTATTGCCAGCATCGATACCAGAACCATTCAACTTAACAGTATTAGTACCATCAGTGGCAGTGACACCAGCCGGTGCTACTGTCGTTGTATTTGTACCATCAGTAGTGGATAGACCACCTTTAGTCATAGTGGTCGTGTTACCCGCGCCATCCGCGATAGTAGAGGAAGCACCTGTTACGGTTTGTGTATTACCGGATCCATCTGTAAATGTAGCAGATGTTAAACCTGTTAAGGCTTTTGCCATCTTGATATTTAATGTACCAGATGCTGTATCACCTACGACTGCGATATTACCAGATGTAAGGTCTGTAGCAGTTGTGGATGCGCCACCTTTAATATTGAGTTGTTCACCATGTTTACGGCTAATTACGGTAGCATCATCACCAGCAAAATTGTGTTTTGCGTCAGCTAAGGCTTGTGCTGTATTGGCATTGGATTTAGTAATCGCATCATTAATAGCGGTTGCTACGTTTTGTGTTGTAGCTACGCCATTTTTACCAGCTGTTGTACCTTGTGTAGAACCAGCAGCGCCCACTTTACCAGTAGTGTCATCGATAACAAGCTTACCTTCATCTACATTAACAGTATATGTTTTCACACCACCAGCTGTATTATCAGATACTGTAGCAAGGCCTGTACCTGTTACAGTTACAGCGTCTTGCGCTGCTGCTTTAGCTACGTTCTTAACAGCATTTTCAGATACGGCTACTTCATAGGTTTCACCCTTAGCGGTACCTGTTTGACCTGTTACAGTGGCTAAGTTAGTATCGCCGGATAATGTTTTAGCTACTACTTTTTCTGTAGATGTAGCTGCTGTTTGTGCATTAGCAATAGCAGTTTCCATTTGACCTTTGCTAACAGCGGAATCGGCGGCTGTACCATCGGCGATGCCTTTTACTTCTTTACCGCCCGCATTGATGCCATTAGTTTTATCAAGAACAATACCACCAACAGTCACTTTATCGAAAGATACATTCTTAGCGGTACCAATTGTAATGGCACGACCTGCATTTGTAATAGCGATGTTATCGCCATTGATGAAGTTGACACTTTCACCACCAGCTACAGCAGTTGTACCACCGCCATTTGTTTCCACATTCCAAGAAGCAGCCGTTTTAGCAAGGTTCTTGATGTAGGTATCACCGGCAGTAGACAAGTTAGATAAATCCTTATCAGCAGATTTTTCTGCCGCTGTCACAGCCGCTGTCAATTTTGCGGTTGGCGCAATCGTTACATTATCGCCGGTAGCAGATGTAGTGATCAACGCATTAGCACCTGTATCACCTTTGATGTTGAACGTAATGCCACCAGTTGTGCTCAATTTCTTAGCTGTTGTAGAGCCAGATTCACTTCCTAACGAAACAGTATTATAACCCAATGCTTTAGTGACATCCGAAGCGGCTTTTACAGCATCATCCATTTGTTTCTTGTTAACCGCAGCATCATCGGTAGTACCATTAGCAATATTCTTAATTTCTTTGTTACCGGCACTAATACCACTAGTAGTTACAGAAATTGGTGTTGTGCCTGTACCAGCAGGAGTTACCGTTACACCTGTAGGTGCTGTTGTAGTTATGTTACCTGCTGCATCAGTAGTTGTGACCCCACCTTTAGATACAACAGTAGAATTACCAGCTGCATCAGAAATCGTAGAGGAACCGCCTGTTACGGTTTGTGTATTGCCAGATCCATCTGTAAATGTGGCAGATGTTAAACCTGTCAAGGCTTTTGCCATCTTGATATTTAATGTGCCAGATGCCGTGTCACCTACCACTGCGATATTACCAGATGTGAGATCTGTAGCAGTTGTGGATGCGCCACCTTTAATGTTTAGTTGTTCACCATGTTTACGGCTAATTACGGTAGCATCATCACCAGCAAAATTGTGTTTTGCGTCAGCTAAGGCTTGTGCATTGTTTGCATTTGCTTTAGTTACAGCATCGTTAATAGCGGTTGCTACGTTTTGTGTTGTAGCTACGCCATTTTTACCAGCTGTAGTGCCTTGTGTAGAACCATTAGCACCGATTTGACCTGTTGTATCATCAAGAACAAGTTTACCTTCTTCTACATTAACCGTATATGTTTTCACACCACCAGTTGTATTATCAGATACTGTAGCAAGGCCTGTACCTGTTACAGTTACAGCATCTTGTGCAGCTGCTTTAGCTACGTTCTTAACAGCATTTTCAGATACGGCTACTTCATAGGTTTCACCCTTAGCAGTACCCGTTTGACCTGTTACAGTGGCCAAGTTAGTATCGCCGGATAATGTTTTAGCAACTACCTTTTCGGTAGATGTAGCTGCTGTTTGTGCATTAGCGATGGCTGTTTCCATTTGCCCTTTGCTAACAGCAGAGGTAGCTGCCGTACCATCGGCAATATTCTTGATTTCTGTACCACCAGCATTGATACCATCTGTTGTCATGGAAATAGCAGAGGCACCAGTACCACTTGGTGTAATGGTTACACCATCACCATTGATAACAGTAGTATTGCCACCAGCAGTGGTGAAGGTTGCGGATGTTAAACCGCTCAATACCTTCGCAAGGCGAATGTTCAATGTGCCTGCCCCATCGGATACAACACCGATGTTACCAGTTGTCAAATCAGTAGCATTTGATACGCCACCTTTAATGGACAATACTTCACCGTGTTTACGTACAGATGTAGTACCTGTATCGCCAGCAAATTTATGTTCTGCATCAGCTAAGGCTTGTGTTGTGCTTGCTTTTGCTTTAGTTACAGCATCATTGATAGCAGTCGCTACATTTTGGGTTGTAGCTACGCCATTAGAACCGGCCGCACCAGATGCACCTGTTGTACCAGCAGCACCGACTTGTCCATTGGCAGCTACCACCAAATTACCGGTATTCACGTCTACCGTATATGTTTTAACGCCGCCCACGGTATTATCAGATACCGTAGCAAGGCCCGTGCCGGCTACTTTCACAGCATCTTGCGCAGCCCCTTTAGCTAAATTTTTAATAACTGTTTCACCGCTAGAGGAAATATTGGACAAATTCTTGTTCGCTGCATTTTCAGCAGCCGCAACAGCAGCAGTCAATTTAGCGGTTGGCGTAATGGACACA
>QWCT01001239.1_pt1 | contig 15865 bp, 12 predicted proteins | sample 1972681 | NCBI WGS metagenome assembly QWCT01 (sample SAMN09866701, study PRJNA288562) | Human oral metagenome isolate pre3_saliva, whole genome shotgun sequencing... | isolation source: mouth | host: Homo sapiens | place: USA: California | reverse complement strand
CGCGGTCTCCACCGAGTCCTCGACTGTCGACACCATCCACCAGACCTACGCGGTGGTGCCCTACAAGCACAAGATCGGTGCGCTCTCGCGCGTGCTGGCTACCCGCGCCCAGCACATCAAGGAAGGCCAGGAAGAGGCTGACGCCGCCATCGTCTTCGTGCGTACCCGCGCCGATGTCGAAGAGGTCTCGCTCGAGCTGTCGAGCCGCGGATTCCGTGCCGCCGGTATTTCCGGCGATGTCGCTCAGACCGAGCGCGAGCGCATGGTTGAGCGCCTGAAGAACGGCTCCCTCGACGTACTGGTCGCGACCGACGTGGCCGCCCGAGGCCTCGACGTTGAGCGTATCTCCCTCGTCGTGAACTTCGACGTTCCGCGTGAGCCCGAAGCCTACGTGCACCGTATCGGCCGCACCGGCCGCGCGGGTCGCGAAGGTCGCGCGCTGACCTTCTTCACCCCGCGCGAGCACGGCCGCCTGCGCCGCATTGAGAAGCTGACGGGCACCGAGATGGAAGAGGTCGAGATTCCCTCGCCCGCAGCCGTCTCCGAATTCCGCGCCAGCCGCCTGCTCGAGGGCCTGTCCGCTCGTATCGAGCGCGGCCGTCTCGACATGTACAAGCGCCTGCTCGCCGACCTCGGCGAGGAAGTTTCGGTGGAGGACATCGCCGCGGCCCTCATGGCGACGGCCGTCGGCGACGAAGGCCCCGCACCGCGCCGCGAGAAGGATCGCCGTGGCAACGGCAAGATTCGCCGCGAGGAACAGCTGGACGAGTCCGGCGAGTTCGTCGGCGCCACTTTTGAGGCCGGTCGCGATAAGGACCGCCCGCTCAAGGGCGGCGCGAACGGCGCCCGTCGTCGCGGCGGCGGCCGCCCGGCACCCGGCTCCGGTACCCGCTACCGCATCGAGGTCGGTAAGAAGGACCGAGTCAAGCCCGGTTCGATCGTCGGTGCGATCGCTGGCGAGGGTGGCATCGACGGCCGCGACATCGGCAACATCGAGATCTACCCGACCTTCTCACTCGTGGACATCACTGCGGACCTGTCCGGTGAGCAGCTGTCCCGCATCTCCAAGGGATACGTGTCGGGCCGCCAGCTGCGCATCCGCGTGGATGAGGGCCCCGGCGGCCGTTCCAACGGCGACCGCGGCGGCTTCGAGCGTCGCGAGCGCCGCGACTACGACCGCGATGACCGAGGCCGCGGCGGCTACGGCGATCGTGAAGGTCGATTTGGGGACCGTGACGAGAAGCGTCCGCACCGCTTCGAAAAGGGCGACGGATCACGTCCTCGTCGCAGCGTTCGTACCGAGCGCTGGGAAAAGGACATCAAGCGCACCCGACGCGAACGCGAGGGCGGTCGCGACGGAGGCTGGGAGCGCGATGGAGGCCGTGACGGCGGACGCCGCCACTTCGGCAAGCGCCGTTACGACGACTGAGCGCGAGCCTCCCCGCCCGTGGAGCGTTCCGAAGACGGACGCAGCCGTGTCACGGCAACCACGGTGAGGATGGCGAGCACAGCAGCAATCACCCAATAGGGAGCGTAGGCCGCCCCGCCCACCGTGGCGGTGGCGGCCCACGCGCTCATGGCCACGGACACGAGGGCGAGTTCAAGTGCCGCACCCGCCGAGTCGGCGACCTGGAGCCAGGAGGCGACCCGACCGTGCTTGGCCTCGGGGGTCACCTCGAGCGCCATGACGGACAGGGGAGCGTGGACGAGGCCGATGCCGAGGCCGACGAGAAGCCAGCCGATGAGAGCGACCCACACGGGGACCGACGGCGCGAGGAGCGCGCCCACGGGGATCGCGCCGATCGCCATCAGTGCGCCACCGACGACGGGAAGACGGCGTCGCGTCAGCGGATTGTGGACTCGTGCCTGGCCGACCGCACCGATGGCCCATGTGAGCGAGCCGAGGGTGACCCACAAGGCGGAGGATGCCTCGGACCACCCGTGCACGCGCTGGAGGATGAGCGGGATCATGACGGCGAGACCGACCTGTGAGGCCATTGCGCTCAGCCTCGCAAGGATCGCCGAGGGCATGCCGCGGCGGGAGTGGAATGTTCCGCGCGGCAGGAGACGGGGGAGCACCCAGACCGCGATGCACGCGCCGAGGGCGAAGACGCCGAACTGCGCCAACGGCGATTCGAGAGCGCCCGCGAGCTGCAGCAGCATGACGCCGACGCCGACGAGTCCGGCGTCGTGCGACAACGCTGCGAGAACGGGGGAACGCTGCCCCTGCGTGTCCGGCACCGAGCGCAGCACATAGGCGATGGGCAGAGCGGCGATCACGACGAAAAGCGGAACGACGCCGAAGACGTAGCGCCATCCCCACTCCTGGGTCACGTGGCCGGCGATCGCGGGGCCGACGAGAACCCACGCCAACGAGAAAGACGCAAAGAACGAGGGACGGTGACGAGGGGAAGCGACCGCTCCGATGAGGACGTAGAGCGGGACAATGAGGAGGCCGCCGCCGAGCCCCTGCAACGCGCGGCCGATGACGAACACAACGACGTTTGTTCCAACGGCGCACACCACCAATCCGACGGCGAAGAGGACCAGCCCAGCCAGCAGGACGAAGCGTGGACCCTTCCAATCAGCCAGTGCGCCGGCAACAACGGTGGCACTCAGCTGCGTCGCCAGTGCCGCGCCCGACGCAATCGGATACCAGGCGGCCGCGTCAAAAGACGCGACGACCGCGGGCATGATCGTCGTAGCGGCAAGCTCCTCAAAGGCCACAAGGGTAATGAGGAGAACGGAGCCGATGGCCAAGCCGATTTCGGACGGGGTCCAGGAAGCGCGGTCGGGAGAGGAGGAATCGTCGGTTGGCATGTTGACTATCCTACTCGCGGCACGCGTGCCTCTTGTGAAGGCAGGCGTACAATGACACTGCCGCCGCCTGTCTCGCGGATGGTAACTACGAAAGGAATCACAGTGCTCCGCACTCACAACATTGGAACCCTCGGCACCGACCTGGTCGGTCAGACTGTGACGCTCACCGGTTGGGTGGATCGTCGTCGTGACCACGGTGGCGTGGCGTTCATCGATCTGCGTGACGCCTCCGGCATCGCCCAGGTTGTCGTCCGTGACGAGCGTGTCGCCCATGAGCTGCGCTCCGAGTTCGTCCTGAAGGTCACCGGCGAGGTCTGTGCTCGTCCCGAGGGCAACGAGAACCCCCACCTGGCCACCGGCGCCATCGAGGTCATGGGTGACGACATTGAAATCCTGAACACCAGTGCGCCCCTGCCGTTCCAGGTGTCCTCCAATGCTGAAGATTCCGGCAACGTGGGCGAGGAAACCCGCCTGAAGTACCGCTACCTCGACCTGCGTCGTGAGCCCGAGCAGTACGCGATCCGCCTGCGTTCGAAGGTGTCCCGCGCAGCCCGTGAGGCGCTGTACGCCCGCGACTTCGTCGAGATTGAGACCCCGACGCTGACCCGCTCGACCCCCGAGGGCGCGCGCGACTTCATTGTCCCCGCACGCCTGTCGCCCGGCTCCTGGTACGCCCTGCCCCAGTCCCCCCAGCTCTTTAAGCAGCTGCTCATGGTCGCCGGCATGGAGCGCTACTTCCAGATCGCTCGCTGCTACCGCGACGAGGACTTCCGCGCCGATCGCCAGCCTGAGTTCACCCAGCTCGACATCGAGATGAGCTTCGTGGACCAGGATGACGTCATTGAGGTCGCTGAGGACGTCCTGAAGAACGTGTGGGCGCTCATCGGCTACGATCTGGCCACGCCGATCCCGCGTATGACCTACAAGGACGCGATGGAGCGCTTCGGCTCTGACAAGCCCGACCTGCGCTTCGGCCTTGAGCTCACCGAGCTCACCGAGTACTTCAAGGACACGACCTTCCGCGTGTTCCAGGCCCCCTACGTGGGCGCCGTCGTGATGCCCGGTGGCGGCTCGCAGCCGCGTCGTACCTTCGACAAGTGGCAGGAATGGGCCAAGGCGCGCGGCGCCAAGGGCCTGGCCTACGTCACGATCGCCGAGGACGGCGCGCTGGGTGGCCCCGTCGCCAAGAACATCACCGAGGCCGAGCGCGAGGGCCTGGCCGCCGCGACCGGCGCGAACCCCGGCGACTGCATCTTCTTCGCCGCCGGCAAGCCCACCCCCTCGCGTGAGCTGCTGGGCGCCGCCCGTCTCGAGATCGGCAAGCGCTGCGATCTCATCGACCCCGATGCCTGGGCCTTCACCTGGGTCGTCGACGCTCCTCTCTTCAAGCCCACCGGCGACGCCGAGGCCGAGGGCGACGTCGCGCTGGGCCACAGCGCCTGGACTGCCGTCCACCACGCGTTCACCTCGCCCAAGCCCGAATGGGTCGACTCCTTCGACAAGGATCCGGGCAACGCGCTGGCCTACGCCTACGACATTGTCTGCAACGGCAACGAGATCGGCGGCGGTTCGATCCGTATCCACCGCCGCGACATCCAGAACCGCGTGTTCAACGTGATGGGCATCGGCGAGGAGGAAGCACAGACGCAGTTCGGCTTCCTGCTGGACGCCTTCAAGTACGGTGCCCCGCCGCACGGCGGCGTCGCCTTCGGCTGGGACCGCATCGTCTCGCTGCTGACGAAGTCCGATTCCATCCGCGACGTCATCGCCTTCCCGAAGTCCGGCGGCGGTTTCGATCCGCTGACCGAGGCCCCGGCCCCGATTACGCCCGCGCAGCGTAAGGAAGCCGGCGTCGACGCGAAGCCGAAGAAGCGCGGCGAGGAGGCCTCCGAGGAATCCGATAAGTGATTCCTTCGCCGTGACCTTGTCCACGGAACCCCCATCGGTTACCGACCGGTGGGGGTTTCGTGCACAATGGGTACATGTCGTACGTCGAGATGCACCCCGAGAATCCGCAGGCACGTTTGGTCAACACGGTCGTTGACCTGCTCGAGCGCGGTGGCACGATCGCCTTGCCCACCGACTCCGGCTATGCAATCGCCACGAAGGCCGGTAACAAGGCGGGTATGGACACGATCCGCTCGATTCGTAAGCTCGACGACAAGCACAACTTCTCGCTGCTGTGCCACTCGTTTGCGCAGCTCGGCGAGCTCGTCATCATTGACAATCACGAGTTCCGCACCATGAAGGCGCTCACCCCCGGACCCTACACGTTCATCCTGCGGGGGACCAAGGAGGTCCCGCGCATCATGCTGAACAAGAAGAAGCACACGGTGGGCGTGCGCATCCCCGATCACGTCATCACGCAGGCGATCGTGGAGGCTCTGGGCGAACCCCTGGCCTGCTCGACTCTCATCATGCCGGGCGAGGATGAGCCCCTGACCGACGGCTTTGACGTGGATGATCGCATTGGACACCAGGTCGACCTGGTCGTCGTGGGACCCGTGGGCGTCGCCGAGCCGACTACAGTCATTGACTTCGCCGGCGGGGACGCCGTTGTTGCGCGTGTGGGCGCCGGCGACGTCTCGCTCTTCGACTGAGCGCGTGGCCTTCGAGCAGACCTCTTTTTCGCGCACCGGATTTTGCCGGCTGCGCTGGGAGGCGTCAGACGGAATTTATCGTTACGCCGACGGGCTCCCGATCGTCGGACCGCGCCTTGTCATTGATGGGGTCGACGCTGTTCGCGTCACTTTTCAATGGGGCGCCCAGGCCGCGGCTGACTGTTACGTCGTCCTGAACACGATCACGGATCGGGCGCGCGAGCACATCGACGACTTTCGCATGTCGATAGGGCCTGAGCGCGGGGATGCTCGTGCTCTCGTGTGCGCTCTTCCCGCGGACGCGATCCTCAGCTACCAGACGGTGATTGTCGGGCCGTTGGGCCTCAACCCCAGCGTGGGTACGGACATGGGGGAGTGGATCCGATTCCTTGATGATGCGTCTCCCGATTCGTCGAATCCGCTCAGGGTCGTGAATGGGCGCGGTGCCGCAGCCTCACTCTTTGTTGGGCCCGACGCGCGGGTGGTGTGGCCGTCGCAGGATCTGTCTGCTCCCGAGATGCGTGCGGCGCGTGAACGGGACATCACTGCGGATGTGAGCGCGCGTCTCTCTGTCGCGCGCCAGCATGATGTGATCGTTCATGACGGCGACGCGGATCCGACGTGTACGCTCATCCTCTTCGACGGCGAGATCTGGCGGGGCAACGGCGTCGGCTGGTTGACGCGGCGCTATCGGGGCCTGCGCGTTGTGACGATCGACGCTGGAGATTTGGGCGCACGTGAGGCGGAGTTGACCGACGTGGACAGTGTCGTGGCGCTGCTACGGGCAGTGTGCGACGAGGCTGGGGCGGGGCCTGTGATGGTCGCCGGCCAGTCCTACGGCGGTCTGGCTGTGTTGGAAGCGGCTCTGCGCAGTGATCTTCCCCTCGATTGTGCGGTCGCCCAGTCTCCGTCCCTGTGGTGGGGAGGAGAGCAACGAGGAGTTGGCGAAGGGACGCTGATGGGCGACCTTCGCGCCGGGAGCGTTCGGCCGCGCAGGGATGTGCAGCTGCGCCTGCAGGTGGGTACGCTGGAACAAACAATGCGCCCCGTGGTCGATTCGTGCGCTGAGCTTGTGCGAGGCCTGGGGGTGCCCGTCGACGTGGACCACTACCGCAGCGGACACGACGTCGCCTGGTGGCGCGAGGGCATCGTGCGCAGCCTCGATGGGTGGTGCGCTTTTTCATACTGACCAGGATTGAGATAGCCCAGATCAATGTGCCGTCTATAGGTTAGGCTTACCTTTGCACCTAACAAGATTGACTGAATTGAGGCACTCGTGCACCTGTCGACGCGAATTCGCGCCATCGTTGGCGTCGCTTTGACCGCTCTCGCCCTGGGAGCTTGCTCGTCCACCCAGCCTGCCCCGGCCTCGTCCCCCGAGGCCTCCGCGATGTCCGACGCGTCCCAGACGCGCACCGTGACCGACGCGTCCGGCCAGGAGGTCACCCTCCCGTCGCACCCCAGCCGCGTCGTGACGCTCTCTGAGCCCACGACCGACAATGCGCTCGCCCTGGGCGTGACCCCGATCGGCGTCGTCTCCGGGCGCGGACAGCAGACCGTCCCCAACTACCTCGTCGATCGCGCGGGTGACATCCCGATCCTGGGCTCGATCGGCACCCCCAACCTTGAGGCCATCGGTGCCGCTCACCCGGACCTGATCCTCGTCGACGGTACCTCGGTGAAGAATAATGACACCGAGACGCTGACCGCTCTGGCTCAGATCGCGCCCGTCTTCTTCACCACGCAAAAGGGTGGCAACTGGCGCGAGACCTTCACCCTGACGGCCGACGCGCTCGGCGTTGCCGACCAGGCTGAGACCAAGCTTGCGGAATTCGACAAGCACGTTGCCTCCGTCAGCGCCCGCCTGAAGGACGCCGGCTACCTCGATCAGACCTACTCGGTCGTGCGTTGGCAGGGCGATAGCGCCGGCCTCATCCTCAAGGAGCTGCCCGCCGGCCAGGCTCTCACCGCGCTCGGCATGAAGCGTCCCGCGAACCAGGATCGTGACGGCGAAGGCCACTCTGAGCCCGTCTCTCTGGAAAACATCGACCAGATTGACGCGGACTGGATCTTCTTCGGCACCCTCGGTAAGGCCTCGGTGAACAACCCGTCCGCCGGCGGCAACACCGGCGTTGAGGCCTCCGCTGCAGCCCTTGAAGAGGCGAAGAACACCGTCGGTTTCGACTCGCTTGGCGCCGTTCAGGCCAACCACGTCATTCCCGTTGATGGATCCCTGTGGACGTCGACCGGTGGATACCTCCTCATGGACGGCATTATTTCCAGCATCGAAGCGCAGTTCGTCCCCGCATCCTGAGCGGGGTGAGCGAACTACCCGGGTCGATGACCTGACATGACTGCTCGTCGTGCCACCAGCGTCGCCATTGCTTGTGCAGTGGCGACGCTGGTGCTTGTCCTCGTCACGCTCGCGTCTCTCGCTCTGGGCTCGCGCCAGATTGCTCCCGAAGTAGTGTGGGACGCCCTCGTGAACGGGGGGAGCAGTCAGGACGCCCAGGTGGTCACGCAACTGCGCGTCCCCCGTACGATCGCGGCGCTGGTGATCGGTGCGGCGCTCGGATTGGCGGGTTCCATCATGCAGGCGATGACTCGTAATCCCCTCGCCGATCCCGGCGTTCTCGGCATCAACGTGGGCGCCGCTTTTCTTATCGTGACGGCGACAGCGGCGACCGGAGTCGCTACCCGCACGGTGACGCTCGGCGCTTCCCTCGTCGGCGCGGGGGTCGCGGCTGGTCTTGTCTTCGCGATTTCCGGCAGTGGGGGCGGATCTCGCTCGCGCCTCGCCCTGGCGGGAATCGCCGTGTCCGCTGCTCTCGCATCGCTGACCCAGGCGGTCCTCGCGGCGAATCAGTTTGCGTTTAACGAATTCCGATATTGGGCGTCGGGATCATTAGAGGGCGTCGACATGGGCTCTGTGGTTGCCGCCGGGGCAGTCATCGCATGCGGCGGCGTGGTTGCTCTCTTGATTACGTCGGCGCTGGGTGTTCTTGCGCTCGGCGATGACGCCGCGGTGAGCCTCGGAGTTCGTGTACGCCTCATTCGCGTGCTGGGGGTTGTAGCCGTTACTGCTCTGGCCGGGGGAGCGACTGCCTTGGGCGGTCCGCTGACGTTTGTCGGCCTCGCAGTACCGCTGATGGTTCGACGCGTTGTCGGCGCTCGGCAGGGCGTGATCGCCCTCTGGTCGATCGTCGTGGGTGCTGCGTGGGTGTGCGCCGCCGATGTTGTCTCGCGCCTCGTGCTGGCGCCTTCCGAGGTTCCCGTTGGCGTTATCGTCGCTTTGATCGGTGCGCCGTTCTTTATCATCGGGGCGCGCGGAAAGGGCATGTCATGAGGCCAGCTCCGTCGCGCTACAAAATTGTGTCGCTGCGTCGCGTGTCGGTGCGTGTGCACCGGCGCAGCGCCGCCGTCGTGCTCATCGGGTTCGTTCTTCTGTGTGCATTGGCGGTCTATTCGCTCACTCTCGGTGACTACGGGCTCAGCGCCTCCGATTCATTCCGTCGTCTCCTCGGAGACGGTGGGCCTCGGGATGACTTTTTGGGCGTCTACTTCGTCCAGTCCGTGCGCCTGCCGCGTATGCTCGCGGCGGTGGCTGTTGGCGCGGCACTCGGAATCGCGGGGCGCATCTTCCAGACGATCTCGGGCAATCCGCTCGGTAGCCCCGACATCGTGGGCCTGTCCACGGGGTGCGCGACCGGCGCCCTGATTGCCATCATTATTCTGGGCTCGAGCCCCGCCGTCACAGGAATCGGCGCCTTGCTGGGTGGACTCGCCTCGGGCGCGTTCATCCTCGCGTGCGCGGGAGGCATGCGAGTGACGGGAATCCGCGTCGTCCTCGTGGGAATCGGATGTTCGGCGGCCTTGCGGGCGGTCAATTCGCTGCTCATCGTCAAGGCGCCTCTGGAGGCGGCCCAGCGTGCGCAGCTGTGGAGCGCTGGCTCATTCTCGGGCGTCACCATCGCGCGTCTGACGCCTCTGCTGATCGTGATCGCCGGTGTCGTTGCGGTGTGTGTCGTCTATGCGGTTCCCCTCGGACTTGTCGCGATGGGCGATGACATCGCGACAGGGCTTGGTGTCAGAGTGCGTCAGACCCGCGTGCTCCTCATTGTCGTCGCCATTTTGCTAGTTGCGTCCGCGACTGCGGTCGCTGGGCCGGTCGCCTTCGTTGCTCTGGCGGCTCCGCACGTCGCACATCGGCTGTGCGCGGCTGGGGGAGTCGGATTTGCCTCCTCCGCCCTCGTTGGGGCTCTGCTCGTGCTGGTCTCTGATATCTGCGCTCAAAGGCTTGTGGCTCCCGCTGAGCTCCCAGTCGGTGTCGTGACCGGCGTCGTCGGAGGCGTGTACCTTCTGTGGTTGTTGATTCGTGAGGTGAAATCGTGACGAAGTCTGTCGTGAACCGTGGCCTGAGCGCCCGGGAAATCGTCGTCGGCTACGGGAAGAACGCTCCGATTCTCGAGGGCCTTACCCTGGACGTGCTACCGGGGGAGTTGACCGTCATTATCGGTCCAAACGCGTGCGGAAAGTCGACTCTGCTGCGTTCGCTGGCCCGCGTGCTTGGTGTTCGCAGCGGTGTGGTCGAGCTCGATGGGCAAAGCGTGGCCGATATGAATCAGAAGGCCCTCGCGCGTCGACTCGGGTTACTTGCGCAGTCGTCGGTCGCTCCCGGCGACATGCTCGTCGAGGATTTGGTTGCGCGTGGCCGGTATCCCTATCAGTCCTTGGTCCATCAGTGGAGTTCACGGGACGACGAGGCCGTGGCTCGCGCGATGGGAGACGCAGGGGTTCGCGACCTGGTGGGGCGTCGGGTCGGCGAGCTGTCGGGCGGCCAACGCCAGCGCGTCTGGATCGCGATGTCGCTTGCTCAGGAGACGGACATTCTTCTCCTCGATGAGCCGACGACGTATCTCGACCTGAATCATCAGCTTGAGGTGCTGCGTCTGGCGGAGCGCCTCCATAAGGACGGCGTGACGGTCGTCGCCGTGCTGCACGACCTCCACCTTGCATTCCGCTACGCCACGCATCTCGTGTTTATGAAGGATGGGAAGGTCGTGGCCCAGGGCTCTCCTTGCGACGTCGTGACGCCTGATCTCATCCAACGTGTCTTCAGTGTGCCGTGCCAGATCATCGACGATCCCGAAACCGGAGCACCCCTGGTTATTCCCAGACGATGAGATCGGGTTGTGATCCCCAAAATCTCAAATGCTGACCAGCGGGTCACGCAGGCCTATGATTGTCGGATAGTACAGCTCACACATGCTTGCTCGAAGCCTGATATTTCCAGGTAAAAACATGTTTTGACTGCATGTTCCGGGAATTTGCTTGTTGTTCGCAATTGCAGAATGGGCATCAGGCAATAGTATGGTTTCTGTAGCAGGTGGTTACTCCGACACTGACATATCGGTTCCGGGCCTGATACTGCCGATTAGCTAACGAGATTTCTTCGACATAGAAAAGGATGCAGATGACGACACGGATGCGATCGCACAGCAGGGGACTGCGCATGCCTCTGCTGGCTCTGACCGCGTCTGCTTCCATCGTCGGTGGGGTGTTTATCGCTGCCCAGCCCGCATACAGTGCCAACGAAGTCGTCGGCGCGACCGGGCAGTGCGTCACCGCTGCTGATGAGGGTGCGTCCATCATTGTGTCGTCGGTCGTCCCTTCCGGGGCTCCGCTCCATGTGGAGGGGGCTGGCTGGGGTCCCAGCTCTGAGGTGTCTCGCGGTTTTGTTATCGTCACGCTCGATGATGGGCAGGAAGTCCGACCCGATGGTGTCACCCTTCCCGCTTGGGTTCCCACGTCTGTTCAGCGTAATAAGACTGCGTGGAGCGTTGCCGAAGTATCGACGACCGGCAAATTTTCCGCTGATATTGAGCTGCCGTCGACCTGGACGGTCGGCTCGGAGCATTCGATCATGATTGGCGATGGCGTGACCGGCACTTACGTGCAGGTGTCTGTGAAGGTCGCGGAGGCCGGTGAGCAGGCGCACGTGTGCTCGCTGACTCCGACCGACGATGCTTCGGTTGAGCCCACTGATGAGCCGTCGAATCAGCCTACGGATGAGCCGTCGACGGAGCCTGATGGCCATGCAACTTCTGACGTGGCGACCGACGGGCCGACGGAGTCTCCCGCGGACAATGCGACTGATAATGCCGCGAAGCCCGATTTCGACCTGACTGATGACGCTTCTCACGATGCGGCAAGCGATGCGTCAGCCAGTGCCCCCTCGACTGTGGCTGCGTCGCCGTCCCCTCGTGTGACCCCCTCGGCTGATGCCTCGGATACTTCGCGCTCGTCGGCGACCCCGGTGCCCTCCGCCTCGGCATCGTCTGCGCCTTCCTCTGGTAGCAACGGCTCTTCTGTGAGTGGTGATGGCGGTGCGGGTTCGAGTGCCGACGCTCCCTCTCCCTCTCCTTCTGCAGAACAGGAGAGCGTGTCCGCTTCGCAGATCGGCCCGAAGGCGCATTCTGAGCAGCAGGCGACCAATCAGGCTGTGCGTGAGCAGGAGTCTCGCCTTAATGGCTGGATCCTCGCAGGTGGCGGCCTTCTCGCCCTCTTTGGGGCGATCGTGACGGTCAGCATCGTTCGTCGCTCGCACGGGCTGCTGCGCTAAAACTCGCACACATGCGGCAATGCGCTGGGAATCTGTGCATTAACCGCATGGTGTGTGTTGGGATTTAGCATTCGTGCGTTACGCCTGTTACTCTTGATCCGATACAATAGTTTCTGCGGATTAAGTCACTAAGGAGAACGGTATGCAGCACGGACGGCCATCGTCTGCCGTAGCCGCTCGGAGCTTCGCTGGTCGCAGTCGGGTCATGAGCCTGCTGATGGCGCTATTCCTCTTCGCGGGCATCGGCCTCGCGATCCCCGGTTTCGCCGCGCGCGCCGATGACGCAATACCGCACTACGCCCTTCGTGCGGGGGATGATATCAAGGTCAATATCCTGAACAATGCCGACTTCGCGGCCGAGTTCGCTGAAACCGGCCACTGGGGCATCATCCTCGATCATGGGGCTGTCACGCCCCTCAAGCGCCCGACTTTCGAGCGCGGCGGCGAGACGGTGACGCCTTCGGACCCTGATCTGTGGGCCGCTCAGTCGTTGAAGGGCTGGTATATCTACGCACCTGTGCCTGACGGTACGAACAATGTCGAGGGCGTGAAGTGGCTGCCGGGGGAGACCCACACAATTACCATCGTGCTCTACCGCAGTGACTCTTCGGGCGCCGAACCCAACCCCATGTATGGCACGGTGAGTATCTACACGCCGTACAGGGCCAACATCGACGATCCGACGCCGGCGCCCACCGCGGACCCGACCGCTGCGCCCACCGACGATCCGACGGCTTCGCCCGCTCGCACGGCCGAGCCTGCCCCCACAACGGATCCTGAGCCCGCTCCGACAGCCGAGCCGACCGTTGATCCTGCCCCGGCGCCCGCACCGGACCCGGTTGTCGAGCCCACGACGGAGCCTTCCGTCGCTCCCGCACCGGTGCCCGACGACCCGCAGCTGCCGGCCGTACGCCCGAGCCCGACTCCTTCCGAGAGCGCGTCCCCCACGCCCAGCCCGTCCGCTTCCGCGACCGCTTCGCAGCCGTCCGAGACCCCCGTTTCGCCGATTAGCGACGTGTCCCAGCTCAACGACTCGAATAAGGGCGGCGTCAGCGCAGCCTTTACTGCCGGCCAGCTGACGATCAATGTGCCGTCGGATAAGGCTGCCGCCGGCGACTGGGTGAGTGCCAACATCATGCAGACCGGCGAGGCTCGTTGGCTGCAGGTCGAGGATTCCAACAAGGTCACCATGGACCTCACGGGTCTGCCGACCGGTGAGTACAAGGTTGTTGTTGCAAACCGCTCGCACGAGCTCGTCGGATGGGCCGAATTTAAGGTCGCTTCCTCTGTCGGTGCAGCTGCGAACGGTTCGTCGGTGGACGCATCGGGTGCCGTGAAGCTTCATGCGGAGATGCTGTCCTCCTCGCTTGCTGGCGATGAGTCCGAGGGGCTCAACGGATACCTGCTCGGTGCCGGCGCCTGCATGCTGATCCTCGGCGGCCTCGTGGTTGTCCAGGTTCTCTCCGGTCCTAAGATTGGCTCTTCCTCGAGTGGAGTCACTCTGTCCTAAGCTAGGTTTCATGGATCTGTTTGATTCTGAATCTGTCGACGAGTCGGGCGTGCCTGCTTTCAACGCGGGTGCGCCCCTCGCCGTTCGTATGCGTCCGACGACCCTCGATGAGGTGGTTGGGCAGTCTCACTTGCTCGGTGAGGGGGCGCCGCTGCGCCGCCTTCTGTCGCCTGGTTCGAGTGACGGTGTCGCGGTTTCCTCAGTGGTGCTCTGGGGCCCGCCGGGTACGGGTAAGACGACCCTCGCTTATCTGATAGCGCGTGCGTCTGGACGGCGTTTTGTTGAGCTGTCTGCAGTTTCCTCCGGCGTGAGCGACGTCCGCCGCGTGGTGGACGACGCGCGGCGAACCCTCGCCGGCGGGGGAGAGGAAACGATTCTGTTCGTCGACGAGGTGCATCGCTTCTCGAAGTCGCAGCAGGATTCGCTCCTTCCTGCGGTCGAGAATCGCTGGGTCGTGCTCGTCGCGGCGACGACGGAGAATCCTTCGTTCTCCGTCATCTCGCCGTTGCTCTCGCGCTCGCTGCTGCTGACGCTACGTCCCCTCGATGCGGATGCGATTGAGGGACTCATCCGTCGTGCGCTGGCGGACGATCGTGGCCTCGGCGGTCGATTTGCTATCACGGACGAGGCCGTGGCTGGCCTCGTACGCCTGGCTGGTTCCGACGCGCGAAAGTCACTGACCCTTCTTGAAGCTGCCGCGGGTGTTGCCGCCGATGATGGATCGGGGGAGATCACCGTTGCGAGCGTCGAAGCGGCAGCGAACCAGGCCCTCGTGCGTTGGAGTCGGGATCAACATTACGACGTCGCCAGTGCGTTCATTAAGTCGATGCGCGGCTCGGATGTGGACGCCTCTCTTCACTACCTAGCCCGCATGATCGAGGCAGGAGAGGACCCTCGCTTCATTGCGCGGCGTATCATGATTGCCGCCTCCGAAGAGATTGGTATGGCAGCCCCCGAGGTGCTCAATACCTGTGTGAGTGTTGCGCAGGGAGTTGCCCTCATCGGTATGCCCGAGGCGCGTCTGCTTCTTGCGCAGGCTGTGGTCGCTGTCGCGACCGCTCCGAAGTCGAACGCAACGTACCTGGCGATCGACCGTGCGATCGCTGACGTGCGTGCCGGCCGTGGGGGAGCTGTGCCCGAACATTTGCGCGACGCGCACTACGCCGGCGCCAAGTCCCTGGGGCATGGTGACGGGTACCTTTATGCCCACGATCAGCCCCACCACGTGGCGGCTCAGCAGTACCTGCCGGACGACCTGGAAGGCACGCACTACTACGAGCCGACGGAGAACGGACATGAGGCGATGCTCACGAAGCGGCTCGCTGTGATTCGCAATCTGCTGAAAAGACGCTAGGATGGAACAGTTGTCCGCACCACCGGGCACCTGGGGCCTTAGCCGACGGATCGATTCGATCCTGGAGTTGGCCCCATGCCGGTATTGCCGGCATGACATGAGAAACAGGAAGAAGAAACATGGCAACGAATCGTTCCCGCAAGCAGGTGCGCGAGTCCCGCGCCCTCGGTCTGGCCCTGACTCCCAAGGCCGTCCGCTACTTCGAGAAGCGTCCCTACGGCCCCGGTGAGCACGGCCGTACACGCCGCCGCCAGGACTCCGACTACGCCGTTCGTCTGAAGGAAAAGCAGCGTCTGCGCGCCCAGTACGGCATCCGTGAGTCGCAGATGCGCAGCGCCTTCGAAGAGGCCCGTCGCACCGCCGGCCTGACCGGTGAGAACCTGGTCGAGCTGCTCGAGATGCGTCTGGACGCCCTCGTCCTGCGCGCCGGCTTCGCCCGCACCATCCAGCAGGCCCGCCAGTTCGTCGTTCACCGTCACATCCTCGTTGACGGCAAGATCGTCGACCGCCCCTCGTTCCGCGTGAAGCCTGGCCAGACCCTCCAGGTCAAGCCCAAGTCGCAGACCACGGTTCCCTTCGAGATCGCCGCTGAGGGTATCCACCGCGACGTGCTGCCCGCCGTCCCCGAGTACCTGGATGTCGAGCTGTCCCGCCTGAAGGCAACCCTGGTGCGTCGCCCCAAGCGCGCTGAGGTCCCCGTGACCTGCGACGTCCAGATGGTCGTCGAGCACTACTCGCGCTGACACTAGTCATCTCCGCGCCCCCGAGCAACGCTCGGGGGCGCGGTTTTTTCTTTCATTCCACTGTCCGCTTGCGCGCGCCGAGGTGCCGTGAGCGGCGCCAACCGTCTAACATGGGGGACTATGCGTACGTCTGAAATCCGCACCCGCTGGCTCGACTACTTCGAGAAGCAGGGTCATGAGATTCGTCCTTCCGTTTCTCTCGTCTCTCCGGAGCCC
>QWCT01001003.1_pt1 | contig 15923 bp, 12 predicted proteins | sample 1972681 | NCBI WGS metagenome assembly QWCT01 (sample SAMN09866701, study PRJNA288562) | Human oral metagenome isolate pre3_saliva, whole genome shotgun sequencing... | isolation source: mouth | host: Homo sapiens | place: USA: California | reverse complement strand
CGAGTGATTCTGACAGGGGTGACCGCTACAGGTTATGCGAATTCACTGATGGGATTTAAGACATTGGTTGGCGGCATGTATCCGATCATCGGCTACCTGGGAATCGCCCTCCTCGTGGTCCTTGCCATCGCGTGGCTGCACCACCGCGCCTCGGTAATCCGCGAAGAAAATCTGCGCCGGAAGCTAATCCGCGTGCAGGTGCGCAAGCATGCCGAGGACCTTGAGTACACGGACGCCGATCGAGCCGAGGCCCAGACCCTCGCGCGAGCCTCGGTCGTTGATGCGAGCAGTTTGCGCCGCGATGCTGATTCAATTGCGGAACAAATCGTTGCCACCCACGATGACGCCGCCACCTATGCGCGTACTCAGCTCCCCGTCGATGAGGACTTAGTCGCCGAGCAGATTGCCGAGGCCTTGCCGGATTCCACGGACAGCAAGTAGTTTCCCCATTCGAACGAACTCGTAGCTTTCTTCTTTTGTGATTCAGTCGACATAATTCTGCGGCCTACTAGTTCACCCTGTACGGTGAAAATAGACCTTGGCCGTGATATTTATTGGCAATCGGAAGAAGACAATGACTAAGAAATACCTCTCGGTGGCTTTTGCGTATGTGGGAGTGATAGTCGGCGCAGGTTTGGCCAGCGGCCAAGATCTCCTGCAATATTTCCTTGCTTTTGGTGCCAAGGGTTTGATCGGAATCGTAGCCTTGGGTGTGCTGAACGTGATTTTCGGCGTCGTTGCCCTGCAGCTTGGCTCGTACTTCCGTTCAGATAATCACGACGAGGTCTTCGAACGCATCACTCATCCGGTGTTGCGTCGCGTCATTGATGTGGTGCTGATCTTCTCTGCCTTCACTATGGGCTTCGTGATGTTGGCGGGAGCTGGAGCGAACCTCCAGCAACAATTCGGAGTGCCCACATGGGCGGGTAGCTTACTGTGTGCCTTGCTTGTCATTCTCACGGCATTCCTGGATTTTGACAGGATCATGAATGTGATCGGGGTGTTCACGCCCATCATCATGATTGCGATTGCCGTTTTAGCCATCTATTCACTGGTGACTCCGCATGCGGGAATTGCGGAACTTAACGCTGCAGCGCGTAACGTCACTCCCGCACTGCCGAATCTGTGGCTGGCGACGATTAACTATTTCGCACTGTGTGTTGTCGGTGGTATTGCTATGGCCTTCGTCCTCGGTGGCTCAATCTTGCGCATTGGTGAAGCGCGTCGTGCCGGTCGTATCGGTGGCGTGCTGATCGCCCTTGTCCTCGGTGCGGATGCGCTTGCTCTGTATCTGAACGTGGATCGTATCTGGGATGTAAACGTCCCGGCTCTTGCGATAGCACGCTCGATTCATCCGATATTCGCTTTCGGATATACCCTTGTGATTTTTGCGCTGATCTACAACACCGCATTCTCCCTGTTCTATTCGACAGCTCGTCGTTTTTCTGGCGGGTCGACCTCACGAATGCGTCTGGTGCTCATCGGAGTCGTAGCAGCTGGCTACGCGGCATCGTTCATGGGATTCAAGAAGCTCATCGGCATGATGTATCCGGTCATCGGTTGGCTGGGTGTTGTTCTGCTAATTATTTTGGCAGTCGGCTGGCTGCGTGAGCGTTCAGCCGTCGTGCGCGAGGAAAACCTGCGCCGAAAACTTATTCGCCTTCTTGTCCGTAAGCATGCTGATGATCTCGAGTTCACGGACGAGGACCGGGTAGAGGCCCGTACGCTTGCACGCGCCTCCGTCGTTGATGGCGTCGAATTGCGCCGCGATGCCAGTTCGGCTGCCGAGGAAATTGTCGATGCCCAAGACGACGCTGCCACCTATGCGCGCACTCGGCTCCCCGTTGATGAGGACTTGGTCGCCGAGCAGATTGCCGAGGCCTTACCGGACTCTACCGAGAACAAGTAGTTTCGTCTTGGGCTGGCTTTAGATGGGCTAGTTGCGGGCTTGGTGAGCGTCGCTCAGTGCCCGCGCGCCTTCCTGAGCCTCCTGTGCGGAAGTAATTGTCCCCAAGGCGGCCTCGGCCTCCTCAAAGTGATGTGAGGCGGCAAGCCAACGTACCAACGTGAGTCGGCTTTGGGTGGACTGCAGCTCGTGGTCAAGACGTTCCGCGCGGGCGAGCCATTCGATGATGTCTTTGGAGGGAAGAAGATCTGCCCCTTTCGCGGCTTTCGCAAGGAGATTCAGGCGTGCCGAGGAAATCCCCTCCACATCACACACTTTGATCTCGATTGCCTCGCGCGCGGTGCTGGGGAGTGCCATCATCGGCTCCGCGTCCCCCTGTGCAGCCGATGCAAGTGCATCTTCGACCTCTCCAAGCAATTCAAACGAGGAAGAAGCGGTCAGTCCTTCGGTGCCAAACCATGTCTCAAGGAAATGCACTATCGAAGGTAACAGTAGCGTGTCTGAATCCTTGAGCTGAAGCACCAGTCGGGCAAGAGGATCTACCAGATCATAGTAGCTCCGACGTTGATCAAGGAGATCCGTAAAGAGAGTTGAAACCGGTTTGATCCATGCTCGTTCGCTGAGATCGCTGATGGCTTTGGCGACGGTGCGCTGCTCCGAACCCACGCGCTCAGCAAGATCTTTCACGGGCAATGGGTGATTGGCTGCTACGAGTTCCGCCATGATGAGGCGCTGCAGAGGGGAGAGCTGAGCCAGTTGTTCCTGGTAATACGGGGTGAAAGCGTCAATCCGAGCGAGGAGCAGTGTGCTGAGGCCTTCAAAGTCAGCGGCGTCCAGAGTGCTGCCAAGCATTGCCCACACTCGTGGCACGCCGCCTGTGAGGTGAGTGATGGTGCGGATTTGAACCATCACATCAGGGCCTGATGCGTACTCAGCCAGTTCGGCGTTCTCTGCTTCATGCGCCAGAGTACTGAGCATTTCGCGTGCTTCTTCAGGAGTGAAAGGCTCGAGTCGAATCGTGTCGAAAAAGCCAAAGAAGGGCGAAGCGTGATCGCTCAGGCTGCGATCGAGGCGTGTGGTGCTTCCGATAATGAGAATGCCCGTTTCGGTTTGAAGCAAACTCCGCAGCTTCTGTTGCCCATCCTGTCCAAGTGCTTCGAAGATCTGACTAACGTTCTCCATGAAGACCACAATGGGGCCGTCGACGCGGATACTGCCGCGGAGTTGCGCCTCGAGGGAAATCTCGTCCGCGCTCTTCATCTCAGTGGGGGAGAACTGGTTGAGAATCGCGGCAAGAAGACGCGCGTATGAGGTGATCCTCCACGGAGTTTCGGGCAGACGCGCGATGCGCAAGGAAGTATTTCTTTGACCATCAGCAAGCTTGACACTGCGGTGATACGCCAAGGAGATGAGGTGTGTTTTACCCACGCCGTAAGACCCGACAAACAGCGTGTGATTCGGACTTGGTGTTTTCCCAAGCTTCTCAACGCGCTTCATGATGGTCTTCAAAATTGGCTCACGCGCGACAAATGTGCGCTCGAGAAGATTCTCAGGCATGAGCGAAGGGGTAAAGCAAGCAAACGAGAGACTAGTCATCGTCGGTCCCAGGCTCCCTTCTTACGTGCCCAAATGTATTGCAGTGCGGGATATCGCCAGCGTACTGAGCGGCCTCGGCGCTCCAAATAATGATCCTTGATGAGATCCTCAAGGACGTCGGAGAATTCCTCGCCTTGCGTCAATGAATCGACGGGAATCCACTCATTCGTCTGAGAAAGCGTCTGTCGCAGGATCTGATCGGCGACTTGTGCGTGCTCGCCGTAGTGTGGCGTCACGCGCGTGAGGTAGTGCTCGAACCAACGGAATTCATCGGGGTCATCAATGAAGTTTTCGAAGCATTCGCGGACATCGCTGGGAGAAAAAGCGGTGTAGCACCTCTGTGCGAGTGCGCCCACGAGTTTGTGTAGGAGGAATGGAATTCCTCCGCTTACCGCGATGAGCTCATTAACGACATCATCGAGGGGCTCTTGTCCCACGCCTAGGAGCAAGCGGCGTGCGAGTTCGTCGGCCTCGTAACGGGGGAGAGGCCCGAGCGGTAATGATTCAAGATCGTTCAAGACTCCCTGCGTCATATTGGTTTTGCGTAGAACATGATGGAAGCCGACGGACCCTGTGACGATCCATCGCACGCGCGTGGTCTTTTGGCGAAGTGCGCGCAGTGTCTGGAGGATTTCTTCGGCAGCTCCGGCGCCTTCGCGTTCGGCAATGTTATTCACCGCCATGGGGACCTCATCCATCATGACAAGCGGAATAACATCGTTTTCTTCCCCGTCGAGGGTGCTCAGAATATCTGTGAGTAGGACGTGCGGAGATGTCTGGCGATGGTAGCTCTTAATAGTGATGGGGCTTGAGATTTCGATATCGCAGTTATCAAAGATCGTTTTGAGTTTCTGAAATGCCCGCGTAGGGAGTTTCCCGCCTTTGACGAGTGCGTCGGCAGTGCGGATGAGGAAGTCGTTTACTGTGAAGACGCCCTCGTAATCGATGAAGTAGCAGTGAAAACGCTTCTCTCGTGCGGCGAATGTATGCATCCAGAAGGTCTTACCCATGCGTCTGGGATCGGTGAGGAGAAGATTTGCGCCCACCTGTAGGCGTTTGCGCGCTTGGGAGGTGATTGCAGCGCGGCCGACGAAATTTGCGGGGTCTCGGTCACTGCCGGGCTGTGGTTCGATAGGCTCCAGTGCCATTACGCCCTCCAAAATACGTGAAATCTCACGTCTAATTATACGTAGAGATTGACGTACGTCAAGGGTTTAGTGGAGAGAACCCTTTGATTCTACCGACAGCAAGTAGAGCTTTCGCGCCGGCCCACCTCCGTAGTGGACCTGGCCCGAGGCCGAGGCCACGCGGTGGCAGGGGACGATGAGCGAGAGCGGGTTGTGCCCAACAGTGCTCCCAACCGCCTGGTAGGCGCGCGGTGAGCCGACCTTTCGTGCGATATCCGCGTAGGTGATGCATTCTCCGTAGGGGATATCGAGAAGCGCATTCCACACGCGCAGTTGGAAGTCCGTTCCGTAGGTGGCCAAGGGAATCGTAGAAGGATCGGGGTTCTTGCCCGCGAGAAAAGCCTGCGTCCATTGATAGGCCTGTTCCAAGACGGACGCGTTCTGATTGCTCACTGTGCTCCCGTTTGGGGTCCACGCGTGCAAGGCAGCCGGGGAGGAAAGACGAACGGAGGAGGAGGCCTCGGCCTCGGAAATCCCGAAAGGATAACCAAAGAAGCGCTGTCCGCTCATCCAGAGCGCGCTCAAGGCTCCATCGGAGGCAGCGCATGTAATGGTTCCAAGTTCAGTGTCGAAGGAACAGAGCGTGAGCGTGGAGTTCTTCGGAATACGCAAGATACGCATAGGTTCAGACTGTCATAGTGATGACGAATGTGCACACTTCGGACATGTGAACGCCTCACCCGTAAACTATATGTATGGAACCGTTGATGATCGCGCTGCTGGGGATGCTCATTATTGTTGCCACGCAGTTTATTGCCCCCAAAGTTGGCGTCGCATCACCACTGATCCTGCTCGGCGTTGGACTTGCAATCGGTTTCCTCCCGCAGGTTGGGGCCATCGAAATCGCACCGCACATCATCTTGGAAATTATTCTTCCGCCCCTGCTATTTTCAGCGGCTGTGCGTATGCCAACGATGGATTTCCGCCGAGAAATGCAAGCCGTGGCAATGCTTGCTATTCCGTTGGTGTTTATCTCCTCATTCGCCATTGGTTTCCTCATCAACTGGATGGTTCCGCAGATTTCACTGGCGTGGGGCGTTGCTCTGGGTGCGGTCCTTTCCCCAACAGATGCGGTCGCCGTCACCATCGCCAAGCGCAGTGGCGTCTCGCACCGCATCATTACGGTGCTTGAAGGCGAAGGTCTTTTCAATGACGCCACTTCACTGGTGCTTCTCGCTGCGGCGATGAAGGCGGGGCTTGCCGCCGATAACGATGCTCTCAATCCCGCACTGCTCACAGGGCGCGTCCTCATTGCTCTTGGAATCGCCATTGTTGTCGGTCTAATCGTCGGTGAAGTGGGGGTTCGGATCCGTTCGATCATCAAAGATCCGTCGACGGATACGGTCTTTTCCTTCGCAATGCCTTTCATTGCTTCGATCCCTGCCGAGCACGTAGGCGGTTCGGGATTGGTTGCCGCGGTCGTTGCCGGTCTTGTTGTTTCCGGCCGTCGCGCAGGCATGATTTCCGCGCAAAATCGGCGTTTTTCGCAGCAGAACTGGTCGACCATGACTCTCATGCTTGAGAGTGGGATTTTCCTTGCAATGGGCTTGCAGGCTTTTGGCATCATTGAAGACGCCGATGGAGATGGCGGTGGGCTGGCACGAGCCGCCGTGATTGCCGTCATCGCGGGCAGTCTCATTATGGTGATCCGCGCGCTCTTCATTGCGTTTATGCTCACTTGGCTTGACCACCGCCGTGAGCATCGTAAACGCCGATATCATGCCGAGGCTGAGCGCCTTGAAGCCTTCGAACATCGAATGGCGCAAGCATGCGTAGTTGACAGTGAAGTCTTGGCCAGCCGCAACCTCAGTGAAGAACAATGCTTCGGACCATGAACCTGTGGCGTAGGCGTCTACGAATACGTGAGCGTCAACATGCTGTTCGTCGCTCCGATATCGACTACTTTGAAAACGAGCCTCTAGGGCCACGCGAGGGAAGTGTGATCGTCTGGGCAGGTATGCGCGGCGCAATCACTCTTGCCGCAGCACAAACCATCTCTTCGGACGCACCCATGCGTTCCTTCCTTCTGACGATCGCTCTCTTCATCGCATCTGGTGCGCTGGTTATTCAAGGGCTGTCGCTGCCGTGGCTGATCCGCTTGATCAAGCCCAAGATGGCCTCTGCCGATATCAGTGAAGAAGAACGCGAAGAACTTCGACAGGTCATGAGTTCCGCGCTCGTGGATACGGCTCTGGCCCAGGCAATCAAGGAAGTTGATGCTCAGACACTCTTGTCTGCTGGAGTTTCACGAACCCTGTCACGCCTGGGCAATGTTGTCGACCTGCAATCTTCTCCTTCTTCGGGGGCTGTGAGCGAGCCTCTCCCTGACACCGACGGGGAAAACGAGGCCACTCCCGTGGAAATGAGCGGAGAGGAAGTTGAACGTTCCTTCACGCGCGATCAGATTCGCGAACTGGCACTTGAAGCCATTCACGCTCAGCGTGACGCTCTTCTTCAGGCTCGCGACGAAGGCATCTTCTCTTCAGCAGCCCTAGAAGGAGCTCTCGCACGACTGGATAACGAGGAGATTCTTCTGGTCTCGGGGCAATCGAATTCCCACTGATCCGGGGTTTCTGGCCGTCAACCAGGGGAATCCCCGATGTCGCTCCCGCAGCGATTTTGTTAGCCTTAAAAAGGTCAGCAAAGAACGGTCGAAGGAATCCCAGTGCTTGAGCTGCGAAATATCGTCAAGATCTACGAAACCGCAAACCTGCGCCAGGTCGCGCTCAATGACGTTTCAGTCGCCTTCCGAGACAGTGAATTCGTCGCAGTTCTGGGCCAGTCGGGGTCGGGTAAAACGACAATGCTCAACGTCGTTGGCGGCCTGGACCGATTCCAAAGCGGTGACCTGGTTATCGACGGAATCTCAACAAAAGACTACAAAGCCCGCGATTGGGACGCTTACCGCAACAACCGCATCGGTTTCGTTTTCCAGTCCTACAACCTGATCCCGCACCAGACCATTTTGTCCAACGTTGAGTTGGCGCTGACCCTCTCCGGTGTCTCCCGAGGCGAACGCCGCAAGCGCGCGATGGAGGCCTTGGAACGCGTCGGGCTGGCCGAGCACGTCGGGAAGAAGCCTTCGCAGCTTTCTGGCGGTCAGATGCAGCGTGTCGCCATCGCGCGCGCCCTGATCAACGACCCCGAAATTCTCTTGGCTGACGAACCGACCGGTGCTCTTGACTCCAAGACCAGCGTCCAGGTCATGGACCTCCTGCGAGATGTTGCTCAGGACCGTTTGGTCATCATGGTGACCCACAACCCGGAACTCGCGCACCAATACGCAACCCGCATTGTCGAGCTTGCGGACGGTGAAGTTGTTGCCGATTCGCGTCCCTTCGTCCCCGGCACCGAAGAAGTTCGCGAGGCCAAGCCGGTGCGCCGCACCTCGATGGGATTCCTGACCGCGCTTTCACTGTCCTTCAATAACCTGATGACGAAGAAGGGCCGTACCCTGATGACCTCTTTCGCGGGGTCCATCGGAATCATCGGTATTGCTGCAATTTTGGCTTTGGCAAACGGCACGAATGCCTACATCGCCCAGACAGAAGAAGAAACCCTGGGCGCATACCCGCTGACCATTCAAAAGAGTGGGATGGACATGTCCAGCGCCCTGTCTGCGCAAGTCGAAGCCGCTAGCAGTGAGAAGCCAAGCGACGGAAAAGTTGGCGTCTCCAAACTGAGGACTCTTGCAGACAACATTCGCGATGCGAAGACGAATGACTTGGCTTCGTTGAAGGCCTTCCTCGATGGAAACGGCGGGAATGTCAACTCCTACGTCAACGCAATCGAATATGACTACGATGTCACCCCGCAGATTTTCCAGGCAGACACCTCGAAGGACAATATTCAGGTCAGTCCCGATCAGGCAATGAATCGGATGGAAACGGGCATGCGCGGAAGTCCCATGTCCTCGATGATGGCTACCAACGCCTTCTACCAAATGCCTCAGGCATCCTCGCTTTACACCTCCTCCTACGATGTTCTTGCCGGCCACTGGCCAACATCTGCGTCTGAAGTCGTTCTTGTCATTGATGAAGACGGCAATATGTCGAATCTGATGGAGTATGTCCTGGGTCTGAAAGAGCACAAGGAATTCGACGAAATGATGCGTCAGTACTACTCGGGGACCGTTGGCGACAAGAACTCAGCCACCCCGACCCCTTCACCTTCTGCGAGCGACGCCCCCGCGGCCTCGTACGATTACGACAAGATCTTGGGGATCAAGTACAAGCGCATCAACGCGTCCGCAAAGTACACCTGGGACGAAAACTACAAGGTCTGGTCGGATCACTCTTCTGATAAAGAATTCATGAAGAAGTTGATCGATGGGGGTCAAGAACTTCGCATTAGCGCGATTGTGAAGCCGAATTCCTCGCGCGGGGGAGCGTTGCGTCAGGGCATCGCCTACACCCCTGAGCTGACTCGCCAGATTATTCGCGAGGCCGAGGATAGTCAGATCGTCAAGGACCAGCGGGCGAACCCGAAGACCGATATCTTCACTGGAAAGACCTTCCAAGAGCTCGCAGATTCCTCGAAGGATCGTTCCAGTGGCTTTGACATGTCCAGCTTGTTCACTGTTGACCAAAACAAGCTGTCCGCAGCCTTTTCTATTGATCCTTCCGCTATGCAGATGGATCTGTCCTCTCTGGATTTCAGCGGAATGGATCTGTCTAGCCTTGACTTCTCAAACCTTGATTTGTCGGGCATGGACCTGTCGAATATCGATCTTTCGAAGCTTGTTCCTGCCGATGGTTCGGCCGTGCAGATCGATCCTTCGAAGCTCAACCTGGGCAAACTCAGCAAGAGTGTTCCTCAGCTTCAAAACGTTGATTTCCCTGCGATTATCCGCAAGACGCTGGCAGATGGAGCTGTGAAGGACACTGCAGGAACATACCTGAGCTCGCAGGCAAGCCAGATCCTTCAGGGCTTCCAGGACTACGCGCAAAACCAGATTGCTGCGGGTGGTTCCACGGACTTTTCCACGCTGGTGTCTGACTACTTCTCGCAGCCCTCGGTCATCCAGCAGATCAACGCTGCCGTCTCTTCTGACCAGGTTGTTGATCGTCAGAAACTGATGACGAACCTGCAAGCAGCACTTGGGAATGACCCAGCGCTTGAGTCGGTTGCCTCTCAGGTATCGACAGAACTTGCAAACCAGATCTCGGCGCAGATCGCCGCCCAGCTTGGTGGCAATCTCATGCGCGGAGTCTCTGCTGCGATTGGCCAGGTTCTTCAAGAGACCATGGCGAATGCCATGACTCAGATGATGACTCAGCTATCTAACACGATTGGCCAGCAGATCAGCGCAACAATGAGTCAATTCGCAACGAATATGAGCAGCGCCTTCCACTTTGATCCCGAGGCCATGGCATCGGCATTCTCATCCAATCTTGACGAGAAGTCCCTTGCCGCGTTGATGGCGACGATGTTCTCAACGAACGTCCCCACGCTTGAGACTAACCTGCGCGATCTGGGGTGGGCTGACCTGAAGTCCCCCAGCAGTATTTCGATTTACCCGAAGTCCTTCAAGGACAAGGATTCCGTCAAGGCTGTCCTTGACAAGTACAACGCAGACAAGGAAAGTGCGGGTAAGACCGACCAGGTCATTACCTACACCGATGTTATGGGCGTACTCATGAGTTCGGTGACGAAGATTGTCAACGTGGTCTCGTGGCTACTCATTGCATTCGTATCGATCTCGCTGGTTGTTTCCTCGATCATGATTGCGATCATCACCTATATTTCAGTTCTTGAACGCAAGAAAGAAATCGGCATTCTTCGATCGATCGGTGCCTCAAAGGGCAATGTCTCTGCGGTGTTCAACGCGGAAACATTCATCGAGGGCCTGATCGCAGGCATCATTGGTGTTGGCGTGACCTACGGTATCTGCGGCGTGGTCAATGCGATTGCCGAGCAGGGGTTCCAGGTAAAGAACATTGCCCAGCTCTCCCCGCTGACAGCCGTGGTATTGGTGGCGATCTCGGTTGGCTTGACCGTGGTTGCTGGTTTGATTCCGGCTTCGCGAGCTTCTCGCCAAGACCCCGTCGAGGCGCTTCGTTCAGAGTAGCCGCGAGTTCGATGGGCGCAAGCCTGCGTTACCCTGAAGGTATACAGCGCTTCTAGAAGATCACCTAGAAGCGCACCTGAGGAGGAACTATGCCAACGCCTAATACTCTGACAACGACGGATAGCGTCGCTGTTCTGCTTGCGACCGGATTCGAGGAAATCGAAGCCCTTGCGGTCGTCGATGCCCTGTATCGAGCGGGAATTCGCGCGGATCTCATTTCTATTGAAAATGAGCGTCACGTCGCAAGCTCGCACGGCATCAAGGTTGTCGCTGATCTTATGCTTGACGACGCAGATTTGGCGTCCTACACGGTGGTCTTCCTGCCTGGTGGTATGCCCGGAACTCTTGGGCTGAAGGCAAATGAGCGAGTATGCGAGGAATTGACGCGTCGCGCCTCGAGCGGAGAAAAGACTGCTGCGATCTGCGCTGCTCCTTCGATTCTGGCTGAACTGGGAATTCTTCAGGGCAAGCGCGCCACTGCAAATCCTAGTTTCATGGCCGCTCTGAGCGCGGGAGGTGCACAGGCGGAGACCACGCCGGTCGTCGTTGATGGGAACATTGTGACCAGTAGGGGAGCGGGCACTGCTCTAGAACTCGGTTTTGAGCTGGTCCGCCAGCTTCTTGGGGACGAGGCCGCACAGCGCGTGCGCGAGTCCGTCGTGTGGGAGCACTGAGGAGGCGCGATGGGTAAGCGTAAGCCTCGTCCCTGGCCGGATCCTCCCAATCCCTTAGCGTTGCCAGTTATTGATAACCACACGCATCTTCCCGTCCACGAAGGTGAAATCCCGCGCGCGGACGGGGTGAAGATGCCCCTTGAAGAACAACTGGAGCGTGCACGCCAAGTAGGCGTGACACGAATGATCTCCAGTGCCTGTGAACTGCCAGATTTTGATCCGATGCTCGAGCTTGCCCGTGCGCATGAGGGAGTTCGCGTAGCACTTGCGATCCACCCGAACGAGGCCGCCCTGCATGCCGGCTGTGCCGATCCTTCCCCCGATGGTTTGATTCCGCAGGTGCGTGAGCACCATATTCCCCTTGACGAGGCCTTGTCCGCAGTGGAGGAACGCTTGAGTGACCCGCTGGTGGTTGCTGTGGGGGAGAGTGGCCTTGATTACTTCCGTACCGCTGATCCCGGTCGCGAGGCCCAGAAGGAGTCCTTCCGCGCGCACATCGAAATGGCTGCTCGCCACGATTTGCCGCTGCAGATTCATGACCGCGATGCTCATGAGGACTCCATTGCGCTGCTGCGTGAGTGTGCGCGTCCGGATCAGCGCATTGTTTTCCATTGTTTCTCTGGCGATGCGCAGATGGCCGCTGTCTTGGCTGAGAATGGATGGTATGCCTCTTTTGCGGGGCCAATCAGCTATCCAGCGAATGAGGATCTTCGCCAAGCCTTTGCGGTCCTTCCGCCTGAACTGGTGTTGGTTGAAACGGATGCTCCCTACTTGACCCCACTTCCGTGGAGGGGCTGCCCCAATGCTTCCTATGTCATGGCATATACCGTGCGCTTTATCGCCGAGCTCTGGGGTATTTCAGAGCAGTTCGCGTGTGAGCGCCTGATGGAAAATACTGAGCGAGTCTACGGAAACTGGTAGGCCATTGGCTCAGTGGGACAGCGTGGCGCTCGTGAACGCTTGCGTGTAGGCCCGTGAATGCTTGAGCTGAAGCTGAAACACAGTGGTGGGGCCGCCCGACAGGGAGGCCCCACCACTCATGTATGGACCGAATCTCCTTAGAGGATCTTCTTCAGTGCAGGATCCTTCCAAACGCGGTTCCTGGTCAGAAGCGGATCGTTATTCGGGATCATCAGGTACTTTGTCTCAACCGCGGGGTCGCCGGAATCGCCACCGTCATTCCACGTGGCGTCAACGGTCTTCCAGGTCCCGTTAACTTTCACCTGGTTCCATGCGTGTCCAGATTTAGAACCATTTCTTAGAGTGACAACACCGGTCACAACAACCGAACTGAGACCCGACTTCGTCGCCAGGAGCTGGAAGACGTTCGCGTAGCCTTCGCAGACGGTCGTTCCCTTGAAGAAAATACCGCCCGAATCGTGGTCAGGAGTGTATTCAGGCGTCAGAGTACCCGTCTTCTCCCAGACCTTGTGGCCTCCTTCCAACCCGTCATAGTTGTAGGTTGCATGGTTAATGATCCAGGAGTTAATGGTTCGGACCTTGGTTTCCTCATCCATTCCGGGCTTGATGATCTCTGCGACCACTTGGTCGGCCTTGCTATTGATCTGGCCCGAATAATCCTTGGGTGCAAGATGCTGATCGGTTGCCCCCTCAGTTCCCAAAGTGACATGAAGAATCTTGTCTTTGAATGAGTATTGGCGGCCAATAATGAAGGGAACCAGACCGTTTTGATCTTTTGCCTCCTCCAGTGCCGCGTCAATTCGTGAGCCAGATTCTGCTTCTGGGAACTGTGAAAGGTCGATATTTGTGTATCCCATCATCAAGTTCGCAGCGATGTACTTTGACAGCGGCGTTGTCCCCAGCACCTGCACGGGAGTATCTGGGAAGGTTCGCGCCACATTGTCCTTGGATTCCTTCTTCTGGACTTCCTTGGTGTAGCTCAGGTTGGGCGCAAAGTAACCGGTATGTGCCTCTTCCTGATCCTTCTTCAGCTTCTGGAGATCCTCGGTGTAGGTTGAGGGATCGAAGTTATTGATAATGTAGGAGCTGGTAAAGCGAGTATTCCCGATGTGGTAGACGACGTGGAGTTTTGCTCGAGGATCGTTGACCGTCTTCGGGTTTGAGCTCTCAACCCAGCTCTTTTCGGGATCGACAACCAAAGTCTGCATACGAGTGTGTCCATCGGCCATCGTCATGGGGATTTGAGCGGGAAGCTCACTTAAATTATCGAATCCCCAGCGATCCAGACCGAGCTGTCGCTGTGCGTTGAAAGCAATTTCAATAGGTGTATTTCCAAGGGTAGTTTCGATATCGATAAAATTGGACATCTTCGAGATCTTCGCGTTCTTCTTCGCGATTACCGCAACCTGCGTTCCCTTGCTGTTGAGGATACGGTCGAGCTCCTCGTCTGTCAGCCAGCCCTCGCTTGAGCTACCTTTGGAATCTTCCTGGACGGTCAGGAATGCATCCAGTGCGGTGTTCAGAGTCCGGTCTCGTTGGGGTTCGTCATCAGCTCGTTGATCAGAATTCCACGAGGTCTGATTTGTTGATGCAACAAGCTTTGGGTTGAGCCTGGTCTTTCCATCCTTATCGGTGGAATTGAGAAAGACGACGTAGTAGGAGTCAGCGCCTTCGACCGGATCCCATGACACGCTGAAAGTACCGTTGTCTTCCTCGTCCACCGAGATGTTTTGCGGGCGGGGAAGGAAGCCCTTGTCGCTGACGCGAATGCGGCGAACAATTGGGTGTTCAAGAAGCTTGCCGGTCTGCAAGTCGTTGTATTGAACAAGGTAGTACATGGGGAGCAAGCCCCAGCCTGAAGAGCCAGTGATGTCTGCAAGGGGACTTGCGTGTGAATACGAGCGCAGTGTGATCCACGAAGGTGAGATTGAAATACCTTCATAAGCTCCGTACGTGCCGAGCTCAAACCCTAGATCCACATCCAATGCCGCGTCGGAATAGACCGCGAATGGGGTTGCGAACCTTGAACCTTTACTATCGGCCTCATCCGACTGCCGCTTTTCAAAATCGGCGAGCTTGACCTTGGTGGGGATGACCAGTTTGTCACCTTGATTGACTTCCTGCACGCCTTCGAGCCATTCGAATGCGGTGGGGTCATTCTTCTTGAGTTGATCGACAGAGTCGTCAGCGTGAGCAGTAGATGGGATGGCAAAGGAGGCAAGAGTGACAATGCTTAATGCCGCAATGGTGCGTGTGAAAAAGCGTGAGAAGCTCATTTGATTGTTGCCTCCAGAGGTTGGACGGTCTGGCAGTAGATATCCGGGGTGAGTCCCTTACCGTTTGTGCACATCGCTAAGGAGAACTTGGTCGAGTTCGGATCTCCCTGTGCGACGAAAAGGGAAGAGTAGGTCTTCTTCTTATTCTCAGGCTGGAAACCGTTGTATCCCTGGGGTTCTTGAGCGTCCTTCACCTGCGGGTCATCGGAGGTAAATTGGCTGGTATCGGGGGCCTTCAATAGCTGCGCATCCACATCGGAAAGCTTAAAAATCGGGACATCATTCTGTTTGCCTGAACCGGCTAGGAGTGCCTTCGCCTCATCAGTTCCGGGAAGCGGTGATGTGCTTGCGTAGAAAACCCAGCGCAGCGCGTTATCGGGCGATTCCTTTGCGCCAGTTGCATGGTTCTCAAACTTGTAGTCGATCTTGATGATTGACTTTCCATCATTGGTCGTTTGGGGAAGTTTCGATGCGCCTAAGAGAGTGAACTGGAATGAGCCTTGGTCGGTGTAGGCCATGACGGATTTTGATGTGCCATCAAAACGCAGCGAGTAGCTGCCAAGGTAGAGCTTTGAGTCCTCTGCGCTGAAAGTTTCCTTGCCTTCGGGCTGAGGGGAGACGGAGCTGAGGTCGCGCAGCCCGTCATTCGGCGCGGTACTAAAGAAGACGGTCTTCTCGAAGCTTGGCTCTGAGCCGTCGCCCGTTGTGGATCCGGAACCACAAGCTGCCATGGATACTCCCAAGAGAGCACATGTGGCGAACGCCCAAATCCCGCGGTGACGTGACATCATCATTCACGATCCCTTCATCGCAGCGTTTGAAATCTGACCTTATCCTAATGTTCGTCACTGAATAAACGCCAATTTGAGCAATCAATCTCTCATGTCACGAAGCTACATATCTGTTACTTGTGTGGCGAATGTGATTAATGATGCAAATGTTTATGGTCCCCATCACTAACACTCGCTTGGTCTCTTTGAAACCCTGTAGCGTGTGAACTGTTCGTTCGCCGCAGGCTCGCATGCGAGCCGCATTTCTTCGTGAAACTGCCAGGGCGAAACCTCCGAAGTTTGGAGCTATATGAACATTCAACACCCCTCGCGCAAGGCTGTTATCGCTAGCGCTGCAGTTGCTGCCATGACCGTCACCGGAATCGCCGGTACCGCCGTCGCCTCGTCCTTCCGTGATGTCACTCTGGAAGTTGATGGCGTATCTATCCCCGTTTCAGGGTTTATGGGCAAGGTCTCAGACGTATTAGCAACCGCGGGTGTTGAGGTTTCTTCGCACGACCTT
>QWCT01002758.1_pt1 | contig 16005 bp, 16 predicted proteins | sample 1972681 | NCBI WGS metagenome assembly QWCT01 (sample SAMN09866701, study PRJNA288562) | Human oral metagenome isolate pre3_saliva, whole genome shotgun sequencing... | isolation source: mouth | host: Homo sapiens | place: USA: California | reverse complement strand
CGAATAATCACCCCCGGTAGAATATGCTATATTCATTATTTCTAATGTAGATTCATCTAAATTCTTGTCATTATTTGTAAATTCTGAAACTATTTTTTTATATTTTTCAAAATCATCTTCATTTGCTCCATACGGCAATTTCATCCGGTCATCCTTTCTGCAAAAGCTCCTTGCTTTACTCTTTTAAATTATATACCTATATGTTAAAATATAACAGGTTAACCCTGATATTTATTCAGGTTTTATTGCGAATATAATTATTCAATACAAAAATATTTTAAAGAAGGTTTTTTATATGAAACTAGGAATCGTTGGCCTACCGAATGTAGGTAAGAGTACATTATTTAACTCATTGACAAAGGCAGGTGCCACTGCTGCAAACTATCCTTTTGCTACTATTGACCCTAATGTAGGTGTTGTAGCGGTGCCGGATGACAGATTAAAGGAACTTGGCAAATTATATAATACAAAAAAGGTAACACCGGCACTTATAGACTTTGTAGATATCGCAGGTCTTGTAAAGGGTGCCAGCAAGGGTGAAGGTCTTGGAAACCAGTTTTTATCAAATATCCGTGAATGTGATGCCATCATCCATGTTGTAAGATGCTTTGATGATTCAAATATCATCCATGTAGAGGGAAGTGTTGATCCAATCAGAGATATCGAAACTATCAACTTAGAGCTTATATTCTCCGATATTGAGATTTTGGAGCGAAGAATTGCAAAGACTAAAAAAGCTGCTATGAATGATAAAGCCTTAAAGCATGAGCTTGATATACTTTTGGAACTTAAGGATATACTTGAAAATGACAATATGGCAAGCAGCTACACATCTTCTGATGAAGAGGATGTCGCATTTGTAAAATCACTTGGACTTATCACATATATGCCTGTTATCTTCGCTGCAAATGTGGCTGAGGATGACCTTGCTGATGACGGTGCTTCAAATGAGTATGTAGCTAAGGTAAAAGAATATGCCGCAAAGTCAAATGCGAAGGTATTTGTTGTATGTGCAGCCATTGAAGAAGAAATTTCACAGCTGGATGATGAGGAAAAGGCAGAATATCTTGATGCTCTCGGTATCTCGGTGTCAGGTCTTGATAAGCTTATTGCAGCCAGCTATGATCTGCTTGGACTTTTAAGCTATCTTACAGCCGGTGAGGATGAGTGCAGAGCTTGGACTATAAAGAAAGGTACAAAGGCTCCGGGAGCGGCAGGAAAGATTCACTCAGACTTTGAGCGTGGATTTATCAAAGCTGAGGTTATCAACTATCAGGATCTTCTTGACTGTGGCTCTACATCTGCCGCCAAGGAAAAAGGCTTGGTGCGTATAGAAGGTAAAGAATTTATATAAAGGGGGCTTATATGAAAAAAAATACATTACCTGTTTTTGGTGTCGGTCCTATTTATGCCGTCAGTTGTTTACTTCTAACCGCCTTTGGACTTTTCTTAAAAAAGAAAGGATTTCTAAATGGCGGAGATCTTCCCGGCTTAAAATCTGAAGCAATGCGTATAGGCTTTATGCTCATCTTTATCGGAGTTGCATTGTGGATATATGCTGTACTCATTCAAAGAATCAGTAAAGAGATAAGCAGCGGGCATCTGGTAACAATCGGAATATATTCCATTGTCAGAAACCCTATATATCTTGCATTTTTATGTGTGTGTACAGGTATTCTGATAACTGCACATAATGTGTACTTGCTTATAATTCCGGTAGTTTTATATATATTCTTAACTGTACTGATGAAGCAGACTGAAGAAAAGTGGTTGCTTGATAAATTCGGATCGGAATATATAGAGTATTGTAAACATGTCAACAGGGTCATACCCTGGTTTAGACATTAATATATTTATGCCATCACCTGTGATGACGGAATGGAGATTATTATGGCGCTAATGGATTTATTTAAAAAGGCTTTTATGGGGGCAACTGACGAGGAAAATCGAAAAAATAAAGCCAGAATGAGAGAAATATTTAACAGCAGTGTTGCAAACGGTGATGATTACAAGCTGATTTATTGCCATATGGAAAACTGTACCAATGCTGTTATAGTTCAGGTTACAAGACATAGTAACTTTATTGTAGGATACACCTGAAGTTTCTTTACAATTTGTTCCTATGACATACGAACCCGGTATAACCGCAGGTGCAAGACACTCAGTTTCAATCACTCAATCATCTGCAGAAGTGGCTGAGTTCAAGAATTTCTTTAAAAAGGGATTACAATAATTTGTAAATGTGAGAATTATGAATAAAGAAGATATAATTACTGCACTAAAAGAAGCTGTGGTACCCGATGAAGAGTATTATATTAATAGTGAAATAATAGATGCAATGCTTGAGTATCCCGATTCATTCCAATTTGTGAAGCCTATCTTGGAAATAATATCACAAAACCCGAGTGTTGACTTCGGGTCACCCGGAGAGTTGGTCCACTTTGTAGAAAAGTTTTATAAAAAGGGCTATGAAGAAGCACTGATTGAATCGGTAAAGAAAAATCCTACATTTCATAATATATGGATGATTCATCGTTGCTATAATGATGTAAGCTGCACTTTCCATAATGACTTTTTATCGCTGATAAATGAGATTAAAGAAAACCCTTCTAAATCTGCTGATATTATAAAGGCGATTGAAATGTTTAATTGGTAATTATTTAATAAAAAATCTTGGAGCCGGCAAACGCCGATTCCAAGATTTTTTGATTTATCCAACCACTATATTTATAATCTTCTTTGGAACATAAATTTCTTTTCTTATTGTTCCTTCAAGCTTTCCGGCTTCTGATAGAGCTTTCTTACCTGCCTCTATAGCGTCTTCCTTGCTTACATTGGCATCAAGCTCAATAACAAGCTTGGTCTTTCCGTTTATCTGAACAGGAACCTCTATTGTATCCACTTCCTTATGGCTTTCATCAAATGTAGGCCACTCTGCATGGAATACCGAGCCTTCTCCACCAAGCTCTTCCCAAAGCTCCTCACCTATATGAGGTGCAAAAGGTGCAAGCAATATTGTAAATGCCTTTAGTGTTTCCTTATCCACACCGTTCTTTTTGCTGAGCTCATTAAGCTTATTATTGTACTCCATAAAGCCTGCGATAACTGTATTTAAGCTGAATGCATTAAATCTTTGCTCAATATCCGAGATAAGATTTGCACGTACTCTTAAAAGTTCTCTGTCAGCCTCTACATTCTTATCCTTATTGTCCATTACAAGCTTGTAGAACTTATTTAAAAATCTTGATACACCCTCGATACCTCTGTCATCCCAGTCGGCATCAAGCTCAGGCGGACCTACGAAAAGCTCACATTTCCCTTACTCTTACTCATCTTCTGTCCGTCACTACCGTTTATCATACCCTGATTGAAAAGCTTTGTGAAAGGCTCATCAAAATCAACCACACCTATATCATTTAAGAACTTGGTATAGAATCTTGAATAAAGAAGGTGAAGTACGGCATGCTCAACGCCACCGATATACATATCTACAGGAAGGTATTTATCTGCCATCTCTTTGCTTACAAGCTCCTTATCATTGTGCGGATCCACATATCTAAGGAAATACCAGCTTGATCCTGCCCACTGCGGCATGGTGTTTGTCTCACGTTTTGCGGCGGCACCACACACAGGACATGTTGTATTTACCCACTCATCAATAGCCGCAAGTGGTGACTCGCCGGTTCCTGTAGGCTGATAGCTCTCTACCTTAGGCAACTCAAGAGGAAGCTGTTCCTCAGGTACAGGAACATTTCCACAATGTGGACAATGAATTATCGGAATAGGCTCTCCCCAGTAACGCTGTCTTGAGAATACCCAGTCACGAAGCTTGTAGTTGGTAGTCTTCTTACCATAACCCTTTTCTTCAATCATCTGTGGTGCTTCAAGCTTTAACTTCGCACTCTCCATACCATTCCAGTCGCCTGAATTTATCATTGTTCCTACAGCATCTGTGTAGGCTTCTGTCATATTTTCAATTTCTTTACCGTCTTTTGCTATAACCTGAACTATAGGAAGATCAAATTTCTTTGCAAACTCAAAGTCTCTGTCATCATGTGCAGGTACACACATAATAGCACCTGTACCATAGTCAGCCAAAACATAGTCTGAAAGCCAAATAGGTGTCTTTGCGCCGTTTAAAGGATTGATTGCATAAGAACCTGTAAATACACCTGTCTTTTCTTTTGACTGCATTCTGTCTACATTTGACTTCATTGAGCTGTCAAAGATATATTTTTCTACCGCATCTCTTGTCTCATCTGTAGCCAGAGATTTTGCAAGCTCATGCTCAGGTGAAAGTACCATAAAGGTAGCACCGTAAAGAGTATCAGGTCTTGTAGTATAAACCACAATATTTTTGTCCTGTCCATCCACCTTAAAGTTTACCTCGGCACCATAGCTCTTTCCTATCCAGTCCGACTGCATCTTTTTAACCTTCTCAGGCCAGTCAAGCTTGTCAAGATCATTAAGAAGTCTGTCTGCATATGCTGTTATCTTTAACATCCACTGACGAAGATTCTTCTTTGTAACAGGTGTTCCGCATCTCTCGCATTTTCCGTCTACAACCTCTTCATTTGCAAGACCTGTCTTACATGAAGGACACCAGTTGATAGGGAATTCCTTCTCATATGCAAGACCTTTTTTGAACATCTGAACAAATATCCACTGTGTCCACTTATAAAAGTTAGGATCTGTGGTATTTACTTCTCTGTCCCAATCATAAAGTGCCGCGATTTCATTTATCTGTCTTTTGATATTAGCTACATTTTCTGCTGTAGACTTTGCAGGATGAACTCCCATCTTTATTGCGTAGTTCTCTGCAGGAAGACCGAATGCATCCCAACCCATAGGATGAATTACATAATGTCCCTTTAGCACCTGATATCTGCTCCATACATCAGATATTACATATCCTCTCCAGTGTCCTACATGAAGTCCTGAACCTGAAGGATATGGAAACATATCCAAGCAATAGTACTTTGGCTTTTTTCCATCATCAACATTTACAGGGTTTGCTTCCCAGTTTTTCTTCCATTTCTTCTCTATTGCACTATGATTATAATGTGCCATAATCTCTTCCTTTCGCTACCGGTTTAAAGTTGATTAGAGCTTCCCTCCACAAAAGTGAAGTTAAAGCTCTACTCAAAATAAGTTAAATTTTATAAATTAGAATCTGAATTTATCCTCAAAGTAAGCCTTAAGCTCTGCTATCGGAATTCTTACCTGCTCCATACTGTCTCTGTCTCTTACAGTTACAGCATTGTCATTCTCAGAGTCAAAGTCATATGTAATACAGAACGGTGTACCTATTTCATCCTGTCTGCGATATCTCTTACCGATATTTCCTCTGTCATCAAATTCCACATTGTAATACTTTGACAATTCTTCTGATATCTTAAGAGCACCATCATTAAGCTTCTTTGAGAGCGGTAAAATACCGATCTTAACAGGAGCAAGTGCAGGATGGAAGTGAAGAACTGTTCTGGTATCACCACCCTCAAGAGTCTCCTCATCATATGCCGCACAAAGGAATGCTAAAGTAACTCTGTCTGCACCAAGTGAAGGCTCTACTACATATGGAATGTATCTCTCACTTGTCTCATCATCAAAATATGTAAGATCCTGTCCTGAAACTTCCTGATGACGACCAAGATCATAATCTGTTCTGTCTGCGATTCCCCAAAGCTCGCCCCAACCGAACGGGAAAAGGAATTCTATATCTGTTGTAGCATTTGAATAGAAACTAAGCTCCTCTTTGTCATGGTCTCTAAGTCTCATCTGATCCTCTTTGATACCGAGAGCTATAAGCCAATCTCTACAGAAGCCTCTCCAATACTCAAACCACTCAAGGTCTGTACCCGGCTTACAGAAAAACTCCAGCTCCATCTGCTCAAACTCTCTTGTTCTGAACGTGAAGTTACCCGGAGTAATCTCATTTCTGAATGACTTACCAATCTGTCCTATACCGAAAGGTACTTTCTTTCTTGAAGTTCTTTGTACATTCTTAAAGTTTACAAAAATGCCCTGTGCTGTTTCAGGTCTTAAATAAACCACATTTTTAGCATCCTCTGTTACACCCTGGAAAGTCTTAAACATAAGGTTAAACTGACGGATATCTGTAAAATTATGCTTACCACAGGTCGGACAAGCTATCTCATGCTCATCAATGTACTTTTTCATCTCATCATTTGACCATGCATCCACGCTACCTTCTATAGTAACATTATTTTCCTGCATATAGTCCTCAATGATCTTGTCCGCTCTAAATCTCTCATGGCATTCCTTACAGTCCATAAGAGGATCTGAAAAGCTTCCCAAATGTCCTGATGCTATCCATGTCTGTGGATTCATCAAGATGGCACAGTCAACACCTACATTGTATGGTGACTCCTTTATAAACTTCTGCCACCAGGCAGCTTTAACATTATTCTTTAATTCAACACCCAAGTTACCATAGTCCCAGGTATTTGCAAGACCGCCGTATATCTCTGAACCCGGATATACAAATCCTCTTGATTTAGCCAGTGCTATGATTTTTTCCATGCTATATTCCATGAATTTCTCCTTTATTTAAATATAATATAATTAAAGCCATCTACCTTGGCAGTATTATCATCAAACTCGATATCATTTGATACATAGGTGATTTTTCCCTCTGTATACACATCGGCCTTACCGTCTATTAGCGCAATATAATTACCTTTAATCCCCTCCGGTATCTCTATTGAATCCATCTTTGATACATCAATATCTTTAAGATTGTATACCTCTACAGAATTCAAATCAAAGCTGTTGTCTTGAGTGAACTTTGCAAACTCTTTCATACATTCAAATGAGCTGTATGAAAATACCAGTTTTGCCACATTCTTTTTTATTGCGGCATCTTCAAGTTTTACCTGATTATCCGCATTTAACTTATTAAAGTCTTCTATCTCTGCATTGGCAAAGCTTTCAAGCTCATCGCTCTTCGCTTCTGTATCTATTTCTTCAACCAAGGCGGACTTTAGTGTGCCGTCCCCGGATATAAATATAGAGCTTTGATCAGGATGGTATGAATATGACTTATTTCCACCACAGCCTGTCAAAAATAACAGCAATGCTGCAGCCGCCAAATATCCCTTTTTCATGAGCACTCCTCTTCTATATAAATTTATCCGCCCAAAAAGCAGTATAACAATTAAACTATGTCAGAATATTCAAATTTTTATTAAGACACTAGAAACAAGTATGCCACAAATACGGCTCATTTTCAAGGTAGGAGAGATTTTTTATTGTATTTTTGTTCGATATAAAAAGCTCCGATTTAAACGTAGTCGGAGCTTTTTATAATTAATTTTTCATACTATCCTATTACTTAACTACCGGTGATGCATATTTACCGGGATCCTTAGCGGGTTTACAGTATTCTCTCCATTCATCAAAGCTATGAATATCATGCTCTTTTCCGTCTACTGAATTTTCAGCGTTTATTTTAACTCCGTCAAAAGACACTTCCCTACCCTCAGGCAGTATAATTGACATTATTTCCTCTTCACTTGGATTACCTGTAAGTACTATATCCACTGCAATATTCTCCCTTACTTTATCTTCATTCTTATTTTTTATTCCATCGTATAAGCTCTTAAGTTTAGGGAACATATTAAACAGCTTTGTATTATTTTCTGAGATATCTTCTATATCAGTAAAATGTATCTGCCTACATCCTTCAAAAAAGCTTAATGTTCTTACATAGTTCGCATCAAAATCTGACCACAACACCCTACCCATATTTTGTTCCATAAACCTACTAAATTGTGCTGTGTATATTGAGTTTACCCTGTTTTCATCTTCCAAATACTCTATGATATCCTCATATTCTTTTTCAAACAGCTCTCCTGTCTCCACATCAATATATATCATCCTTTTTGTATTATTGGTCTTATCTTCATTTGAAGGCACTATATCTTCCGCCCCGAATACAAGACAGGGCTTATTTTCATACATTCTTGTTGTGAACATAGTATAATCGGTAGGCATTATATTCATATTCTTTTCTTTTAAAATTTCAAGAACATCTATTTCATTTTTTATCTTCCAACCTCCTATACCATAAACCTTTACGTCAAAATTTTCTATATTTCTTTCTAAATATGTTTTATCTGTATCTACATCCCTCATTCTGTTTGAATTCACTGTCATATTCAATTCCACAGCATATTTTAAAGGTATATATAGCATATATCTTATTACAGGGTCTTCACTTTCTTTTATATCATTATCCTGTATCGCACAGAGGGCATTTCCGTCTTCACTAATCCAAAGCCCGTGCAGTTTATTTTTTATTCCCCATGTCACTGTGTAACCGTCATCTACAATCTTATGTGTTGTATTTTCATCCATCTTTTTATCTTTACTTCCACATCCGATGCAAAATATTATGCAAAATACAAATAATAAAAGGGCTCTCTTCATCCTTCTACTCCTCCGTCAATATATCTATCTGTTATCAGGTATAGGCTTATATCTCGACCTTTCCATCTCCTCCGGCTCCATATACTTTCTAAAGTCATCAAAGTTATTAATCTTATGCGGCAATCCGTCTACCGAATGCCTGCCGTCTACTATCACTCCGTCAAACGATATATCCTCCCCATTCTCAAAAAACATATCCGCTAATTCCTTATCACTTATACTATCCGGCAACATGAACGTCACCTTAGCCCTTTCTCCTTCAGATATAAGTTTATCCAGATTCTCCCTTAAATGTGGGAATAATTCATATAGACTCTTACTCTCTTTTGGGATTCTGTCTATATCATATACATATACATCCGTAAAACCTTCCCATACTGATGATGAACTAACAGTAATATATGAATAAAGTGAATTTTGCTTTAAAAGTATCTCATTAAAAATATCCCATTTATCAACAGCAGTTATTCTCTCTCCTTTACTCCGCCTTTCTGAAACATCCCTTGCCCAATCTTCAAAATATGTCTCGTCTTCAATATTGATAAATACAGATTTTAGCTTAGTTTCATATCCATTTTCTATATCTTCACTTGTTTTTTCAGACCACACCATAATGTACGGTTTCCCGTCATATTCTAATGCCATTGCTTTATATGGTCTGTCAGGTTTTATATTATCATCATTATCAAAGATACTTTTCACATCTATTGTTTTGAGTTTTTTTCCTGTTTTAATATCATATATATCAACATTAAATTTATCAAGCTCTGTAGTTTTCAAATTGTATCCCAAATGATTTCCGTTTTCATCCAAAAAAGTATCCAAATATCTTCCCTGTAGGTCATTATCTATAGCGTATTTATTGGGGATTATATCATCATCCTCACCTCCCCATTCCCTATTATCGCCGACTCCCTTATATAAATACATTACATATAATGCATCGTTATCCTCATTAATTTCACTTGCATAATAACCGGTTTTATATGTAAGATCATATCCTCCTCTTTCAATCTTATCTGCTTTTTTAGTACAAGCACTTAAGCATAGGCAAAGTAACATACCTATAAAAATCTTACTTTTTTTCATTTTTTCACCCCACTACCGTATTTTCTCCATAATTATCAGCTTCTTAATAAAAGTTTTCATTTGCTGTCTGGACTTTTACAACACTATTTTTCATATTTGCTTTGCTAATAAACTTATAGTTTATATATTAAATATTAACTATAAAATCAATATATTGTCTATTCTTAGTTATATACTTACAAATTATTGTGATCCATTTACCAATATATCCATAAATGATATTTTTGATCTTGTCATATAATCATATTGATCTTGTAAAAAAATTATCTTATAAAACTTTTTTGCGGGTTCTTCTAAAATATTACATCCACCATTCCACAATTTTTTAATAATTTCTTGATGCTTTTCATTACCTACATCTTCAAACTCAAAAGTAGGATTTTCAATACCACACTCAACTCTTAACAGTTCTTTAAATCCGCTCTCATTAACCGTTCTTATCCTTTTTATAGTATCAGGATCAAATAAACCTGCAACAACGACACACCTATAATTATCTACACTAAATGTTCCGCCACAATAATAATTTCGGGTTAATATACTTTGATTATGCTCTGACATAATCCTATCCTCTTTTTTATAGCTATATAAATAATCCACTACTCCATTAGCCATGTTCTTCATTAAATCAGCAAACTTAAAAGCAGCAACATCCAGTATATTTTCATTTGATTTTTCTATTCTTCTATAATTTTCCAATACAATTTCACTGTCTATCTCACCTCTTCCACTATGTATATCTGTTCTAATATATTCACTATAGTTCTCCTTTTTAGGTGACAAAACTACGCCTATATTATTTGCTCCTACCCACTGTTTTTCATAATTTAGGTAATATGAATATTCATTTGAACTTGTATGATAAAATAACTCACTTATATATAATTGAGTAAATTGTATATATGACTTATTAGGTAAATCCTTGTATACATCATCTATCAAATATTTTATGCTTCCAAATAATGTGGCCAACCCCAGTAAATTATTACTCCGCCTTACAAGATAATTATAATTATTCTCATCTCCAACATTTCCATATAGTAATACATCACTATTCTTTTGTAAAAGTTCTGTAGTTTCGCTGTACAATATGTTTATATACTCCCTTGCCCGCTTGCTGCTCAAAGTGTATATACCCTGATATACAGGATAACTTGAAGGATTTTCAACCGGCTTTATCATAGAGTTTAATAGCTTCTCAAGATTATCACTCTCATCCTCCATACTTACTCTTAAAATATATTCTGCTATAAATTCTTTGGTCGCTTTCTCTTTGGTAAAAATACCTTATCAAAATTCTTGTTTGCAAGTTCTATAATGAATTCCTCTTCATTACATTCTTTCAAAGAAGTATATGTGTCCGATAACTCCTGTGGCGAAAATCCCAATCTTTTCATTTCATTTATTTCACTATCTGTCATTTCGGTAATCAGTTCATCATAACTACCGGAATTATCCTCTACCAAAGAACTGTACTCTATATATTTTTTATCAACTTCATATGCAAATTTATTATTTTTATTTTGGCAACCGCATAAAATAGCTAACATTAAACCTGCTATATAAAATATACTTCTTTTCATTACTTCTCCTCCTATTATCAACTTCTAATCAAATAATATTAGCTTAAATGCCCTTTCTTACATCTAACTTTATTATACTTTTTATATAAATTATGTAAACCCGAAATACTTATTATAATTTTATTTTACTCTTTTTATAACTATAGATCTCCCCTTGCCTATATCTTTTTCCATACAAAAAACAGGGACTTTCATCCCTGTTTTCATTTATTATTTATTATTTCAACAACTCTCCCATTGTATGCCAGCCAAGTACTGCACATTTTACTCGTGCAGGCATATGTGAAATATCTCTTAGGGCTCCGGCCTCATCAAGTTCCTCTATCTCTTCCTCGCTCGCTTCTCCCTTTATCATACGAAAGAACATATCTGAGAGTCTGATAGCTTCATCCTTTTCAAGACCTATTACCATATCAAGCATTATATCTGCTGAAGCCTGTGATATGGCACATCCGTCTCCTACGAAAGCTCCGTCTTCTATGATGCCTTCATCATTTACTTTAAGCTTTAAGGTGATATGATCGCCACAGCTTGGATTGACACCGTCCAGTATAAGATTGGCACCGGGAAGATCATGTTTATGATAAGGTCTTAAATTATGCTCTGTCAGAATTTCATTATAAAAGGCTCTGTTCTCACTCATCGTATCCCATCTCCTTTCTTATCTCTAAAAGAGCAGCTGAGAGTGCATCTATCTCTTCCTTTGTGTTATAGAAAGAAAGACTTGCTCTTGTGGTTGAATTTATTTTTAAATGTTGTAAAAGCGGCTGTGCACAGTGATGTCCGGCTCTTACCGCAATACCCTTTGAATCAAGTATCGTTGATACATCATGCGGATGCACTCCCTCAAGTATAAAGTTTATTATACCGCTGTGCTTAGAAGGATCCTTTGAACCAAGTATTCTGACATACTTGTTCTTTGAAAGAACCTCCATAGCATACTCACTCAGCTCTCTTTCGATATTTTCTATCTTCTCATATCCTATGCTCTCTATATAGTCGATAGCTGCCGCAAGTCCAACTGCACCCTCTGCATTTACAGTACCGGCCTCAAACTTATGAGGTAGTGGCGCAAATGTCGCTTTTTCTTTGGTAACATACTCTATCATCTCTCCACCGCTAAGGAATGGAGGCATGGAATCAAGTAATGCCTTCTTACCATAGAGTACACCGATACCCATTGGTCCGCAAAGCTTATGACCTGAGAATGCAAAGAAGTCCGCATCCAATTCTCTTACATCTATTTTCTTATGAGGTATGCTCTGTGCACCGTCAACAACAACTACAGCTCCCACACTATGAGCTTTTTCAATAATATACTCTATAGGTGTAGGTATTCCAAGTACATTTGATATCTGTGTACAAGCTACCAGTTTTGTTTTTTTATTTATTTTAGAGTCTATCTCAGCCTTTGTAATCTCACCGTCTTCCTCACAGTCAAGGAATACAAGTTTAGCTCCTGTAGCTCTTTCCACCATCTGCCATGGAAGCATATTTGAATGGTGCTCAAGTATACTTACAACTATCTCATCACCGGCCTTTATATTGTTTAGACCGTAGCTGTATGCCACAAGGTTTAAACTCTCTGATGCATTTCTGGTAAAGATTATCTCTTCACTTCCTGCTGCACCTATAAACTTCGCCACTTTGTTTCTGGCATTCTCATAGTCCTCGGTAGCTTCCACACTGAGTTTATACACTCCTCTTAAAGGATTTGCATTGTGATGCTTATAAAAATCATTCATCGCATCCAACACTATCTGCGGTCTTTGTGATGTAGCCGCATTGTCCATATATATTACATCATCGTATGCTAAAAGCGGAAAATCGTTTCTGTATATACTCTTACTCATCTTCACTGCCTCCAAGATAAAGATTTACCTTTTCTTCAAGTCCGGCATTTTCAAGCTTCTTGCTGATAGCATCTATTCTGGCTCTAGCCACCATCTTTGTAACACTTTCCTTGTCCATACCTCTTGAAGTAAGATAGAAAAGCATACCTTCATCAAGATTTCCTATGGAAGCACCATGTGTTCCCACTACATCTTCCTCGGCACAGAGTATTACAGGTATACTCTGATTGTGGATATTCTGACCTAAGAGAAGTACATCCTCGGACTCCTCTCCGGTTGCATCTTTTGCGCCTCTCTTAAAATCAATAGTACCTCTTAGAAGCTTCTTTGAATTGTCATTAAGTACTCCTGAGGCTATCATTTTGCAATTACTTGACTTTCCTATATGGTCCGCCACATAGTTAAGATCTATCTGTTCCTCGGCCTTACCATAGTAGCCAAGATCTGATATAAACTCACTTCTCTTGCCTGTAAGGCTTGCTCTTGCTCCTGCAAATATTTTCTCTCCACCAAGTAAGAGCTGTACAAGCTCAAATGAAGCGTCTTTTTCAACATTTGCGCCTATATCATTGAGTGAAATATCACTGTCTGACTGAAGTCCTACCTGGTACAATTTTACCTTTGCATCTTTCTCTGCAAAAACGAATGTCTGTACCGCCAAAGCACCTGCATTCTCCTCATTTGAAGAGTAATCCATCCATACATTGACATCGCTGCCTTCAGCCGCATAGATATTTTGCATTTTCATTTAAAACTTTTATATTTGCACTGCCTGTTTCACTTGGTATAGAAACAGCAGTCTCATTCATCTTTAGCCATCTCCAGGTAAGAACCGGTATTCTGTTTAAAGTAATATCTCTCATTAACCAATACTTCCTTTCATCTCTAATTGAATGAGATTGTTCATCTCTACCGCATACTCAAGCGGCAATTCTTTTGATACATTGTCGGCAAATCCGCTTACGATCATTGCCTTTGCATCCTCTTCACTGATACCTCTGTTCATCAGATAGAATACGGCATCATCACTGATTCTTCCGATTCTTGCCTCATGACCTACATCGGCATCTGCACATCTGATATCCATAGCAGGCACTGTATCCGAGCGTGATATATCATCAAGCATCAAGGACTCACATGATACTGCAGCCTTTGCATTCTTTGCTTTTTCAGATACCACTACAGCATTTCTGAATGTAGATATACCGCCACCCTTTGAAATTGATTTTGTATTAATAAATGAAGATGTATCAGGTGCCGCATGTACTACCTTTGAACCTGTATCAAGGTTTTGTCCTGCACCTGCGAATGTAATTCCTGTGAATTCCATTCTTGCACCTCTACCCTTTAATATACTCATAGGATAAAGATATGATACATGTGAACCGAATGAACCTGAAACCCATTCAATTCTTCCGCCCTCTTCCACAACAGCTCTCTTTGTGTTGAGATTGTACATATTCTTTGACCAGTTCTCTATAGTCGAATATCTGAGTCTTGCATTCTTTCCTACATAAAGCTCCACACATCCTGCGTGAAGATTGGCCACATTATATTTTGGTGCCGAACATCCTTCAATAAAGTGAAGATCCGCACCCTCATCTACGATAATAAGTGTATGCTCAAACTGTCCTGCACCCTTTGCATTAAGTCTGAAATATGACTGCAATGGAATATCAAGATGAACACCCTTCGGTACATATACAAATGAACCGCCTGACCATACCGCACCATGTAATGCCGCAAACTTGTGATCGTTCGGCTTTACAAGCTTCATGAAATGCTTTTGAATCATATCTGCATATTCACCATGCATTGCACTCTCAAGATCTGTATATACAACGCCCATCTGTGAAACTTCATCTCTTACATTGTGGTATACAAGCTCCGAGTCATACTGTGCACCTACACCTGCCAAAGATTTTCTTTCAGCCTGTGGTATACCGAGTTTTTCAAATGTATCTTTGATATCCTCAGGAACATCAGACCACTTTGTCTTCATATGTGTATTAGGTCTTACATAAGTAACAATATTGTCAATATCAAGACCGTCTATAGAAGGACCCCATGGCGGAACTTCCATCTGATTATATATCTGTAATGCCTGCAATCTGAAATTCTGCATCCAGGCAGGATCGTTCTTTTCTTTTGAAATCTGAGACACTAACTCAGGTGTAAGACCTGCAGCTATTTTGAAGTTGTCCTTATCTTCATTTCTGAAGTCATACATACTTCTGTTAATGTCTTCTACATATGTCTTTTCCTTCATTATTTGCTCTCCTGAATATACTTTTCAAATCCACGCTCATTGATTTCATCAACCAAAGAAGCATCTCCTGTCTTTATGATTTTTCCGTCTACCATAATATGTGTATAGTCAACCTTTAATGACTCAAGTATTCTTGTACTGTGAGTAATTATAAGGAGAGCACCGTCTTTTTTCTTCTGGTATTCCTTGATACCGGCTGAAACTGTTCTTACAGCATCCACGTCAAGTCCTGAATCTGTCTCATCAAGTATTGCAAGCTTCGGTGAAAGCATAAGAAGCTGTAATATCTCGGCTTTTTTCTTCTCACCGCCTGAAAATCCTACATTCAGGGCTCTGTTTGCATACTCGCTGTCCATGTTCAAAACTTCCATGTCCTTTGCAAGGTCTTTTTTAAACTGCATCATCTTTACTCTCTTGCCGCTTACAGACTCTACAGCATTTCTGATAAAACTGCTGAGTGGAAGACCCGGTACCTCAAGAGGATTCTGGAATGATAAGAACATTCCCGCCTTTGCACGCTTGTCTGCTGATTCATCAATTATATTCTTACCGTCAAATATAATTTCTCCGCTGTTTGCAACATATCTGGGATTACCCATAAGAGCATATCCCAGTGTTGACTTACCTGCTCCGTTCGGTCCCATAAGTACATGTGTTTCGCCTTTTTTAATTTCTATATTTACTCCATGAAGAATTTCCTTTAAATTCTCATCATCTTCTATGGAAACTGTTAAATTATTTACATTTAATAATGACATTG
>QWCT01001809.1_pt1 | contig 16024 bp, 13 predicted proteins | sample 1972681 | NCBI WGS metagenome assembly QWCT01 (sample SAMN09866701, study PRJNA288562) | Human oral metagenome isolate pre3_saliva, whole genome shotgun sequencing... | isolation source: mouth | host: Homo sapiens | place: USA: California | reverse complement strand
GGCTGAAAAGAGGCCTTTGCGGAATCGGTACTCAGACCGAAAGAAGGAGGAATTATGACTTACAATCCAAAATCATTAGAAGCAGAAGAATTCATTTCCCACGAGGAAATTCTGGAAACGCTCCGTTTTGCGGATGAGAAGAAAAACGATCGGGCGTATATCGAATCCCTATTAGAAAAAGCCAAACCGAAATATAAGCCGGACGGAAGTCTGGACTGTGCCGGATTAAACCACAGAGAGGCGTCCGTTCTTTTAGCGTGTGAGATTCCCGATTTGAATCAAAAGATGATTTCCCTCGCAGAGGAAATCAAGAAGGCCTTTTACGGCAACCGAATCGTACTTTTTGCCCCCCTCTACCTCTCGAATTACTGTGTAAACGGCTGTACGTACTGCCCGTATCATGCGAAGAACAAGACGATTGGAAGAAGAAAGCTGACACAGGAAGAAATCAAAAAAGAGGTTATCGCTTTGCAGGACATGGGGCATAAGAGACTTGCGCTTGAGGCCGGAGAAGACCCGATCAACAATCCGATAGAGTATATTCTGGAGAGTATCAAGACCATTTACAGCATTCATCATAAAAATGGAGATATTCGTAGAGTCAATGTCAATATTGCGGCGACCACAGTGGAGAATTATCGGAAGTTAAAAGAGGCCGGTATCGGAACCTATATTCTTTTCCAGGAAACCTATCATAAAGAGGGGTATGAGGCTTTACATCCGACCGGACCGAAGCACAACTATAAGTATCATACGGAAGCGATGGACAGGGCGATGGAAGGGGGAATCGATGATGTGGGAATCGGTGTTCTCTTCGGACTGGATAAGTATCGTTATGAGTTCGCAGGACTCCTAATGCACGCGGAGCACCTGGAAGCCGTGCACGGCGTGGGCCCGCACACCATATCCGTACCGAGATTGAAAAAGGCCGATGACATTGATCCGACCCAGTTTGACAACGGAATTGATGATGAAATCTTTGCGAAAATCATTGCCTGCATTCGCATTGCCGTACCTTATACCGGAATGATTATCTCGACCAGAGAGTCGGAAGAAGTGCGGAAGAAAGCGCTCGCCATGGGGATTTCCCAGATTTCCGGTGCGTCCAGAACTTCCGTAGGCGGATACACGGACAAAGAAAGACCGCATGATACGGAGCAGTTTGACGTTTCCGACCAGAGAACTCTCGATGAAGTGGTGAAATGGCTTATGGACCTCGGCTATATCCCGTCTTTCTGTACCGCTTGCTACAGAGAAGGGAGAACCGGCGACCGCTTTATGTCCCTTTGCAAGTCCGGACAGATTCAGAACTGCTGTCATCCGAACGCTTTAATGACTTTGGCGGAGTACCTTACCGACTATGCAAGCCCCGAAACCAGAAAATGCGGGGAAGAGCTTATTGAGGAGGAATTGGAGACGATTCCGAACGCAAACCGAAGCAGAATTGCAGGGGAGCATATAGAGAGCATTTATCAGTCCAATAAGAGAGATTTTTACTTCTAACTTTATGTATGAAAAATTGGCAGAAGATGATTTTCTGTCATTTTGTGATTGCCGTATGGGGACAATCTGAGCCCGTGGGTTCTTAGTTTTTGGTATTGTAAAAACTTAGAACCCCTACGAGGCGAGGTTATCGAGAGCGTGTCCCCATACGGCAATGCAAAATAAAGAAAGTTTAACTCAATCATCTGCACTTAAGGAGGAACTATGAGCTTACAGGACACACCGCAAAGTGAGCGTGTTCATATCAGCTTCTTCGGGAGAAGAAACGCAGGGAAATCGAGTCTCGTGAATGCTATTGCGGGGCAGCCGGTTTCCCTCGTTTCGGATATCCTCGGAACGACGACAGATCCGGTCAGAAAATCCATGGAAATCCTGCCTCTCGGACCGGTGCTTCTCATTGATACCCCGGGAATCGATGACGAGGGCAGTCTTGGAGAAATGCGTGTCGCCCGCAGTAAAGAGGTAATGCGCGAGACGGATATCGCATTGCTTGTTTTGTCTGCGAAGGTTTTTTTAGAGGAAAGTACCGAGGCTTTACCCTCGGAACTGCCATTTCTTCCAAAGCGGGAAAAGCTCCTTTTGGAAGTCTTTCAAGAGGAAAATATCCCTGTGATACTGGTTTTCAGTCAGATGGACAGACTAAGCGATACGGAAAAAATAGAGCTGAAAAAGGCGCTGGAAGCCTTAGAACGGAAAAAACGAGCGTACGGCATCCAAAGTATTCAGCGTTGTTCCAACCTGTCTTCGGAAGAAAGTGCAAATTTCACCGGAACCGGAGGAAATAAAGAAAAAAGAGTAAGTGAAGCAGCTCCCGGCACTGAAGAGTGCAAGGGAAGAAAAAGCGCTTCAGGAACCGGAGTGAGTGAGAGAATCGAAGCCGATAAACGAAGCGAAGGTATCGAAGCCATTAAAGATGCCTTGGGAGAGCTTCTTCCGAAGGAGGAAGGAAGAAGGCTTTTTTCGGGTCTTTCGAAAGAGGGAGACTATGTTGTTCTCGTGACACCGATTGACGAATCGGCACCGAAGGGAAGGCTTATTTTACCGCAGCAGATGGCGATTCGAGATCTTCTCGACTATCATGCTATCCCCATTGTTACGCAAGTAGAGGAATTAAAGGCAGTCATGGAAAGTCTCGGGAAAAAAGTAAAGCTTGTAGTAACGGATTCGCAGGCCTTTAAGGCGGTGGAGAAGATTTTAGAGAAAGATGTTCCGCTTACCTCCTTTTCTATCCTTATGGCAAGGTACAAGGGCTTTTTGTCTTATGCCTTACAAGGCTGTGCGATTTTGGATTCCTTGGAGGACGGAGATAAGATTTATATCGCCGAGGGCTGTACGCACCACAGACAGTGTGGAGACATCGGTACGGTGAAGCTCCCTAAGATGCTGGAAAAGTATAGCGGAAAGAAGCTAAGCTTTGTTTTTACGGAGGGAAAGGGATTTCTTTCTGAAGAAGAGCAGAAAGAACTGAAGCTTATGATTCACTGCGGTGCTTGTATGCTCAGCGAAAGAGAAGTACAATCCAGATATCGGGATTTTCTGCATAAGGGAATTCCTATCTGTAATTATGGCCTTGCTATGGCAAAAATGACGGGGATTCTGGAACGCTCAGTCAGTATGCTCCGGGAGCCGAAGCCGGATTTCAGTACTATTTTGCTGTAGAGAGACAAAAATAGTAAAGAGTACGGGGTAAAATGGGGGAAATGCCGGGAGAGTTTTGTCCTGTTTTTTTCGAAAAGGAAGGGGTTATATGGTACGTTTGATACATACGGCGGATTTACATTTGGATTCGGCATTCTCTTCCCGCTTTTCCAAAGAAGAGGCGGAGGAAAGGAGAAGGAATCTGTTAATTGCCTGGAATAAACTTCTTCAATACGGTATCGAAAGGAAAGTGCAGGCCATCCTCATTTCCGGGGACTTGTTTGACAGTCCGGTAGTTTCCCGCTCTACTATGGAGATTTTCCTTTCTTCCATAAGGAAGAATCCGGAGATTTCTTTCTTTTATTTGAGGGGAAATCACGATACAAAAAATACCTTTCGTTTCCGGGACGATCTTCCGAAGAACCTCTTTTTATTTTCCAAAGAGGGAAAAAAGTATCGCCTAAAGGAAAAGTTGGTACTCCTTGGACAGGAGTTTTACGGAACGGAAAGAAGGAACGAATTTCCGGAAGAGCCGTACGGAACGGAAAGAAGGAGCGAGTTTCCGGAAGAGTCGTATGGAACGGAAAGTCTGCTTGAACTTCCGGAAGAGCCGGAAGAGTTGGTAGAGGAAGAGCTTCTTTCGCCATCGAGTGCCAAGGATGCGGTGCAGAGTATATGGAATCTGAAAGAAGAGGATTGTAATATTCTGATGTTGCATGGGGCGCTTAGAGAAGGTGGACCTGAAGTCCAAAATGAGCAGGGAATTTCATTAAAGCAGCTTTCCCGGTATCCGATTCACTATCTGGCTTTAGGTCATATTCATAAGAGAGAAGAAGGAAAATGCGGCTCTCTTTACTATATTTATCCGGGCTGTCTTCAGGGCAGGGGCTTTGATGAGGAGGGAGAGAAGGGCTTCTATTATTTGGAAATAGAAGAGGAAACGAAGGAAATCAAGGCGGAGTTTGTTCCCTTAAAAGAAGGAGAGTTTCGTATTATTCCGCTTTTTCTTAGCGAAGAAGACGGTACGCTGGATGCGGAGGAGAAAATCAGGGAAAGCCTTAAAAAAGAGGGGGCGGAAGCGAAGGACAGCGTAAGAATTATTTTAAAGGGAGAAAAGAGAGCGGAGGAAGAAAGGAATCTGCGCTATCTGGAAAAGCAGCTGGAGGAAGAATACGCCTATATTGAGATTAAAGAGGAAACAAAGCTTAAGCTTCGAAAAGAAGAGTTTATTCATGAGAAGGGTCTTAAGGGAGAATTTCTTAGAATGGTCTGTGAGAGTGAGAGTTTAAGCGAGGAAGAAAAAGAGAAGCTGATGATTCTGGGAATAGGGCTTTTACAGGGAGAAGAATTATGATAATCGAGTCATGCTATATTGCACAATTTGGAAAGTGGAAAGAAAAGAGCTTTTCCTTTTCGGATTCCCTGAATTCTTTTCTTTGGGAAAATGGCGAAGGGAAGACCACTTTGATGCACTTCTTCCATATCATGTTTTACGGACTTTCCGGGGAGAGAAAGCAGGAGGTTTCCGAAAATGACAGAAAGCATTATATGCCTTTTCAGGGAGGAAGCTTTGGGGGAAACATTCATTTTCAGGAAAATGGGAAAAAGTACATTCTGGAAAGAAGCTTCGGCCTTAGAAAGGCAGAGGACAGCTTTCGCCTTCTTACGGAGCAGGGAAAGGAAAGTCATGATTTTTCGGAAAATATAGGGGAAGAGATTTTTTCCCTTGATTCGGAAGCCTTTCAGAGAGTTTGTATGATTAGCCATGAGGATCTCTCCTTTCACTTTAATTCCGCGGTACATGCGAAGCTGGGAAATGTCTCCGGAGATGAGGAAGACATGAAGAAGTTTCAAAAGGTACAGGATACTTTAAAGGATGCTATCAATGCGCTTTCTCCGAATCGGCGGACGGGAGCCATTTTCAAGAAAAGATTGGAAGAGGAAAGCCTTATGGCAGGGCTTTCAGGAAAGAAAAAAGAAGAAGAAAATGTACTCAGGCTGGAGGACGAAGTGCTCCGGCTGAAGGAGGAAGAAAGAAAGATAGAGGAAAGAGAAAAAGAACAGGAAAAAGCGGTTCGAGAGGGGATTTTAGAGAAAGAAGCTTTGGGAAAAAAGGTCGAGTACCGAAAGCTTTTGGAGGAGCTGGAGAAGGCCCGCACCCGATATGATAATGCACTGCGGTGGTATTATCAGGAGCGCTTCAATGCTTTAAGTTCTTCCGAGAGAGACAGGCTTTGGAAGGAAGAAATTCCGGAGCTAAAGAGAAAGATAGCCTCTCTTAAAGAAGAGGCGAAGAAACCCGAATTGGACATTTCCCGAGAGGAGAAGGAGATAGGGCAGAAGAGAAATCCGCTTCCTCTTTTTCTGCTTATTTTTGTCTTTTGCTTTTTGCTTTTATTTATTCTAAAAATCAGCGGACTTTCGATTCCTGTTCCGGGAAGCCTGTCTCTACTGATTGCCCTTCTTCTAAGCTGTATTTCTTTTGCCGTTTTTTACGGAGAAAAGGAAAAGAGGAAGTCGGAACTCGGGAAAAAACAGGGAGAGGAAGAAAGGAGAAAGAAGGAAGAGGCTTTAAAAATGGCTTCTTTGGAGGAACTTCTTCTGCGTTCTCATAAGCTCGAAGAAATGGGCACTTTAGAACGCTTCCTTTCTAAAGAGGGAGAACCGGATATAAAGGGCGAGGAAGAAAAGCCCTTTTCCCTGGAGGAAAGACAGAAGAAGCTGGAGGAAATTCGAGAGGAAGGAGAAGTGCTGAGAGACAGGATAAGGGAAAAGCGTGAGGAAAGGGAAGAAAGAGCGGAGACATTCATGGCGCTTACCGAGCAGGAAAGGAGACTCGCCTCTGTGAGAGAGGAAAGAGTCGCCATGGAAGAGCGCATCCACATTTTACAGCTTTGTAAGGATTATATGGAGAAAGCGAAGGAAGCTTTTTCCGCCCAATACAGTGCTCCCATTTTAAAGGCCTTTGGGAAATATTTTAAGGAATTAAGCGGACTGGAGATGCAATTTGTCATGACGGATGACTTGGAATTGGAGTTTTTAGAGGGAGGAATCAGAAGACCTACAGCTTATCTTAGTGAGGGTTTGCAGGATCTTTGCCGGCTTTCCCTAAAGCTTGCGATTTTTGATGCCATGTTCCCGGAGAAAAACGGCGTGCTTTTCCTGGACGATCCCTTCTGCCACTTTGATGATGAGAAGGGGAAAAAAGGTCTGGAGCTTCTTAGGAAGCTCGCAGAGGATAGACAGATTCTGTACTTCAGCTGTTCTCTTGTGCGTGCTGTTTAATTAGGCGAAGGTTTAGCACTTTGTTCCGCTTCTTATGGAAAGGAAGAAGTATAGCACTATATAGAGGAAGAAAGACTGTGAAATGACTTCACGGTCTTTTTTTATGCTTAACATCTGCTTATCTTCTCTAAAAACAAGTGGATAAAAATACAAGATGGGACTTATACATTAAAAAATAAAACCGATATACATTTATGGTAAGATGTTTTAATAAAAACATCCCTGGATAACAGCGGAAGATGGGGAACGCCCGTGGGACTAGTGTATATCCGGCAAAAAAAGAGTTCAGCACTCCCTATGCCTGAACCGAGAGCGCCGAAGGAGTTCCTGCCCGGTGGTGAATTTCCCCTTCTTTGCAGCTTTTTACTTCTCTGTTTTATAAAAAAGAGACAGCGAAGCTTTGCTTTGAAATGAAGCAGGAAAGAAGTGAGGGAAAGTTATGGAAAGAAAAATGAAAAAATGGCTGTCCTTTTTGGCGGCTACGGCAATGGTCTTTGCTATGACATCGACCGGCTTTGCGAGGAGATTTGATAAGGATCATCCGAACTTGAGTGATTTGGGAGGAACTACGGCTCCGAATGTAGGAGCGACAGCAGGCCAGGACATCCTGTCAAACACGGTTTCCTTTAACAAGGTGATTTTAGTGGAAGGGGCAGGGACGGAAGCGGTAGATGAGCCGAATGTAAGCTGGAAGTACACTCTTCGTCCGGCAAAAGAGACCGGAGAAGATAAGATAAATGAGGGTAAGATCCCGGATGTAACAGCTAGTTATAAAAACGGTACAACATCCATTTCAGATGGAACGAATACCGTTCTCGTTTATCCCGGTACAAAGGAGCAAATCGGAGCCGCAGCAGGACAAACAACGGTGGAAAAAACGGTGGAATTTAAATCAGGAGACACCGAGTTAAACGGCCTGAGCATTTCCGCAGCACAGAAGCAGCAGACCTTTAAGAAGACGGTAAGCTTTACCTTCGTGGAAGCCGCATTTACAAAGCCCGGAGTTTATCGCTTCGTTATTAAAGAGGATAAAACAGACGGCGCGAATAAAGATGAGGTGGAGGACACAGCCGGACTGGAAGCGGATCATACAAATCCCACAAGTCCCAAGAAAGAAGCTCCTTATCAGGCAGAGCGCTTTCTCGATGTCTATGTAAAAGAGGTAGTTAGCGGAGCAACAAAGAGCTACAAAATCTACGGCTATGTTATGCACAGCGGAGACACGGAAAAGGAAAGTAATAAAAAAGGAAACCACTGGACTAAGCACAAGAACTCCGGTTATGACGGAGGCGAGTTAAAGAGAACCGGCAATGATACTCCGCAGGGCTATACCAAGTATGAGCCGAAAAAACTGAAGGTAAGAAAGAGAATTTCAGGATTAGTTCCGAAGGATACCAAGTTCGGCTTTGAAATCCAACTCTTACACGGTGCAACAGAAACAACTGTGGGAAATGATATAAAGACCATGCAGATTAAGGCAAAGTTCACTCCCACTCCCGGAACATATGAGGTTATGACAATTGAAGCTTTTCATGCCAGAACTCTCGAACTTAAGGACGGAGATGCGGTTGAGGTATTCGGCCTTCCGAAAGGCTCCAAGGTAAAGGTAAGAGAGCAGAACAAGAACTTTGTCGGAGCTGTTACTTCCGACAGCTGGGTTTATACCGCCATTGATTTTGCGGACGGAAATAAGGAGCCGGAGGCAACGGGAAAAGGACATAAAGTTTTAAAGCCTGTATCTGCAGGAGCGGTAAATGATACCTATTCGGACTTTGTAGAAAGAACCCTTGCAAAAGATGTCGGTGTGGATTACCACAACCATGTGGACGAGATTACACCGACCGGCGTAGTGCTTACGGTAGTTCCTTACGCTATGATGGTTCTTGTGGCAGTAAGCATGGGCTTTATGTTCCTGACGAAGAGAAAGGAAGAGTAGTGAAGGGAGCGTAAGATGAAGCTTGGTGTGATTGCCGCGAAAGTCGGAGATAAGATCATCGTCATCTTCGCGGTAATACTCATGATTCTTCTGATGAGCTACGGAAGCTTTTCCCTCTGGTATACCTATATGACCATGCAGGAGGGCTTTCTGAACAATGAACTGATGGCACTAAAGCCCTTCACAAAGGAGGACGAAACCCTGAATTTTCAGGATCTCCTTGTATTAAATGAGGATGTTCGGGCTTGGATCACGATAGACGATACCCATATTGACTACCCTATGGTACAGGGGGAGAGCGATATGGAGTATGTCAATAAGGATGTGATGGGGAACTTTGCTCTTTCCGGTTCCATTTTCATGAGCTACCGGAACAAGCCCGATTTTTCCGACCCCTATATTCTGACCTATGGACATCACATGGACAGTGGGGGAATGTACGGAGACATTATGAAGTTCATTGATCCGGAGTACTTTGAAGCACATCGGAGCGGAAGTCTGATATTACCGGACAAAACGCGGAAGCTGGAAATTTTTGCCTGCTATGAAGGAGATGCGTATGATCCCTATATTTACAATGTTTCGGATAAAGAAGGAAATATGGGAGAGTTTTTGGACTACATTCGGGAAAATTCCCAGCAGTATAGAGAGATTAATATAAAGGATACGGACAGGATTATCAGCATGTCTACCTGCGTTTCCGCTTCCACCAATGGACGAATGGTGGTATTTGCCCGTATCAATCCATAGAAAGGGAGGAGGACGATGAGGCAAAGAAAACGATTGTTTAATATAGTCTTTTTCGTCCTGCTTTTTTCCTTGGAAATGGCCTTTTCTTTGCAAGCAAGAGAAAGAGAGTTCGGAAAATTGATTCCGGTCACGGTGGAAATCCCTTTCAGCCTGGAGCTAAGCGGTAGAAATGCGCCACAAAGCGATTTTCGTATCTATATGGAACGCTCCGTGGAGAGCCCCAATGCGCCTTTGCCCGACCCGTATTATATAGATATACAATGCGGAGAGGGGAAGGAAAAAAGAAGTTTCACGAACATGGAGTTTTTGGAAACGGGAGTGTATCTCTATACAATCCGGCAGGAGCAAAAGAACTATGAGGGCTTTAGCTATGACAGCGCGGTATATGATATAGAGATACAGATTTTAAAGGCGGACCTGAATAAAGACGGAAATGTAGTAGAGCCTTATCTTTATGCAGTGGTACAGGGACAAAAAGAGGGAGAAGAGCAAAGAGCAAGTAAGATCAGTTTTGTCAATGAGTATCTCGGAAAAAGGGCAAAGGGTCTGGATAAGAAAAAAGTAAAGAGAGGAAACTACCCCGCCTTAAAAAGTCGCGCATCTTCCGGACGGAGCGAGGTGCTTTCGGCGGAAAGGAATCCGATAGACAGGTTTAGCAAGGCTTTACCTAAAGCGTATTTGGCGGCAAAACGTTTTGCCAGAGGAGATGTTTGTAAAAATCTGCTCTATGGACTTACTACTTTTCTGACAACGGGTAGCCTTCTGTTTTGGTTTTACCGATTAAGAAGACAAAGAGATGAAACAATGGAAAAAAATGAATGAGACTTTTTCCGCTTCCGGGTTCAAACGAATTCGTTTAAGAGAGAGGGAATCGGGAAGAGTAAGAAAAACCGTTTTTCTGTCGGGTATGCTCGAAAGAGCGTAAGGGTGCCCGAAAGATGAGCGGTTTTTTTAAGTGAAAAGATAGATTTTAGCGTCTTATGCACTATAGCAAAGAGAGACTTTATCGTGTAAAATAAGGAAATCGAAAGATGGTGTTTTTAAGGTATCATTGCTATACTAGAGAGGATTTACAAATGAATTTGGCACTGATTGTGAATCAGAGTAAAGAGGATGCGGAAAGCTTTCAGCATATTATCCTGCAGAATCTTTCGGAGAGGAACATTCATCCCGGAATATTTTTAAATAAAGATTTTCAAAGGGAAGATTTTACGGATATAGATTGTATTATCACTTTGGGAGGCGATGGAACCATTCTTCATACGGCGGGAGTGCTTTCCGGCATGGAAGTACCGATTTTGGGGATTAATGCAGGGCATCTCGGCTATCTTACCGAAATTCGAAAAAGGCGAGAGATAGACAGTGCCTTAACAAGACTCCTCGCGGGAGATTATGTGGAGGACAGGCGTTCTATGCTTCGAGGCAAAATTCTTCGTGACGGTAAGGAGATTTTTTCAAGACTTGCCCTGAATGAAATTCTGATTTCCCGCGTCAGGGGAGTCAGTATTCACCACTTTCAGGTTTATTGTGACGGAATGGAAATGGTTCGCTATTCCTCCGACGGCATTATTATTTCCACCCCCACCGGTTCTACAGCGTATAATCTTTCTGCAGGAGGCCCTATTATCTCTCCGGAAGCAAAGGTTTATATTATGAATCCGATTTGTGCGCACAGCCTGAATGCCAGGGCGGTGGTGCTGGACAGCGGAAGAGTTCTGGAAATTCTTATGGAAAGGGGAGATCAGGTTCTGTCCTTTGACGGAGAAGAGCCGGTGGAGCTTTTTGCCGGAGATCGGGTGATTATTCAAAGGGCGGAGGAAGAAACCGTACTGGTAAAGTTTTCCAAGGAAAGCTTCCTGCACACTTTACGCGAAAAAATGTCCTTAGTGTAACTTGGGATGAATTAAAAGAAAGGGTTTCCATGAAGAAAGATCGCCAGGATAGAATTCTTTCTCTCATTAAGGAAGAGGATATAGAAACACAGGAGGAGCTGGCAAGAGCTCTAAACCTCGAGGGATATCACGTGACGCAGGCCACGGTTTCGAGAGATATTAAGTCCTTGCAGCTTGGAAAAGTACAGAAGAACGGAAAGATGGTGTACCAGATTTTTCGTAAAGAGAGAGAAAAAAAGGATGTGGAGAAGCTGGTACAGATTATGCGGGCAGGCATAGTATCTTTGAAGACCGCAGGAAACATCTTGGTGATTCATACGATTTCCGGTATGGCAAACGGTGTGGCGATGGCCATAGACCATTATCCTTTTCCGGAGATTGTAGGAAGTCTTGCCGGGGACGATACTCTTTTCTGTGCCATGGAAAGTCCGGAAAGTGTGGAACGATTGCGTTTTGCTTTGAAAGGAATCCTCGAAAAGGGGGAAGAGCATGCTTGAACGATTGATGGTAAAGGATTTGGCTCTGATTGAAAAATCGGAAATCGAGTTCGGTCCCGGTTTGAATATACTGACAGGAGAAACGGGAGCCGGAAAGTCCATACTTCTCGGCTCTATTCAACTTGCCTTGGGACAAAAAGCAAGTAAAGATATGATTCGGCACGGAAAGGAGCAAGCCTTGATTGAGTTATCCTTCTCCGTAGATGAAAAAGAAGAGAAAAAGCTGAAGTCTTTGGAGGAGGATTTGGAGGCGGAGGAAGGAAGTCTCATTATTCGGAGGAAGATTTCGGAGAAAAAATCCGATATTCGCGTGAATGATTTGACACTCACTCTGGGAAAATTAAAGGAGATTAGCGGAGGACTTCTGGATCTCCACGGTCAGCATGAGCATCACAGCCTCTTAAAAGAAGGGGCTCATTTGGCTATTTTGGATAGCTATATGAAAAGAAAGGGAGAAAGCCTTCTCTCCGTAGTACAGGCAAGCTATGAAAACTATCGTGAGAAAAAGAAGGCTCTTTCGGCTTATTCTCTTCCGGAGGAAGAAAGACGGAGAGAACTGGATTTTTTAAACTTTGAGATAGAAGAGTTGGAAAGTGCAGAACTGAAAATCGGGGAAGAAGAGAGCTTGTCGAAGGACTATGCTCTTTATGAAAATATGGACCGCTTGAAGTCTTTACTTTTACAGGCGGAAGAGAGCCTTTCCGCTATGGATTTTCATACCGTGATAAAGAATCTTGAGGAAGCGACAAATTATGATGATTCCCTAAAAAACAGCCTGGACAGTGCTTACGAGCTGGAAGCGGTGGGAGAGGACTGTTTAAGAGGAGTAGAACATTACCTTAATCATGCCGAGGTGGATGAGGAAAAGTTTTTTCTCCTTGGAGAGCGCTTAAACAGCATTCGGACAATCATGATGAAGTATGGGGGAACGGAAGAAAAGGCTTTGCAGGCTCTTTCGGAGAAGGAAGAGAGACGGTGCTTTTTAAACGACTATGAAGCGGAAAAGGAGAAGGCGGAAAAAGCACTTTCCATGGCCCGGGAAGATTTGGAAAGGAAGGCGGAGGAACTGTCCGCGGAAAGACAGAAGGTGGGAAAGGAACTGGAAAAACTGATTCAAAACGAAATGGAAGAATTGGGCTTTCTGGATACGCGCTTTGAATTTCATTTTCAAAAGAAGAAGGAGATTACGGAGAAGGGCTTTGACGAAGTGGAGTCCTTTGTAAGTCTGAATCCGGGAGAACCCTTACGGCCGTTAAGAGAAGTGGGTTCCGGAGGGGAGTTGTCCCGTATTATGCTTTCCATAAAGACGGTACTGGCGGATACGGATGATACGCCCACCCTGATTTTTGATGAAATCGACAGCGGAATTTCCGGCAGAACCGCAGAAAAGGTGGGAGAAAAGCTGGAGAAAATCGCGAAAAAGCATCAAGTTATTTTGATTACGCATTTACCTCAAATTGCGGCAAAGGCGGATCGCCATTTTTTGATAGAAAAAAAGGTTTCGGAAGGAAAGACCAAAACGGAGATTCAAGCGCTTTCCGAAGAGGAGTCTATAGAAGAACTGGCCAGGCTTCTCGGGGGAGATGCACTGACGGATGCCGCTTTGGAAAATGCGAGATGCTTAAAGAAAAATGCGGAAATAAAGAAATAGCGAGGAGAAAAAAATGAAGAATATCTTGTTTTTAGCGTCAGAGGCTGTACCCTTTATTAAAACCGGCGGGCTCGCGGATGTAGTAGGTTCCCTTCCGAAAGCGGTGGATAAAAACTATTTTGACGCGAGAGTGATGATTCCGAAGTATATGTGTATGCGGGAAGAGGATCGGAATAATCTGCAGTATGTTACGCATTTTTATATGGATTATATGGGGCAGTCCCGTTATGTGGGGGTGCTGAAGAAGGAAGTGTACGGAGTGCTGTACTACTTCATTGACAACGAGTATTATTTTGCCGGTGACAGACCCTATGGAAATTGGTACTGGGATCTGGAGAAGTTCTGCTTTTTCTCTTATGCGGCGCTTTCCGCTCTTCCGCTATTAAACTTTCATCCCGATGTGATTCATTGCCATGACTGGCAGACGGGTCTCGTTCCCGTGCTTTTAAAGGATCGCTTTGCCGGAGGAGAATTTTTCCGTTCCATTCGTTCCGTATTTACGATTCATAACTTGCGCTTTCAGGGGACTTGGGATAAGAAGACGATTCAGCGTTTTACGGAGCTTTCCGACTATTATTTCACCCCGGATAAGCTGGAATTCAAGAAGGATGCGAACCTCTTAAAGGGCGGCCTTGTTTATGCGGACGCCATTACCACGGTAAGTAAGACCTATGCCAAGGAGATTCAGACGAGCTTTTACGGAGAAGGCTTGGATGGACTTTTACGGGCAAGAGACCATGATCTTAGAGGTATTGTCAATGGAATTGACTACGAGGCGTGGAATCCGAAGAGGGATCCCTATCTTCCGCATCCCTATGATAAGGTGAGTGTACATAAGGAAAAAGTGAAGAATAAACTGGAGCTGCAGGAGAGCTTAGGTCTTTCTGTGGATGCGGATACGATGATGATATCGCTTGTGTCCAGACTTACGGATCAGAAGGGGCTGGACCTTGTAGAACGTGTTTTTGACGAGCTTTGCCAGGACAGATTGCAATTTGTGATTCTGGGAACCGGAGATGAGCATTATGAAAATCTGTTCCGCTATTTTGCCTGGAAGTATCCGGATCGCGTTTCCGCAAATATCTATTATTCCGAGGAAATCAGTCATAAGATTTATGCGGCAAGCGATGCCTTTTTGATGCCTTCTCTTTTTGAGCCCTGCGGTCTGTCTCAGCTCATCTCTCTTCGCTACGGAACGATTCCTATTGTCAGAGAAACCGGAGGGCTGAAAGATACGGTCGAAGCCTTTAACGAGTACGAGAAGAAGGGGACGGGATTTTCATTTTGCAATTACAACGCACATGAAATGATGGCTTGCGTACGCTATGCGGAGAAAGTGTACTATGATGATAAGAAATCCTGGAAGGGCCTGATTAACAGAGCGATGAAGAAGGATTTTTCATGGAAAAGTTCCGCTTTGCAGTATCAGGAGCTTTATGACTGGCTGGTGGACCAAAGGTAAGCGGCAACAAAGCGCACGGAAACAAAGATAAACAAAGTTAAACGGAAACAAAGATGGAGCGTAAAAAAGAGAAAAAAGAGCAGTGTTTTGCTGCCTTCTTTTTTGGAAAGTGATGGAGAAAAAGCAAAGAATGGGCTTTTTTATAGAACAATTGACGTCAAACTATTTACTCATGTCAGCGGTGCTTTCCTGGTTTATTGCACAGGTTTTAAAAACCGCTATAGATGCTTATTTTAGTAAAGGGATAAACTGGGAAAGGATGACCGGTTCCGGAGGGATGCCGTCCAGCCACTCCTCTACCGTAGTGTCTCTTGCGGTTGCGGCCGGAGTCTCCTATGGGGTAGACAGTGCCATTTTTGCCGTTGCACTCATTTTTGCCATTGTGGTTATGTATGATGCCACGGGAGTGAGAAGAGAGACGGGAAAGCAGGCGGTGATTTTGAACCGTTTGCTTCTGGATAATCCTTTTTCCTGGAGCGGAGAAGAATTTGAAAAAAAATTAAAAGAATATGTTGGGCATACCCCCTTTCAGGTACTCATGGGGGCGATTCTCGGCCTGATTATTGCTATAATTATGGGATTTTTCTATGGCTATATCATGATTTAAGGCGCGGTATGGAGTAAAGCGGAATTGTGATGTAGAGCGCGGTATGGACTAAGCCGGAGTATAGAGGGGAAATAAGGGAAGATGAGGGAAAAAACGGCATTAAACAAGCGGAGACAGGGAAAGGAAAAAGAGGGGAAGCGGAGTATTCTTCGTTTTCTTTTCGGCTGTTTTTCTCGTATAAAGCTTCAGTATATGCTTTTATTTCTCCTTTTAAGCCTGTCTCTAAGCGCTTGTAAAGGGATTGCCATCAGCGGAAAAACGGAAAATATTCCGGGATATACCAAGGAGCAGGCGATGATGGTTCTCGGTTCGGAGAGAAATCGTTACCAAAATATTTTAGGAACGGAGATTTGGAATCTTCCGATAACGGGACAGATAGAAAAGACTTACGGAGCTTATTTTATCGATAAAACGAAAGAATTTCTTCAGGATATCCGCACCTTGAATCTTCTTGCAGAGGAAAAGGGAATACAAGCGGACAGCACGGAAATGGAGGAGATTCGTAAGGCTGCCAATAAGTTTTATCAGGCACTTACGGAGGAGGACAGAGCTTTTTTCGGAAATTGTACGGAAAAGGATGTCGTGGATATGTATACGGCATACTTTACTGCGGAAAAAACGGCTAATGCTCTTCTTTCTTCGTCAGAGACGGAGCTGAGCGATGCGGAGTCCCGGGTAATCAGCATTGAGCAAATTGCTTTAAGCAGTGAAGACAGTGCAAAAGAACTTTTGGAAAAGGTGAAAACGCCGGGGGCAAATTTTTCGTAGTACGCAAGACAGTATTCCGAGGATCCGGAGATTCA
>QWCT01001850.1_pt1 | contig 16028 bp, 13 predicted proteins | sample 1972681 | NCBI WGS metagenome assembly QWCT01 (sample SAMN09866701, study PRJNA288562) | Human oral metagenome isolate pre3_saliva, whole genome shotgun sequencing... | isolation source: mouth | host: Homo sapiens | place: USA: California | reverse complement strand
GGGCGGCATCCGCGAGGACGTGTCGATGGAGCTGCGCCCGCGCCTCATCCAGGCGTGCAACGACTGGAACGCGGCCACCAAGTGGCCCAAGGTCTACGTGGCGACGCTGGACGACGGCACGCAGCGCGTGTGCGCCGAGCAGTTCGTCTCGTCTCGCTACGGCATGACTGACGCACAGGTGTCGATCAACATCGACCGTTTCATCTCCGCTTCCGAGGCATTCTTCAAGGAGCAGATCGAGCGCATCCCCGCACTGGGTGGCACGGAAGAGTAACGCTCACTGATACGTCGCCCCGGCCTCGTCCCACATTTCAGGGACGAGGCCGGGGTTCGTTATACGATCACTGCCCTACTGGGCGCGGCGGGGCGCGTAGACGCTGAGTCCTCCGTCGCTGACGACGCCCGTCAGTGTCCCATCATCTGCGACACGCACGGACGGGTGGCCTCCGATGATGCATTCCCACTCTTGGCCCGCGTTGCGCGCTCCCACGTAGAGGGTCTTCTCGGCGCCCATACGGTCGGAGAGGATGACGGCGCAGCCCGAGCCGGGCACCTCGTCCTTGCCTTCGCGGGCAAAGCCCACGACGTCAGGGTTGTCGAAAGCGTTGTGCTGCGGGCCGACAGCCGCGCGGGCGCGAATCGACATGAGGATCGGCAGCTCACGCACAGCGGGCAGGTCGTCGGAATCAGGGGAACCGAGGAGGTCACCCCAGAACACGCAGGGAACCCCGGCCTCGTTGAAGAGGATGAGGGCGTAGGCGGCCGCCTTGAACCAGGGGGCGACCGTGGAAGCCAGGGACTGGCCTGGCTGGGTGTCGTGGTTTTCGACGAAGGTGACGGACTTGTCGGGGCGGGAGGACGTTAGAGTGTTCTCCCACAGGCGCGCGAGGTCCACATTGCCGTCCGAAACCGACGCATCGTGCAGGTGGTAGTGCAGGGGGACGTCGAAGAGCATGACGTTGGGGACCCGCTCAAGGTAGCCCTCGAGCTCGCGCACGTCGCCGCTCCAGTACTCGCCGACGGCGGGCAGTCGTCGGCCCGTCGAGGCGCGCAGGTCGTTCAGCCAGCGGGCGTAGAAGTCCGATCCCACGTGCTTGACGGCGTCCAGGCGCAGCCCATCCACGCCGGTCGTCTCGACGTACCACTTGCCCCAGCGGTCCAGCTCCTCGCTGACCCGGGGCTCGGTGACGTGCACGTCGCAGCCCATCAGGTAGTCGAAGTTACCGAACTCTGTGTCTACGGAGTCATTCCACTGCTTGCCTTCGAAGAGCCACAGGCCTTTTCGCTTCGTGGCCTCATCCCAGTCGATGCCGTGGAAGCACGTCCAGTCCCACGTGAAGTCCGAGTAGACGCCCGCGCGTCCCGGGAACGTGAAACGGGTCCACGCCTCGATCGTCTCGGGCTCCCCGATGGCCTCATGGCGGTTCTGGGGGTTGATCGGGGTGGCGCGAACGGTCTCAGACGCGTCGGCGCCCATGCGGTGGTTAAGGACGATGTCGGCGCATACGGCGATGCCCGCCGCGTGCAGAGCCTCGATGGCTGCCAGGTACTCGTCCTTCGTCCCGTACTTCGTGGGCACGGAGCCCCTCTGGTCGAACTCGCCCAGGTCGTAGAGGTCGTAGACGCCGTAGCCGACGTCGTTGATGCCCTCGTGGCCCTTGTAGGCGGGCGGCAGCCAGATGATGGTGACGCCCAGGTCCGCGATCTCTTGGGCGTGCTCGGCGAGGTAGCGCCAGTGGCTGGCGTCCGGGACCATGTCCCAGGCGAAGGCCTGCAGGATCAGGGGGCCCGCCTCCGTCATGGACGAGGCCAGGGCGGGTTCAATCGTCTCATTCACCCGCATATCGTGGCAGGTTTCCCCTCCCACAGGCGCGTGAGGAGGGCAAACAGTGGCGGGGTATACACGGTAACGAGGCCCGGGGCCGGGTACCGCTGATGAGCGCAGTCCCGGCCCCGGCCTCGTCGGTGGTGTCGTTACCTGCGGCGCCCCAGACGTTCCTTGATGCTGTTGAAGCTGGAGGCAGCGCTCGAGGCGCCGTCGGCGATACCTGAGGCCGCGCTCTTTGCGCCGACCATCACGACCTTCGCTTTGCCGCGCAGGCCCTTCTTGATACTCGTCGCCGTCTCGGGTGTCTGCCCCTGCGAGGTCGCACCGAGACGATGCTGGTCCCACTCCTCAACGCTGACGCCCGGAGGCGGGATCTCGCGCAGGTGCTCTTTGAGGAGCGCGGATTGGGACTGGAGCGCCATGAAGGTGAGGCCGCTCGACACGAATCCGCCGATGACGGGGACGAGCTTCGAGAATCCCTTGGCGGCGGTGCTCTTCGTGATGTTGATGCCGATGAGGCGCAGGCTGTGCTTGACGACCGGGTACCAGGTGATGCTCATGAGGGCGCGTTTCGTCGCGTGGTTCTGGTAGGCGGTCTTGGCGGCCACGCGAGCGAAAGCGGTGAGGGACTGGGCGGCACCCCCGACCCCCAGCATGACGCCGAAAAACACGGCGAGTACTCCGAGCGTGTCGTCGTCGGTCTCTCGGCCGTCCGGGAGGAGCTCGCCCCAGCCGTACAGGTAGGCGAGCTTTTGCATGATCCTCAGAGCGTGCGCGTAATACTGCATCAGGTCCGCAGGGATCGTGCCGAGCATCGCGAAGCCGCCGGGGATACCCGCGACGAAGGAGATGGCCGCCGACTTGTTCGTTTCGTAGGAGATTGCCTCCTCTGCGAGCCTGTCGATCGCGATCAGGGGCACGCCCGCCATCATGGGGCTTGAGCCGAGGGCTCGCGCGATTGCGTCGTCGCTCAGGTGGAGCTTGCGCAGCTCCTGACGCAGGAACTCCTCGCGGTTGATGCGCACGCCGGGCACGCGCACGACCTTCGCTAGGAAGTCGAGAGCTCGCTGTTCCACCTCGGGTTGCTGCCCCGCGGCGACTCTGGTCGGCTGGCTGCTGTGGGCGCGGGCGTTCATCGTGTCGGGCATCGAGTTCCTCCTCGTCTGACGACGCGCTGACAGCGCGCATCCGATCCCACTCTAGCGCCTGCTGGTTGCCCTCTCAGCCCAGGATTGACGAGGCCGGTGCTGAGTTCTACTGCCACGTACATCCCATTCCGGGCATAGGCTGATCTCATGTGGATCCTCGCTGCCTGCTTGTCAGCCCTGTTCGCGGGGCTGACTGCCGTCCTGGCGAAGGCGGGCGTCGCATCGACGAGCTCGACGGTCGCGACGGCGCTGCGCACGGTTGTCGTGGCCGCGGGGGCGTGGGGTATGGCGGCGCTGACGGGAACAGCCTCCGGCGTTACCTCTATCGACGGAACCTCTGCGCTGTTCCTGGTGTTGTCCGGGTTGGCGACGGGGGCCTCGTGGCTGTGCTATTTCGCGGCACTGTCTCGAGGGGACGTGTCCCGCGTGGCGCCGATCGACAAGCTGTCGACGGTCCTGGCGATCATCCTCGCACTCATTCTGCTGGGCGAGCCGGTGAGCGTGTGGGGCGCGGCCGGGATTATCGCGATCACGGCGGGAACGCTTCTGATGGTGGAACCCGCTGAGCTATCGGGCCTTCCTCGCGCACTGCGCGGGGGCGGAAGCTGGCTGACGTTCGCGCTCGCATCCGCTCTGTTTGCCGCGTTGACGTCGATCCTCGGGAAGGTCGGCATTTCTGGGGTTGATCCGACGCTGGGGACGGCGGTGCGCACGCTGGTGGTGCTGGCGATGGCGTGGGTGATCGTGGGGGCGCAGGGCCGCATGGGCGAGGTTCGGTCGATTCCCGGCCGCGAGCTGGCGTTTGTCGTCGCGTCGGGTGCTGCGACGTGCGCGTCGTGGCTGGCGTACTATCACGCGTTGAAGGATGGGCCTGCCTCGGTCGTGGTGCCCATCGATAAGCTGTCGATCCTCGTGACCGTCGCCGTATCAGCCGTGGCGTTTCACGAGCGTTTCACGCGGCGCTACCTGCTCGGCCTCGCCCTCATGTGCGCGGGGACGATGGCCATGGTGGTGGCGTAGATTCGCGCCTGCTCGGCGCGTTAGTGGCCTTGTTTTTCTTCTGAGGTGTCGGTGTTGTTGACGATGAGTTGACCGAGGGGGAACGGGCCGGTCGTTTCCGTGGTGGTGACCAAGCCGTTGATCGTTTGGGTTTCTCCGGTGAAGGGGTTGGTGGCTGTGCCCGCCCAGGTCGTGGTGAGCGTGATGGTGCGCATGGCGTAGGGGTATGGGCCGTCGAGGAAGGACTTCCATCCGTTGGGTGCCTTGTAGTAGTGGCGGATCAAGGCGGGGTCGGTGTTGGGGTCCATTCCTTCTTGCCAGGGCATCCCCGGCGAGGTCGTGGTCAGATCCGGGGTCCCGTCACCCCAACTCCACGTGTAGGACGTGGCCGTGAGGGTCACCGTGATGTCGTGGCCCAGCAGCGTGACGGTGTGGGTCTGCGTGGGATGGGTGGCGGCTACGAGTGTGGGGATGTACTTGTTCGTGTACGAGACACCTTCAGGCTGTTTGAGGAGACCCGCCCCGTCGGCATGGATAATTGTTGCCGCCGCTAGGAGAAGGTCGCGAGTTGTGGGCAGTTGTGCGGGATCTCGCGTAACGGTCCCTGCGACGGGGTCAAATGGCAGTGAGCAGTCCTCGTCTGAGACGTGACCATCATTCGGAGCGGTTCCAATGGATACCGACACGCACCTTGCCCAGTTCCAGTAACGCTCAGCTTCTGGCGCTGCCGCACCTTCAGCTGTCTGCTGGTTCCTCTGAGTATCCACGGTTGAGGTTCCGTCACCTTGCTGAGAAGAAGCCTGGTCATGGTCATGACGCCAGACTCCGGCCTGTATTCCTCCAGGTGTAGAAGATGCACAGAAACCAGACGGAGCACCCGATTCACTATCACACGATGTCGGTACGCTATCGGCGAATGAAGCAGATACTTGTCCAAGCATTAGCAGGGACCCCAAGGTCATACCTGTCAAGCGCAGCGTTCTACTTATCGTTACCATGAGGAATGTTCCCATCGATTACAAGCCACCGGTCGCCCTGCCATGTCATGAAAAGCGCAAAGCTCACGGTGTATTCGTTATCGCTTACGACGATTCGCTGTCCTTGACAAGATGTTCCATTGGTAGTCGTTACATGGAATAGAACGCCGATAGTGTTGGGTGGTGCACCCATTTCTGCCGTAACGGGTTCGACTTCCACGATGCTCGTAATGGTTGCAGTGTTCCCGTATGCCCAACCGTTCGAGTAAAGCGAATTGATGGCATTAATGTACCCATCGGCGAACGGGACATTCTCCGCGGACAAGCTCGCCAAAGTTTGTGTGTCACCCGTGTTCCAGGCGTAGCTGAGAGTAGCCACGTAGTGTTCAGCAGCGAGTTCTGCACCTCGCTCACTGTTTTCCTTGGCCGCCTCTGGGAGCTCCGGCTTGGTGTACGTGTCTGCCGCAAACTCGGCTGGTCGCACGAGGACTCCGTCGGGGCCGATCTGGTAGCCGCCTGACATGGCGGGCTCGCTGGACACTGTTGGCGCCGGCGCTGGATGTACCGTGGGGGTCGCCGCGGCGCTGGGTTTCTCATTCCACGAGCCGATGCTCGCGCCCACCCTGTAGGCAACAACAGATGCCACAGCCACCAGCACAGTAAGCCCAATACCGATCACCCACGGGCGCAGCACTGCTCGCCTGGCAGCCAAGGAACGCTTCTTACCGCGCGGCGTCGAAGCGACGAACGCTTCTTCCTTATCCTCAGCGACAGACCGATCAGACAGGGGTGAGATCTCCATGGCGTGTGCCCTCCACGGTGACGAACTACCAGCGCTCCCCCACCATCGGAGGTACGCCCTTCCCCATCAGGGTACGCGCAGAACCGACACGAAACACCAAGAATGCTGCGCAACCATCACGCAAATCCTCCCACCCGCATTCCCGTAACCGCACGAACGTGCATGCCCGGCCCCGGCCTCGTCCATTCAGTGTGTGAGTTCGCGCGTAACAGGCAGGGAGACTCGAGTCTGAAACGGCGTTGTAAACTTCAGGTAACCGTTCAGCCCGCCGCTCCCTCGGAGCGGACGGGCTGGATTTCTATCTGGAAGGTCAGATGGTATGGACGAGCAGGTGAAAGATCCGACTACTGTCGATGAACAGATCCACATCTTGTCTGAGCGCGGCATGCAGGTGGATATCGATCTCGCGCGCCAGTGGCTTCGCAGTGTTTCCTACTACCGATTGTCCGGCTACTGGTACCCCTATCGCAAGCAACTTCAGTCGGACACCAGAATGCCTGTCCGCGCCGACACCTTCGTACCGGGGTCAACCTTCAGCGAAGTAACTGGCTTGTACGAGTTCGACCGCAAGCTACGGACCCTCGTCCATGATGGTATCGAACGCATTGAAATCGCATTGCGCACACGTGTCGGCGAGTGGATCGTCACCCACGGACCACTGGCACATCAAGACAAGAACCTGTTCCGCGCAGATTTCGACCACAAAACGTGGCTGAAAACTGCTCGCAGGCGCATCCAGCGCGCTGAGGGCAACAATGCCGCAATCAGGCACTACGCGGACAAGTACGAGGGGTACCCATTTTGGGTACTCGCTGAAACACTCGACTTCGCTGATATTTCGAAGCTCTACGCTGGACTCCCCGTCTTCGCACAGCACGAGATATCACGTAGCTTCGGATTTACCGTCGACCCTATGGCATTGAGGGGAAAGCACCGAAAGAACTACTACACGCGTGATCCTTTAGCTCGATGGTGCGAGCAGCTGACAGTCGTACGTAATGTTTGCGCTCACCACGGACGTCTGTTCAACAGGAACCTTCTGCCGGCATCGACCGTCGCATTTCGCACAATTGACAGCTTGAAGTCACTTCCCGAGGGCCAGAGCGACAAAGTCTTTGGCGCTCTTCTCGTCATGGGTTTCATGCTGCATAACATCTCACCCGGCACTAGCTGGGCAGCCAAACTGAGCGACTTGGTGCACGACTATTACGAACGACTCGCTCTACGGTCAGTCGCCGAGATGGGTTTCCCACCCGATTGGGCCGGCAGTTTCATTCACCTATAAGGCAAGCGACACGATCACCCCGTCGCTACGGATCTAGTCCGATTCAGCGATTAACCGCACAACCGTCTAGTGGCCTTGTTTTTCTTCTGCGGTGTCGGTGTTGTTGACGATGAGTTGACCGAGCGGGAACGGGCCCGTTGTTTCGGTGGTGGTGACCAGGCCGTTGATGGTCTGGGTGTCACCCGTGAAGGGGTTGGTGGCCGTGCCCGCCCAGGTCGTGGTCAGCGTGATGGTGCGTGTGGCGTAGGGGTATGGGCCATCCAGGAAGGACTTCCATCCGTCGGGCGCCTTGTAGTAGTGGCGAATCAGGGCAGGGTCGGTGTTGGGGTCCATGCCTTCTTGCCAGGGCATTCCCGGCGAGGTCGTGGTGAGGTCTGGGGTTCCGTCTCCCCAGCTCCACGTGTAGGACGTGGCCGTAAGGGTGACCGTAATATCGCGACCCAACAGCGTGACAGTGTGGGTCTGCGTGGGATGCGTGGCGGCGACGAGCGTGGGAATGTACTTGTTCGTGTACGACACCCCTTCGGGACGCTTATGAAGGCCCGCGCCGTCGGCGTGGATCGTCGTCGCTGCGTAGTACAGGATCTCGCGCGTTGTTGGAGCCTGCCCCGCGTTATTGCCGTCCCCCTTCCGTGTAATGTGTGCACACACGAATGGCAGGGATTCGGTCCCATCCGGCAACTTCACTGTGTGCATTGTGTGACCATCGCACTTATCGTCCTCCGCGTAGGCGTGCGCCTCTGCGCTTGCATCAGCAGAATTCGAGAGACGGATCGAATCGTCCACGTTGTTAATTTGAGATGCAGGGGGAGCTTCTGCAGGAGCAGCCTGATGTCCCCATTTTTCGTCAGCGCTTACTTTTATACCGTCATTCCCATCTGCTTCTACCATCTGGTCCCAGTCATGGAAAGTCTCATCCCCGTCATTTGCCGCTGCAGCAGACACCTGGCTCCAAACAACACAGATAGCTAGAAGAAACACGAGTATTGAACGGCGACCAATACGTCTAGCGCTCATCGGCTTCTGCCCTTCCCTGCGTTTCAACCCAGCGGTTCTCTTGCCATGTCATGAACAGGGAAATCGTGGATTGGTACTCCTCATTACGTACTGTGATTCGCGTGCCGGTGCACTTCGTTCCATCAACAGCAGTAACGCTAAACTTGACGCCAATTGTGTTAGGCGGGACATCGGAACCATTGGCAGGCACGGGTTCCAGGAGAAGAACATGATCGACAGTGAGTGACTTGCCATAGGCCCAGCCATTGGAATAATCGTTATCGATCTTGTTGATCAGCGACTGAGCGAACCCACTCTCATCGTCCGAGAGTGCCGCAAGAGCGACGGTATCTCCCGTATTCCAGGCGTAAGTCGCAACAGCCAGGTAGTGTTCTGCGGCTGCTTCTGCGCCGCGTTCGGTGTTTTCTTTGGCTGCCTCGGGTAGTTCGGGTTTGGTGTAGGTGTCTGCCGCGAACTGGGCTGGGCGCACGAGGACTCCGTCGGGGCCGATCACATAGCCGCCTGACATCGGAGGTTCGCTCGATGCTGACGGCATGGGCGCGGGGTGCACGGTGGGTGTTACCGCGGTGCTGGGGCGATCATTCCACGAGCTGATGCTCGCGCCCAGCGTATAGGCACCAACAGCTGCCACAGCCACAAGTACGGTGAGGCCGATACCCATTGCCCACGGGCGTAGTGCTGCTCTCCTGGCTGTTAGGGAGCGCTTATTGCGGCGTGATGTCGGGGTGAGGAAGTCTTGCTCTTCTTCCTCAGTGACGGGTCGCTCGGATAGGGGTGGGACCTTCATGGTGTGTGTGCCTCCACGGTGAGGTGTCCTCCGATGCGCCCCCACCGTTGGGAGCGCGTCCTTTCTCATCAGGGTACGCGCGGAACTGACACGAAATACTAAGAATGCTGCGCAACCATCACGCAAATCCTCCCACCTGCACTCCCGTAACCGCACGAATGTGCATGCCCGGCCCCGGCCTCGTCCATCTTTCTGCACCACCAGGATTGACCCCACCTCGAAAGACACAAGGAACAAGCACCGTGCACCGAACGCCCGGCTAAAGCAGACGATCCAACGCCTCGCGAATCTGCTCGCCTTCCCCTGATCCAATCGTGGGCAGACGCAAGACAGGAATCCCATAGATGCTCATAATCGAGTCTTTGAGCGCGTCGCGCCTCTGCTGCTCCTCATTCATGCCGTGGAATTCCCAACCATCCACCTCGATGGCGAGGAAGACACTCCTCGATCCCTTCAAACGAATCAAGAAGTCCAGCGAGCTATCTGAGAACACGAAGTCGTACTGCTCCTCACTCAACCCGCCCACGTGGGGCAGAGCATCCTTGAGGGGAACCTGCTTCCGATACTCGACGTGCGAATATTTTTCCTCTGCAAGGATCTCCTGCAGACACAGTTCTGCTACGTTTTCCGCGGCAGAATAATCCGAGTTGGAGTTCTTGACGCGGGAGTATCGCTCGAGCGATTCGCTATAAGCCTGATACAGGACGTCGAAGATCGACACGATACTCGACTGGACGAGGCTGCGCGGATCGTACATCTTGATGTAGTCGAGCAGTTCCCTCGTATTGCGGCTCAGCCGCACTCCACCGTTGGTAGTCACGACAATCAAGCGATCCTTCGCACGCGAAACGGCCACATTCGTCAAGGCGTTATTGTCATAGAAGCTCTTTGCAGCGTCCGGATCATTAGCGTTCAGGACGGTTGACAGGACGACCGTGCCCGCTCCTCGTCCCTGGAATTTGTGCACGGTCTCCGCAAGCCAGCGAGCATGTTCCCCATCGCCAAGCTCTGATTGGATACGCTCGGTCGCTCGCATTGCCTGCGCACGATATGGGGTCACGACGCCCAGGACGAAATCACCGGACTTCGGATCTATATTGTCACCCTCTCCGATCCCCTCACGAAGCACCTGCATCTCCTGAAGCTGAGCGATGATATCGATTTCTCGCTGCGAAAAACGCCCACCCCCATGGAGTGGATGGCGCGCATGATTTCCGGGCGCAGCGTAGACAACCGTGAGTGGTTCGGGGGTGTCTGCTCCCGGGTCACGCATCGGGATGAGCTGGCCATCGTAGTAGGTGCGGTTACAGAACTCGATGATGGCCGGGTGGCAACGGTAGTGCTCCTTGAGCAGCGTGTTCGGCACCCGCGCCGACTTCGGCATCATCTTGACGGAGTCGAGCAACGACAGTGATCGCACGTCAAAGCGAGCCTCAGGAGGTTCTTGCTTACTCTCATCCCATCCAGAGAAGACCGGACTGAGCTGCTTGTCGTCTCCGACGATCACGGCGTTGCGTGCCTTACTCAGCGCCGCCATCCCCTCGGGCAGCAGCACCTGAGAGGATTCGTCAATAATGATCCAATCTAGCAGGGCACCTGCAGCCAGATTATTGCGGATTGAGAAGCAGGTGGAAGCAATAACAGGAAAAGCACTCAGCAGTTTATCCGTCTGATCACGCAGTTTCGCTGACTCCACGTGCATCAGGGACCGATGTTCAAACCTGCGCAGGAGAGCTGCATCGAGAGCGTTTCGCGAATGTTGCCGATACTCCGCAGCCGCCTCGACGAGGCCGTGGCTGGCCGTGTGTTCTTCCGCTCTCTTGAGTCTCTCGACGAGTTCTCGTTCATGAGCACAGTAGAAGGCTGCATGGATCGCCGTTTGAACGTCCGTGTCCCCCAAGTCAATACCCTTGAGGGGACCGAATTTGTAGTACCGGCGTACTCTCTCAATGAGCCCCCGGATGCCACGCCCTGGGCTCGGTACGCAGCGTGCAAGAGCGAGGAGGTCCGCAAGAATCTCAGGCTCCTTAGCGATGACGGGCAGGTATGAGATATCAGGGATCGTGCGCCCACTCTCCCGCACCTTTTCTTCAAATACTTGGCGCTCGCGTTGAGTCTCCGTGAGCTTCGAGCGAAGCTTGGGAATATCACGAGCATCCTGCCACAGGGATACGAGGTGTTCTTCTTCGGCGCGTAGCGTCTCCGGAGTCATCACTTCAGAGGATTCTGTGAGCCTTTGGACTGCCGTTTGTTGCCATTCACTTCGGTTGTTATCGTTGATCGTTTGGGATGCGCAGAACTTTTTGACCCGGTCCGAGCTACCGAGGGTGGCAACCAGGAAGTCGTATCCCTCTTCCGTCAGTTTGTCGACGACGTTCTCCACAGCAGAGTTCGCACCCGCGACGATACCCACCGTCTTCCCCTGAGCGACCAGTGTGGCGATCAGATTAAGGATTGTCTGCGTCTTGCCAGTCCCTGGCGGGCCGTCAATAACTGATATCTGATTCTCTAGTGCCGAGCAAATCGCGTTGCGCTGATCGATGTTGGAGTAGAAGGGCATGATGATCCGGTCGTTCGCACCGGTCTGTGTACTATTCGTTCCTCGCAGATAGGCTTCGAGTGCCGAACCGCTTGGGGCCATCGGTAGCCCTTCCCACAAACTCGCGAGAAGCACCTCCGGCTTGACGTTACCCTCGCATGTCCACCAGGCCTTGCGCCCATTGCTATGCCGCGTCGCACCGATACACCTGGCCTGTTCGCGAACTTCTTCTTGGACATACTCCATGACTCGTCTGACTCGTGCCAGTTCAGGATCCTCAGGAACAACACACACATCTTTATCGCTGCGGTGATAGAAACGGAGCTCGCCCGACGCTAAGCGTGCACTCAATGTGTAACGAACAGAGTGTGGGTTATCGCGTCTCCTCACTTCCCACAGAGTCTCAACGTACGGCCATAGGTCGCCATTGACATAAACCGCATCATGTACGACATTCTGCTCATTCGAAACCTGATCGTAGATCTGCACCTGATCTGCAAACAGCTCTTCATACCGGCCGTCATCGTAGCCAAATGAATACGTACTGCCATCGAAGCTCCAGTTGACGATTTGCCTACTGCAGTCTTTCCATCTGTCATAAGCACCCGGCTTGATCAGTATGTGCATCACCCTCGGATCAACAGATCCCATGTCACTCCCCCTTGAGTTTTACACCCAGGATAGGCGACTTATCACACAGACGGTAGGTTGTTGAACACCCACTCACAGCAGGCACAGTACACACCTCAACAGCAATGGCCGGGCCGCACCCTCGCGCGACCCAGCCGTTGCCTCGTAGAAGAAAACTCAGACGTTGAAGCGGAACTCCACCACGTCACCTTCCGCCACATTTACCGGCTCTTCCGAGTTGAGTGTGGGTGACCAGGTGTTGGTCGGGGGTTGCAGGTAGAGGTCAAGGGCCTTGGCGAGGTCGTAAAGCATGGCCATTCGGGGGTTAGGAGCCGGTGTCACCCCTCCGGCCCGATGCACGACCCCGCACGTCAGCGAAGAGCAGGTCACGGCAGCGTTCCTCGACGCCGTCCACCACCTCCTCGTCAGCCGGGACCAGGTCGACGAGCTGGTCGACAAGACTGTGCGCGCCGAACTCGACACCACCGACCTGCAGATCAAAGCCGACCAGCTCTTCGCCCGCGTGGGTGCTGCCGCCGAGGCGATCGACCAGCTGATCTCCCGCAATGCACGTGTCGCCCAAGACCAGTCCGAATACCAGCGCCGCTTCGACAAACTCACCAGCGAGCACGCCGCGCTCCTGGACGAGCACCACCAGCTCCTGGCCCAGATCAGCGACCTAGAGAACCGGCAAGCCGCCTACCGCTACGACAAGGAACAACTCGCCATCCTCGACCCGGCCAGCATCGAGTTCACCCCATACCTATGGCACACCCTCGTCGACCACGCCGAGGTAGGCACCGACGACACAATCACGTTCACCTTCTATGACGGTGCGAAGCAAACGCAGCACATCGGGAAGTAGCGCCCGGCTAGAGTTGCCACTCATTGACCAGCAGACCCACCAATTCCTCCTGGCGACGCTCAACAACGTCGGGAGTCCATACCGGCTCAGCGAGCACTTGGGTCGTCAAAGCAAACACTGCTACTCCCTTGCCCGAGGTGAAGTACTTGTCCTTCTTCACGTCGAAGTCAAAGTTCTGTGCCCGAGAGTTCGCCCGTCGATTCAACAGCAGCAGGTTGCTCAGCCGGTGCGTCCAAGCGGCGGCTTCCTCCTCAGTGAAGTCACGCACCCACTGGCTGTCCTGAGCCGGGCTCTGAGGCAAGACGTGTTCAACGGTGATGATGCGGTGGTCATAGGACGCACCTGGATCATCCGCCAGGATGGAGTCAAGACGCAACAGAACGTAGCGACGTACACGCGTGGCGAGATAGATCTCTCCATTGAGGCGGTCTCGTGTCTCAGCTCGTTCACTCTCGGTCAGTTCGAAGGCCGGAGCCTCGAGTCCCAAGCCATCAGCAAGCTGCTTGAGAAGCTCCATGTATCGCAACTGGCGAGGGGTCGCGTAGACCCGGCAAACCAACATGCTCGCTGCCAAGCGCTCCAACTTGGTAAAGAAATCGACGAGAAACTCTGGATCCTCACCATGCTCGGTCAAAGCCCACAATGCCGGTGGACGCCAGTCATCGTTGTCAAGCTGATCGAGTCGTTTGAGCCAGTGGTTCACCTGCTCCCAGTGCGGATCCTCGCCCTGAAAATCCTGGGCTAGCAAGCGGATGTCAGCACGAGCATACGGTTCGAGCACTTCCCGAATGAAGCCGCTTCCGTCGTCTGGCAGGTAATTATTGAGAACCTGCTCTGGGAACTCTTGCAGGAGGCTCTTCATGCCGCGGGTGCGAGCCTTGATTGCTCGGATATACAGGAAAAGATCACCGAACTCGTCCCGCCCCAGGCTTTCCTCCAAGTGCTCCCAACGATCCGCATAGCGCTGCTTTTCACGCTCGTCGATCGCACCAATCACCTGGGACTTGAAGATGTCTTGCGGAGAAAGCGGTAGACCCCGAGCATTCATCACCGAGAAGATCCGGTAGGCACTGTTCAAATCTGGCGTCGAGACCGTTACCAAGAAAGCGCGTCCAGCGATGAGCCGGAACAAGTCCTTCAACTGCTCTGCACTGAGCTGAACCAACTCGTCGTAAAGTGCCTTCGCGTTGTCACGCAGTCCCCGCTGAGAATCAGTCTCGGGAATATTGTCGCTGAGCTCGATGAGCTTTGCGGTGTTACCCACCGTCTGCACATAGTCGTAGAAGAACTGGTTGTCGCGCGGGCGAAGCTTCAAACGTGGCCGTGCGGGCTGGTTATCCCACTCCACCGCAGGCTTCTCGATCAAATCGTGAATGGAACGGCGCAGGTCATCGTTGGCGACGAGGTCTCGAAGCAGCGACAGCAACAACGTCAATGTCGTAATGCGCTGCTGTCCGTCGATTACCTCGGATCGAGCTACGTTCGGAGACTTCACGAGAACAATCGAGCCGAGGAAATACGGCTCATCGGTGTCCCGCTCCAGCGCACCGAGCAGATCCGATAGCAGCTGGAGCGATTCCTCAGCACCCCACGCATACGGACGCTGGTACTCCGGAATAACGAACTCGAAGTCGCCGCTGGTCAGCAGCTTCCCGACATTGATCTCCGCAGCCTCTAGCTTTCTTGTTTCTCCTGCCACCTCGTGTCCCTTCATCGATTATGTCTTGTACTTGAGTTGAACCACTGACCCCGGTTTTGAACCACTCACGCCGCCACCTCGAGTGTGCCGCCATCTTGTATCCAAGTCGGGTTGAAAGCGCCGAGCACCATGTCCTGAATCTTCGGGCGCATACGTGCCCGCACCAGGTGCGTGACATTGCGCGGCGTGAAGAACTGCCCCTGGCCGCCCTTGAGGGAAGGTCCGATGAACGTCTCGAAGGCGTCGCCGACGACGTCGCGTTCGCACTCGATCAGGCAATACTGCTGGAGCTTGCCTACAACGTAGGCGATGGAGCGGTCGTCTGCATCATTGCCTCCTTGAGGAGCACAGCCATGAGTACTGGCTATCCGTCGTCATGGCCACACCCTACCACCCAGGTGATCGCCGACACAATTCACACTCATGCTCATCCGACAGCAAAGCCGGGCCACACCCTCGCGCGACCCGGCCACTACCTCGTCAACTGAGGCGCTTTAGGCAACTTCCACCGTCGAGAGGGGCACGATTCCACTCAACGTATCCCCTAGCGCATCTTCGGCGCGATCGAGCTCGTAACGCATCTGCAGGTTCATCCAGAATCCCGGGGTCGTGCCGAAGTAGCGGGAGAGACGCATTGCGGTGTCCGCCGTAATTCCGCGCTTCCCATGGACGATTTCATTGATACGACGGGGCGGAACACCGATAGCGACAGCGAGCTTGTGCTGCGTAATTCCGAAGCCCTCAATGAAGTCTTCCATGAGGACTTCGCCCGGGTGAATCGGAGCAATTTTAGTGGTAGTCAACGATCTCAACCCCTTCTGGACCAGCATCGCCCCACCTGAAGCAGATACGCCACTGATCATTGATTCGGATACTGTACTGCCCCGCACGATTACCGCGCAGACGCTCAAGCCGGTTGCCCGGAGGAACCCGAAGATCCTCCAAACGACACGCGGCGTCAACCTGCCGCAACTTGCGCAGCGCGACGCGAGCGATGCGTGGGTCGAGGGAAGGAACAGGCTCCCTCGCAAACAACCGCTCGGTCTGACGATCCCCGAATGACTGGATCATGACGCATACAATATACCGAGACACGTTATTAACGCAAGCCGTTAAGCCATGCTGCTCTTACGTTCTCACTTTTCCACTGCCAGACGGACCACAACAGCAAAGCCGGGCCGCGCCCTCGCGCGACCCAGCCGTTGCCTCGTAGAAGAAAACTCAGACGTTGAAGCGGAACTCCACGACGTCTCCGTCTTCCATCACGTAGTCCTTGCCTTCCATGCGGACCTTGCCGGCGGCCTTCGCCGCGGCCATGGAGCCGGCCTCGACCAGGTCGTCGAAGGAGACGATCTCGGCCTTGATGAAGCCCTTCTCGAAGTCCGTGTGGATGACGCCGGCGGCCTTGGGGGCGGTGTCGCCCTTGTGGATCGTCCAGGCGCGCGCTTCCTT
>QWCT01000994.1_pt1 | contig 16057 bp, 17 predicted proteins | sample 1972681 | NCBI WGS metagenome assembly QWCT01 (sample SAMN09866701, study PRJNA288562) | Human oral metagenome isolate pre3_saliva, whole genome shotgun sequencing... | isolation source: mouth | host: Homo sapiens | place: USA: California | reverse complement strand
GCAGAGAGTACAAATAGCAAGGAGTCTAGTATCTAATTCAAAAATATTATTTTTAGATGAACCTACTACAGGATTAGATATAGGATTATCAAAAAATATATTAGAATACATAAAAAATAATAATAAGGAACATGCTGTATTTATATCTTCTCATGATTTAGATCTTATAGAAAAGTATTGTAATAAGATAATTTATATAAATGACGGGGAATGTCTATACTTTGGGGAAATGAGCACATTCTTAAGAGAATATAATAAAGAAATAGTATACAATATTTCTTACAATGGTGAATTAAGTAAAGATATAGTAGAGAAATATAAAGATACTATTACAATCATTGATGATAAAAATTTAAAAATTTTCTTGGAAAAAGAAGAGGAAATTTCAAATGTATTAAAACTATTATTGGCAGAAAATATTACAATAGGAAGTCTACAGAAAGAAGAAATTACCTTGAAGAGAATATTGGAATTGGAGGAGTAATTATATGAAAAATGTTATGAAGAATTTTTGGGCAACATCGTATATAGAATATAAGGCGATTGAAAATAATAAGCAGATTATATATACTCAGCTTATGATTCCAATTTTGTACTTTGTATTCTTTGGATTTGGAATAGGGAATTCTTTTTCAAGTTTAGCTTTTAAAGGAGAAAATGTTAGCTATATTGAATATATTTTCGTTGGAATAATTGGAGTAATACTAAATTCTCAGATGAATCAGTCGGTTTATAGGGTGAATTTAGATAAAAAATGGGGACTTCTAGCATATAAAAGAATAAAAGGGACATCAGCTATTTCATATTTTCTAGGAAAATTAGTATTTCCATTAGGAATCACAATAGTGCAAGTATTACTAATTTACTTTTTATCGTTCTTTTTAGGAATAAAAATACAGATAGTTCCTTTCTTAAAAGTATTAATTATTGTAATTATTAGTCTAGTATTTTGGTTTTCTCTTGGGGTTATTATCTCATTAGGAACTGTATCATATAGGACTAGAGACCTCATCTTAGGAACATTATTACTACCGATAATTTTTGCTGCACCGACTTTTTATAGTTTAGACAATTCTAAGGTGCTATACTATATATCAAAACTTAATCCATTAACATACCAATTAACGAGTATGAGAACTGTAATTTTTGATATGGAGCTTGATATAAATACTTATGTTACAATATTCTTAAGTCTAATAATGTTTGTTTTAGCAATAAGCGTGATAATAAAATCAGAATTATTAGGTGATGAGAGATAAAAGAATGTACACTTAGTTGTGATAGAGACGACTAAGTGTACATTTGTTTTACCTTTTTACTAATTTTGTTTTTTGTTTGTTTGATGTTTTTACAGGTTTAGGTACATAAGGTGGATAAAGTTTACGTCCTAATAATATTTGGAATGCTACAAGGATACCACTGACTACAAAGTAAATTCCTATAGCGGCGATACTCGTATATGTTAAAAATGTTAACATTATAGGAGTAATCCAAACCATATTTTTAGAAACATTTTGTATACGTTCAGCCTCTGGTGTGTTTTGTGACATAGGATTACTTTGCATCATACTTTGAGAAATTTTACCAACAATCATATATATTACAAAAACAAGAATTAATAGTATGTAAGATTTTTCTCCAAGTGAAATAGATAAAAAGCTTGAATCAAGAATATCTTTTGAATAGACTGGATTCTGTAGAGTAAAATATAAACCAGAAATAAACGGTGCTTGAATTAGAATAGGTATTAGATTACCGAAAATTGCTGGCGAACAATCATATTTTTTATATATTTTAAAGAGTTCTTTTTGAAGTTCAGTTTGTTCAATTCTTATTTTCATTCGTTCATCATTATTAAGTGCTCTCTTTTGATCTTCACTAAGCTTTTTTATTTTATTTTGTACAAGATCTAATTCAGGTTTTGCTTTTTCCATATTGATAGATGATGTACGTTGTTTTTTATAATTTTTCAGCATGAAAGGAAGTATAATCCCTTTTACAATAAGTGTAATAATAATTATAGAAATACCCCAATTTTTAACGTAGACATTAATATTCGATAAAAACATATCCATATTTTTGGTGAAAGTATTATAAAAGAAACCGTCGTTATCTTTAGAAGAACATCCAGTTAAAAATATGATTAATGTTAGAGTATAAAAGTAGAATAGATATTTTTTCATTTGTTGTCCCTCCTTACACATATATTATCATACACATACATAAAATGAAAGGGATATCATGTAAATATTTTTAAATATAATATTGTAATTTAAAAGGATTATTATGTTAAAGTCAATTATAAAAAAGGGAAATTATAATTTAGAATTTTATAAAAGATGAAAATATGAGTATAATTTATTTTTTGCTAATTATGTAAGTAAGATAGAAAACAATGTTAGTGGGTTTAATTAAAGTATAGAAAATGGAAGGTAAATATTTATAGAGAATGTATATGATTTTTATTATTTGTGGAAAAAGAAAAATTAGAAAATCTATCATTGAGATTTTCGTATTGATACCATTGTATTTTCATATTATAATAAAACCGTAAATATTCACAATATTATTATACTAAAAGAAGAATAATATTGTGAATAAAAAAATTATATCCGAAATTTTATCGTCAAGTTTGACTATCACACCTCTATCTGAAATTATTTATCAAAATAATAATATTGTAGAAGCGAAAGAAAGAGGGAAATTTAGCTTTTTGAGAGGGTTATTTAAAATTTTAGTAAGAAATGTTGATGCAATTACCTATTCAAAAGTAAGAAATTATATAAGACTTCATGGAAATAAAAATGAAAAAAGATTATATTTATAACCTATTAGCGATACTATATCTTATATTGCCACCAACATTATATGAAATAATTAATTATTTCATAGTAAGATGTTTTAATAATATGTCGGTAATAAAAGTAATTTTAATATTGTTATTGATATTTTGGATAGCATATGATATTGAAGTAAGATTAATAAAAATAAAAAATGAATTAATAGCAGCAATATCATCTTTTATAGCAACGCTTACTTTTGTACTAATATTTTTTGAAATAAAAATAATAAGTCTAATACTAATATTTGTATTAAATATTTCTATTTTTTTATATAGCAAGAAAAGAATAAATTAACTTTAATCTCCCTCTCAAAAAATGGGTACCGTATCCAAAAAGTCAGATAAAATATTAAGTTATTTTTGTTTAGTATTTTAAACTTTAAAGTCAGTAAATATTATTACTTAAATAAAACAATAATTTTTAAGAGAGAGAATTTAGGATGAAACTGGCTAAGAAGATTTAATAAATAATATAGATATAGAAACCTTTAACTCTGGGGTTATATCTAGAACTATAGTGAGGATATTATAATATGGAACAAGAAAGATATAAAAAAATAATCATTTTAATTTTGCTTGTATTTGTGATAATTATATCAGAATATTTTAGGCAAACATATAAACATTTATTGTATGTAAAAATAATTCATGCGGTTATATTTGTTAGTTGTACTTTTAAAATAGTTAGTATAATTAATAATTTTAAAAAGTAGAAAGGTAAAATAATCGAACAATAGTAATACATTCACATAAGAAAAAGTATAAAAAGACAGTATACTATTAAAGATAGAACTAAAAATTATCGCTAATATATATGAATTTAATCACATAATAGGAGGTATTTATAATGGACAGTATATTAGGATCTATCGTTGCAACTATAACTATTGCTTTTCTATATTTTATGTTTAGAAGAAATTCTCAACCTATTTTTAAAAAGAATAAACAACAATTACTAGTAGGATTAATACCAATAGTTATATTTTGTATTTTCTTTCCAAAGGCTATCAAAATTGCTATAATTTATTTAGTAGTTGAGATTATTTTATATATTATAGATTATCTCAATGAGAAGAAAAATTCTACGAAATAAGATTATATAATACGAAAAGTAAAAAGGGAAGTAATATTTATCTAGTTTTTAAAAGGAATTTATATCTTTTCCTATAATAATTTTATTATATCTTTTACTATATAGAATGTGACGCAAATTGATTTTTTTGATATAATAAGTGTAGAAGAAGTCGGAGAGTAATACCGACTCTAAAAAGAAGATACTCTCAAGTCGATGTAGTCGTAGGAGTCGCGACTCTAAAAAGAAAGACTCTTTTTTTATACAGTCTGAATTAGGTGTAGATATCACAAAAGAATTATTTATCAGTCAATTAGTAAAATAAATCAACTAAGCATTGGTAATAGCCCCCAAAATTTGTCTAAATTTTGAGGGCTATTACTCTAGTTAACTAGTCTTTTTCTTTATTATATATTTAATAATTATATATGATAGCGATATAAAAATAATATATTTTAAATTTGTTATTTTTATATTAATTATGTAAAGGATATTTATTATACTTGTAAAAATTAGTAATAAAATTATATCGATTTTATCAGTTAATATATTTAATTTATTTTTATTTGAATCTATTACTATGTAGAATATTCCGATAAGTGTACATATAAGTAAATAATTTATTATGAATGTGTTCTTTATTATTACATAATTTATTATATTGATAATTGTAATAAATTTAAAACAAGTTAATATGTTTTGTGTCACTATTATCTCCATTTTTTATTTAGGTATTTATCAATGAGACTTTAAAATTATGATTTCATTGAAATTAATTTTTTAAAGTGTCTCTCAATATTGATTAAGTTAATTATTTATCTTTTTTTTCTATTTTTTTTTAGATTTTTCTATTTTTTTTGCAACAAAGTATGATAGTGTTGCTGATAGCAGGGTTGTTATTATAACGAATATTGCTATTTCTATATATTTTTCAGTATTCATTTTGTTATCTCCTATATATTTTATTATTAATTTATTTGATGTTGATAATATTTAGCTTTGTTAAAGTAAATAATAATTTCATTATATAATTCAGCCCCTATTGTCACCCAAATAGATGTTTTTAAAATTTATTATGCTATGAATTTGTAGATTTAACTATACTTTAATTACATAGAAGATATAGGGAGGACTAAAAGACTAGTAGAAAGAATAGTATGTACAAATTTAAAGTTTTTATTTATGAAGTATACCTCCGCTTATGAATCTAAAATATAATATATGTTTGTAATTACATATAAATCAAATTGTATTTCTATATATTAACGCTTTCATTGCAACATGTTTTTGTGTTAAAGACAATAAAACATATATTTTATAGGAGATTGTATAATTAGATTAGACATTCAAAAATAAATAGGGATTAGTATATATAATTAGATATAATATTCTTGTATTAAAAAAAACTTTATTAGTTTTCTTTAATATTAAAATTCGCAATTTTCAAATTATTGATTTATATTATAAGTTATTAATATATTTTTATTATTTTTCAGATATTTATTCTTTTTTTCAGAAAAAAGAATTGACTATATAATGTATCAGTGCTAATATAGATTCATATTTTATTTATGGCCTCTGGAATGATATCATATAAAGTGTTTTCGGAACTCAGGGGTTTGGGAAATTGAAAGATATAATTCAAATCAACTTACTCACATGGGAGGTGAATAATTTTGAAATTACTAAAAATATTTCCTAAGAATTTTATTAATTTAATCTTAGGGCGTTCGGTATTGAATATAGCAGATAGCTTTTATATGGTTGCGGTAACGATTGCTTTGGTAGAAGTATATAATATAGAAGCAAGTACTTTAACGTCGTTTGCTTTAATAGGAATGATTCCATCGCTAGTCGCATTTTCATATAGTTATTTTTTTAATAAGATAAAAAATACAAAGTTTTGGATCCTCTGTTTCCAAATTATGCATATTATCTTAGTCAGTCTTTTAATAATTGCATTAGTTAATAAAGCTCATATTGCTTTTATATTTATTTATAACTTTCTATTCAATTTAGTAAATTGTGTTCTTACTTCGTTAAATGTAAAAGTGACACCAGAAGTTCTTGATAATGATAATAATTTGATTAAAAAATCAGTTGATATTCAATACTTCACTTCAAACTCGTTAGATATACTTAGTAATTTCGTTGCATCGCTGTTACTTGGTTTTATCACTTATTTATCACTTATGCAACTAAGTATTCCAATCTTTTTAGCGGGAGTATACTTTTTTACAAAGTTAAACCTGAATAAAAATATCCAGACTATCGAAGAAACTGAGGAAACAGAAGAGGTGGTTGAGGCTAGTATAGTCGGCAATATAAAGACATTATTTTCACGAAATGCAGCGTCAAAGATAATTGTTATCGAAGCATTTCTTAGTGGTGCTACTGACTTGCTTTTAAAACTGCTTCCGCTTTATCTTATTAGCATAAATATTGATGTAAAATGGTTAGCTTTAGTTCTTTCTGTATGGCGTGGTGCGGACTTAGTAGGAGCAATGGTTGCACCTTTTGTAAAAGTTCCTTCCAAAAATTTCTTTTATATGGATTATTTGATATCAGGAACTAGCTTTTTATTAGTATTTATAATAGATAATAGTTATCTGAAATTATTGTTTTTCTTTATCACCTTCGTCGTAATAGGAGTTTCTGGAAACTTCTTTGAGAAAATGATTTATGATGATTATGAAGGAGAAGATTTTGGAGCTATTCACACTATCATAACTAGTTTTTATTCAGTATTTAGCGTCTTGTTTTTATTAATACCTTTCGTTTATGACAATATAAAAGTTCTTGGAGTATCTTTGAACATATTAACAATACTGTTTGGCTTGGGAATATTTGTTTTATTGAAATTCGAAAAACGTTAAAAGGAAAAGATATATCATAAGTATTTAAAAGAAGAAATAGAACGAGGGATAAATAATAATTCATAAAGAAAAAAGAATAGAAATTCATTCGAAAAGTGGAGAAGTCATATCAATGTGGTATGATTTCTCCTTTTTCACTATGAGAGAGTAGTGATATTTGATATAATGTATAAAAGTGAAATATATAAATTGATAAGATTATAGATTAATTAAAATCCACTAAAGGAGCTTTTGTATGAAAAAATTAGTTGTTACAAAAATAACAACGTAAAGTAGAATACAAATAAATGTTATTGAAGTCTTTCTATTAAGGGATTTGAATATAATTAGTTGTTGAAAAGTCTAGGTCGGAATTATTTTAGGAAATGGAGAAAGTGATGGATAATATAATAGATGTAAAAGGTCTAAAAAGAAGTTTTAAGACTCCGAAAAATGGTGAATTTGAAGCTATAAAAGGAATAGAATTTTCAGTGAAAGAAGGAGAAATTTTTGGTTTACTTGGACCAAATGGTGCGGGTAAAACAACAACGATAAAAATTTTGACTACGATGCTTGCTCCAAGCGAAGGAGAAGCAAAAGTGTTTGGGTTTGATACTTTTTCGGAAGCTAAAAAAGTTAGAGAATATATTAATTTTGTTTTTGGTGGTGAGAGGAGCCTTTATTGGAGACTTAGTGCAAGAGATAACTTGGCATATTTTGCAGATTTATACAAAATTCCTAGTAAAGATCAAAAAGAGTTAATTGAAAAATTAATAGCTCAAGTGGGGTTAAGTGAGTTTATAGATAAAAAGGTAGAAACTTTCTCCAAAGGAATGAAACAAAGACTTCAAATTGCAAGAGCATTATTAAATAATCCAAAAGTAATATTTTTAGATGAACCGAGTATTGGATTAGACCCGGTGGGAGCAAAAGAATTAAGAGAATTAATAAAAAAACTATCTAAAGAAGGAGTAACTATTTTACTAACAACTCACTATATGCCAGAAGCAGAAGAACTTTGTGATAGAATTGCGATAATAAAAAAAGGTAGATTACTGGCTATAGACGATGTAGTAGGTCTCCAAAATTTAGTTTCTAACGAAAGAAAAGAAGAAATAAAAGCAAAGAAAGAACGCGAACAAGAAGAGAAAAATAAAAAGAATTTAGAAATAACGTTAGAAGATATTTATATAGAACTATTGGGGGATGCATAATATGTTAAGAGCAATATTAATGAGTGCTAAAGTTCAGATGAAACAATCAATAGCACGTCCAATGTTTAGATTTTGTATTTTTATTAGTCCGATATTAAGTGGAATTTTACTCGGGATGATTTATCAAAATCGTAGTGTGGAAGATTTTATGTTATATGCTTTTATAGGAGCGGGAATTACTACTTTTTGGGGAAGTATTTGTTTTTCATCAGCTAGTGATATGGATAGAGAAAAATGGCTAGGAACTATGCCAATGATTTTCACCTCACCGATAGGTTTTGAAAATATAATTTTTGGAAAAATTTTAGGGAATACACTTTGGGGAATATTTAGTTTTGGACTTAATATGTTGACGGTAAAAATTTTATTTAATAAATCTATCCAGTTTGTAAGTTTTAGTTATTTTGTATTAATAACAATCTTAATGATAGTGTCTATGATAGCTGTTGGTTTTATGATGGCAGGATTATTTACTTTATCTAGAAAAATAAGTATTCTTATGAATGTTATTGATTATCCGATAATAATGCTAACTGGGATGGTCTTTCCTATTTCGATCTTCCCAAAATTTATTCAATATATTTCATACTTATTGAGTCCAACATGGGCGATGGAAGGTTATAAATTAGCTGTTCGAGGTGGAAGTAATGAAGAATTATTGAGAGTAGCTTTTACACTGGTAATTATTATAATTATTTATTTTATTATTAGTATATTTTCATTTAGAAAAATTAAGAAACTATGTGTTATTAATGGGACTTTGGAGGTGTTTTAATATGGAAAATGTGTATAGATTTTTTAGAAGAGTTAGTTTTTCATATAAAATGTCTTCGGTATTAAATGATTGGCGTACTTTCTTTACTATAGATTTGTTAATTCCACTAATGCAAATGATGTGTTATTCACTAGTAGGATACTATGTTTATGGTGCGGAAAATATTGAAAAATGGGTTATAAGTAATGCGATAGTGACTAGTGCATTTACGGCAATTTATAGAGTTGGTCTTCAGTTAGCGAGGGAGAGGGCAAGTGGAACATTGTCTCTGATGTTAGCAACTAAAACGAGTATTTCAGAAATATTAATTTCAAGTGCAATCTCAACTATGTTACTAAGTTTTGTATCGGTAGTTTTTGGAGTTAGCGTACTTAGTTTATTATTAGGACTAGCTTGGAATGGGCAAAAAATATTGGAGTTTGTTTTTATTTTAATATTAGCAATATTTGTAGCGACTTGTTTTGGATTTTTCATCTCGTGTTTAATATTATTAACAACAGAAATTCACCTAGTAACGAATACTATAGACAAAGTACTTTTAATATTTACAGGAGCGAATTTTCCAGTTAGTAATTTTCCATATTTAGTAGAGCAATTTTGCTATACTTTACCACTAACACGTTCTATACTTTTAGCTCAAAAATTAATAGGTGGGGAGAGTGTAATAAGCAACATATATCTAATTAGAGGAGAGTTAGTGTTAGCTTTTGTATTTTTAATATTAGGAATAGTGTTGTTGAAAAATATGGAAAAAGCTGCCATAAAAGGTAGTAAGTTGGATTTACTGTAAATAAATAAAAGGCTCAGAGTAGAAATACAGGAGCATGAGGTAACGGAGAGGATAGAGTGAACAGATTAACTAATGCAGGATATAATGCAAGCGCGGTTCAAGAAGTAGTGAATAGATTACTGAATGGAAATTATACATCTATTAATATAAATGAAATAGCCCAAGAAGTAATTCAAGGTAAGTGGGGGAATGGAGAAGACCGAGTTAATAGACTTACTAAAGCTGGATATAATTACAATGAAGTTCAACAAAAAGTGAATAATATATTAGGATAAAATACGAGCCTAGAGGAAAAGAAAATTTCTTCTAGGCTTTTTTATGTTATAATTAGTGTATAAATTTAAAAATATTAATAATCGAGGTAAAAATCATGCATTCTCATATATCTGTAGAAATAATTAAAGATGAATTTAAAAATATTAATAATCGAGGTAAAAATCATGCATTCTCATATATCTGTAGAAATAATTAAAGATGAATTTAAAAGAGAAATTTTAGAGAATAAAAGAGATAATTTTAAAATTTCGCCAATTAATGGCCAAGAAATGCTAGATATTTTAAAAAATTTTAATGAATATAAATTAAACCCAAATTACATTGTTTCAACTTATGAACATAAAAAAAATAAAGTATTTATGTTATTTTCAGGTGAAGAAGTAGTATTTAAAATAAAGGATATTGAATATCATTTTAAATATGAAGATATATCTAAAGTAGAATATTCTATTTCAGATAGATTATTAAAGATTTATAAAGAAAGTGAATCTGTTGATTTTAAAGAAGGAGCAGTTGGGGAAGAATTTCCTTTTTTCATGGTATCGGAAATATTGAGAAAAATTATTTCAGAAGAAACTATAAAAATATCACTTAATCAAAATCCATCTGTGAAAAATCTAAGTAATAAAAGTAAAAGTTTGTATCTTAAAATATTGATATCATTTTTAAAATCTGACGATGGTATAATAGATGACAAAGAATATCGAGAATTATGTTCGGTAATGGCTAATATGAAAATTGATGAAGAAATCTCAGATGAATTAAGAGAATATAGATATAGTGATGTAAAAGAAAATACAGAGTATGATTTTTTAGTAAATGAATTACAAGAAAGTCTAATATTCAATGATAAAGTGGAACCTAAAGAAATTTTCCAGTCATTAGCATTAGATATTGTTAATATGCATAAAAAAGAAGTATTAGATAAATGGCGCGATATTCAACATTTGGTCGATGTATTTAAAGCTATTGATATTAGTGATAAACAGGTTGAAACGCTAATACTAGTAAGAGAAAAACAAATAAAGGCACTAACAGAAAGATTGGATAATAAATCGTTAAGTGACTTACAACGGGAAATTGCATCAATTCTTGGAGCAGTAGGATTAAGTTATGTTGGTGTTGGTGTTATGGCTTTATTTTTTGCTACAGGAATAGGTACTATTCTAGGAATAGGGTATGTAGGTTATAAAATCACTAAGAAAATATTAGGTATAGAAAATACTGAGAAGTATGCGTTACAAAATGATCTTCTAAAAGCTAAGATAGAATCTTTAAGTGCAACAAATGCTTATATAGTAGCTGATATGAATTATTTAAATAATAAAAATAAAGAGATAATAGGTAAATTAGCAGCTAATCGAGATTATAATGAAACATTAATTTCTGAATTAAAAAACTTATTGGATATTAGTGATGTAGTATCTAAATCTAGTATGATTGTAGTAGAAGATCAAAAGCATTTTAATGTAGAAATTCTATTGAGAAAATTACCTGAGTCTATAGATATAGAACTTTATGATAAGTTAGCAATGAATAGTATGAACTATTATGAATATAATGAAATTATATACAGTGTTTATGAACCTGACTTAAATAGTGAAACTGGGGAGTATATAATTTGTCAAGATAAAGATGTTAATTTGTTAGAAGAAGCGTATATTATTCTGAAAGAAATTGATTATTTTGATTCAGGTGTAAAAAAAGGAATAAGTACTTTAAAATCATTTTTAAAGAAGTAGAGAAATAGTAATGAGTAAAGAAGATTTAAAAAAATTAAAAGAAATTGCAGGAATTAGTGTTGTTTTAGATCATAAAACACAAAGAGTTCAAAAAAATATAGAAAAAATAAAATATAATAATCTAGAAATTGAAAAATTTTTAGAGAAAGAAGCAGAATTAAAAGGGAATTTGTTAAATTTACTACGAGAAGGTGCAGATAAAGTAAATATAAAATCTCAAATAGAGATGTTAGAAAAACATAATAATAATAATAATAATAGTTTAAAATTAATAGAAATTGAAGATATAGAAAATAATATAAATCAATTAGACTGGGAAGGGTATTTAACTCATGGTAAGTTATATGCTGAAAAGTATAATTTGGATTTAGATAATCCTTATACAAGTATGTTTTCAAATATAGAGATGAGTATTTTATCTAAAAATCTAGTAGAGAAGTACAATATTAATAACATAGAAAAAGATGACATAATAGTTTCATCTGTAGCAGGTGTTTTAGCGGGAGCTATTGATGTATTCTTGATAGGAACGATAACAAACGATTCAAATAAGAATAAGAAACTAGTGAATTTGACAGATAAAGCGTTTGAAAAAATGGTAATGAAGTATGCAAATCATCAAAAGGTAAGCGAAATTAAAGAAAATCTAAAGAATGCTTCAACTGCAGAGGATAAAAATAAATTAAAAAAAATGTTGAAAGATTTTAAAAACGAAGGATTCAAGGATAGAAAAAAAGCTATTTCATTTTTAGAAAATAAATTTAAAGTAAATTATGATGATTCTACAAAGGCAACAATATTTGAAAATGTAAATTTCGATAAACTTACTCCAAATAATCATCATTTTAGATCACTGGCGCATGATCCATCTCCTTTAGGATTATTAGTGGGGATTTTTGATCAATTAGATAAAAAAACAACGTTGATTAATGATTTGGGTGAGATTGAGAGAGTTAGTAAAGCTTTAAAAGATGCTGATAAGGGGAGGTTATCGGATATTACAAATGGAATCGGGCCAAAAAATGTAGCTGATGCAATTACAAATTGGTTTGGTCATATAATGAGCGATGTATCTGGAAGTAAGTCATCTAAAGGTAGAGGATGTGGATTACCAGTTCCCTTCACTACCATTTTAGGAAGAATCAATGTAGGAGGAATAAAAGTTGAAGAAGGGGGAAAAATAGTAGAAAAAACAATAGGAGAACTTGTGGAGAAAATGTTTAAATCAGGTTATGATATTAGAGCGTTTACGGCACAGTTAATACCGGTTCTTGTTTATGAGGTTATAATACGTACATATTGGTTTTATAAGCAGTATTTTGTAAATAAAAATAGTTTTTCTAAAAGTATTCCCTTAGTAACTGAAGATAATGATAAATTGGCTCGAATGCTATTAATAGGGGCAGGGAGTTTTTCTCTTGTAGATGTAGGACATGCATCAATTAAGTCAGGAATACCACCTAAACCAGAAAACATTATGACATTTTTATTAACAATAAATTATCCTGGTTTGATGAATTTAGGTGTTAAATCGTATCAGAATATTAAATACTCAGTATTAAAAGAAAAAAGAATTAATAATCAACTAGATAAAGAGTTAAGAAAAGAACTTGAAAATTTACTTTAATGGCAATTTTAGAGGATTTATGGAAAAATAAGCCGAGTTAATAACAGAATACGATATTAAACTGTTTAATTATCTTGTAGAAAAGAAAATAATTCATAAAGAAAAAAGAATAGAAATTCATTTGATAACGGAGAAGTCATATCAGATTGATATGATTTCTCTTTTTTGCTATGAGAGAGCAGTGTAATCTGATATAATGTATAGAAGTGAAATATATAAATTGATAAGATTATAGATTAATTAAAATCTACTAAAGGAGCTTTTGTATGATAAAATTAGTTGTTACAGAAATAACAACGTAAAATAAAATACAATTGAACGTTATAAAAGGCTTGCTATCAAGGAGTTTCAACGAATTAGATAAATAAAAGAATAGGTAGAAATATTTTTGATATATTGTAGGATTTAAATATTCTTTATAGAAAATATAAATCGTTTAAAAGTTTAGTAATCGTTAGAAAGTATTATTTTACCAGATATCCAGTGAAAGAGAAGGTGTGAATTTTAGGGGAGTACTATTCTAGAAATAGAAAACTAATATTTTGAATATTTCAATTAAGAGTGAGGACTTAGCAAAAAATAGCTAAGTCTTTATTTTATCCTCTATTAAGTAAAATGTAGGAGGTGAAATTAGTATGTATTTGAATATAATATTCTTTTATTTAAAAAATCTTTTATTAGTTTTCTCTAATAATAAAATCCATAATTTTCAGAATATTTATTTATATTTACAGTCTTGTATGTATATTTTTTTATTTTTTAACAATAAATATCTTTTTTTTCAGAAAAAAGTATTGACTATATAATATATTAGTGTTAATATATATTCATAAAATAAAATAAGGAGGAAAGATATATGCCATTAACACAACTTGAATACCGAGTAGGTGGAAGATAATAAGGGGAGGAGGAATTATCCTCTCCTTTTTGGTAATATATAAAATTGTTAATATGATAAAAATAAAACGTACATTGCAACCATTTATTAAAGATGATGAAATAGTTTTTGGTTTTGGTAATAGTAGTATAGAAAGAAGAATAAAAAACACTGAAGAGAATATAGAATTAATTAGACAACTAGATGCTGATTATTCTTTAAGAGAAAATTTTTTACTGAATAGGGAAAAACTAGAGGAATTTAGGAATTTAGGACTTTTAACTGAAAATAATTATGATAATAGTAAGTTCTCAAGAAATATAAATTTTTATGAGTGGATTGATATTACACAAAACACAGATCCAAGAGTCCATCAAGAAAAATTAAAAGGTTCTACAGTTTTGATTGTTGGATTAGGTGGAATAGGAGGAACTGTTGCTGAAATATTGGCGCGTTTGGGTGTTGGGAAATTTATATTAGTAGATTTTGATATAGTAGAAGAGTCTAATTTAACAAGACAAAGTGTTTTTTCAAACTCAGATGTCGGAGAATATAAAAATAAAATAGTAAAGGAGTACCTAGAAAAAATTTCTGAATCAGAGATAGTATCTGTTAATTGCAAGATTAATAGTAAAAATGAATTGGAAGATATTTTTAAAAAATATGATTTTGATATAGCAATTTGTTGTGCTGATACTCCATTTGTAGAGATTGATTATTGGTTTAGTGATTTATCATTTCAATATAATAGGCCTTTTATAGCAGGTTCTTATGCGTCAACAACGATAAACTATGCATATATTAATCCAAAAAGAACAATGAGCTTAAGAGAATTTTATGGTGGTAATATGATAACTGATGATAGTATATTGGATAAAAAAGCACCGTCGAGTATAATCGCTCCAATTTCATTTATGGCTTCTGGAATGATAGCATACAAAGTGTTTTCAGAACTTACAGGTTTGGGGAATATAAAAGATGTAATTCAGATCGACTTACTCACATGGGAGGTGCATAATTTTGAAATTACTAAAAATATTTCCTAAGAATTTTATTAATCTAATCTTAGGGCGTTCGGTATTGAATATAGCAGATAGCTTTTATATGGTTGCGGTAACGATTGCTTTGGTAGAAGTATATAATATAGAAGCGAGTACTTTGACGTCGTTTGCTTTAATAGGAATGATCCCATCGCTAGTCGCATTTTCGTATAGTTATTTCTTTAATAAGATAAAAAATACAAAATTTTGGATTCTTTGTTTCCAAATTATGCACATTATCTTAGTCAGTCTTTTAATATTTGCATTAGTTAATAAAGTTCATATTGCTTTTATATTTATTTATAACTTTTTATTTAATTTAGTAAATTGTGTTCTCACTTCGTTAAATGTAAAAGTGGTACCGGAAGTTCTTGATAATGATAATAATTTGATTAAAAAATCAGTTGATATTCAATATTTTACATCAAACTCATTAGATATACTTAGTAATTTCGTTGCGTCGCTGTTACTTGGTTTTATCACTTATTTATCACTTATGCAACTAAGTATTCCAATCTTTTTAGCAGGGGTATACTTCTTTACAAAGTTAAACCTGAATAAAAATATTCAGACTACCGAAGAAACTGAGGAAACGGAAGAGGTAGTTGAGGCTAGTATAGTTGGCAATATAAAGACATTGTTTTCACGAAATGCAGCGTCGAAGATAATTGTTATCGAAGCGTTTCTTAGTGGTGCTACTGACTTGCTTTTAAAACTGCTTCCGCTTTATCTTATTAGCATAAATATTGATGTGAAATGGTTAGCTCTAGTTCTTTCTGTATGGCGTGGTGCGGACTTAGTAGGAGCAATGATCGCACCTTTTGTAAAAGTTTCTCCAAAAAATTTCTTTTATATGGATTACTTAATATCAGGAACTAGCTTTTTATTAGTATTTATAATAGATAATAGTTATCTAAAATTACTGTTTTTCTTTATCACATTTGTTG
>QWCT01002149.1_pt1 | contig 16106 bp, 13 predicted proteins | sample 1972681 | NCBI WGS metagenome assembly QWCT01 (sample SAMN09866701, study PRJNA288562) | Human oral metagenome isolate pre3_saliva, whole genome shotgun sequencing... | isolation source: mouth | host: Homo sapiens | place: USA: California | reverse complement strand
ACATCTTCTGAAATTTTTACTATTGATTGACTATAATCTCCCAAATTATCTTTATTATTTTTTAATTTATCCACTTTTTGCTTTAACTGCATTATTTCAAATCTAGTTTTTTTAATCTCTAGATTATTAATTCCTACACTTGAACTCAATGCTTTTACTGAATATATAAAATTAAATATTGTGGATATTATCAAAAATAATATTGCAATCCTCTTAATTTTATTCATTTATATCTCCTGCATATCATATATTAATACTTCATTTGAATTTATTGGAGTCAATTTAATTTGATCTGTTTTAATTTTGTTTTCTTTTACTATATCCTGTAATGTTTTATTCAAATAAACTTTTCCTTTGTAATTTGAGTATATATATATTCCTGTTTCTTTTTCTCCAATAGTTGGACTTTGATAATTATATTTTATTTCAAACCCTTCTAATGGGAATGATATATACATTGAGTCGGATTGTACTCTTTTTATATAAAAATCAGGATATATCTCTATCACTTTTTTATAAAATTTATTATAATCTTTATTTTTCAATAACTCATTTACTGCTTTCTCGAATTCTTTATTTTTTATTTCATCATAATCTTTTTTTCTTGTTACAAATATTTCTTGATTATAATAAAAAGCAGTATACTTTTGAGAGTCAAATCCTTGAATTGATATGTCATTTGAACTTGTATTTAAAGTACGATATTTAAAATCATTTGCTGGCATGCCTGGATATATTCCTTCAAAAACTTCTTTATTGTAGCTTTTGTTAAATATGATTGCTGCAACTTTTCCATCTATCATTTTTATTCTATATCCATTATTATCATAATAATCCACATTTTTTACACTTCTTGTGATTTTTCCAATTGTTTTAGATGTATTTCTGTTCCAATCATTATTTAATAAATCAATTAATTCTGGTGATTTTATTACCGGATTTATTAAATCAGATTCTTTAGGAAGGTTTCCTATATTCTCCAAGCTTGCAATGTTTGCAAAATAATTCACATCATTGTTAACAATATATTTTATTATTCCATTTGCATTAAATTTTCCTCTAATAATCATGCCCTTATCTTTATCTATTAATCTAAAGCTTTTCTTTTTTAATATTGGATTTATTAATGTCATTAAATATTCAAAGTATTCTTTATTTGAGCTTTCATCTTCTGAAGGTTGTTTTCCAAATTTCAAATAGATGTCGACTCTATATTCTTTTTCTTTACCATTTTCAGCTTTTAACAATTTTGTGCCTGTTTTCTCCAGTATACTCGATAATTCATTTATATTTATTCCAATATTTTCTTTTAATAATTGTCTTGCCAATGCAATTACTAAAATTATTGATAATACATATATCATATATTGAAATGGTTGCATCAAAATTGCTGTTGAAAAATCAATTATCCATTGTCTTAATGCTTGTCCTCTATCATCTGCAATTCTGTCAATTGGATATGATACGCATATTAATGGTGAAATTATCATTAGCATATATACTTGCATTGCTCTTTTTATATATACTAGGAAGAATTTAAGTTGATACCATATTATTGATAGCATTGATAAAAAATAGAATACTTGCTTAACTATGCTTCCTTCGAGCCAATAATTCCCGAATACATTTTGCATTATCTTCTTTTCAACGTCCATGAGTGTATCTGATGCTACGTGATTTATTATTGATATTGCTGTGTTTGACAAAGCAACTAATCCGACTGCTAAATACTGTAATACAAATATTAAGAATATAGCTCTAACCCAACCTATTAACATATCTTTTAATTTAGCAGTCTGACTTGCTGATGCACTTCCAATTAACATTCTTATTGCAATGTACATTAATACGACAACTAGTAGCATAATGCTTAAGTTTCTTACTGTCATATAGAAAATTGATATTTGTTCTTTTATTAGTGACAATGTCTCTGAATACATTCCATCAGACTCTTTTGTATCAAAGATATCTACATCAAATAATGGATATTTGTTTGCTAATAAATTCCCAATTGTATAAACATTGGTGTTATCAAGTAATGGTACAAACGGTTTTCCAGTTACTATTAAAGTTAATAATGTTGAAATCATTGCTGGTACAATTGATAATAATACTAGCAATATACTGAATCCTGCGCTAAACATGCTTGGAGATGATGTTATTTCATCTTTTTGATCTACAGTTTCATTTCCACTTGTTGTTCCTGTTTTTGAGGTTGTTGTTCCTGAATTTATTAGTGAATTGACGTTGTCATTTCCATTTTTTTGTCTTCTGATTGCTACATCTCTAACGTTTTCACCTTTTACAGCGTCAACAGCAGCTGATCCTGCTGTTGATTTTGGTACTAAAAAAGGAGTTGGTATTATGAATTCAAAAATCAAGATTAGTAATGTCAATATTGTAATTATTTTGTTTTTCATATCCACTCCTTTTATTATTTTATTATTTATTTTCCCTTATTTTATTTATATTTGTTTCAATAAATTCAAGTTCTTTCTTAGTTGGTCTAATTTCAATTATTGCTGTTTGCTCTCCAACTTTAAATAATCCTTCTCCTCTTGCACATGTTGTTAAGAATGAAGCTTCACCCTCACTTAACTTAAATATTTCTTGTATATATTGTATTTCAGATTTATCCTGCGCTAGGAATAATTTTGTATCTGATGATGTTAATACCGCTTGTACTTCAGATTTTTCATAGAAATCTTGGAATCTTTGTGATACAACTGCTAGTGAAACATTTCTTTTTCTTGCACGTCTAGCCATTTTGTTTAAGAAGTCTACGGCTTCTGGGAATGGTAGTAACATCCAAGCTTCATCTACTAGCACTCTCTTCTTTCCTGCCTTAGATTTATCTTCACTGTTTTTCTTAACATATTTTTCCCAAATCCAAGATAGTAAGATTTGTTGTGCCAATGGTCTAGCAAATCTTTCCTCTAATTGAGAAATATCCATATTTATGAATTGTGTTCCATCTAATAAGTCAAATGTTGATTGTCCATCAAAGTATGACATTGGTCCATTATATTCTCTTACATACTGTCTCATTACTTTTACTAAATAACTGTAGTGGAATCTATAATCTTCATTTGTATTTGCTCTTGCGTTGTTGACAATTCTCTTATACCAACTTGTCATTGTAGGCATTGCTTTTTTCTTTCTTCCTAAGAATTCTGTTCTTGAAGTGCTTCTTTGATCTACTGCGTATAAACTATTTACATTGTTGTTAACGCCTATTGATGAATACTCCTCAGCTATTGCTTCTGAAATAATTTGCTTTGTTACTTCGTTTACATCTTCTGATTTTGTACTTCCTCTTGCCATTGTTAAGATAATTTGTGTTACGTCTTCAATTTTGTTTTCAACATTTAATACAATTTGCTCTTTTCCTGTTATTTCATCCCTTACAATTTCAGGCTCAACATCAAATGGATTTATTATTGTATTTGAGTTTGGAGATATTACTATGTTGACTCCTCCAAGTGCTTCTGCAACAACTCCATATTCGCCTTCAGCATCTAGTGCCAATGTTTCAATTCCATTTAACACTGCTGATCTTGCTATTAATGTTTTTATTGCAACACCTTTACCAGCACCTGATTTACCGAACACAACCATATTGTAGTTGCTTAATGTATTACTAAAATTATCATACAATATAGGTAATCCTGTTTGTCTGTTAAATCCAAGAGGAACACCATTTTCATGTCCTACATCTGAATTTATAAAAGGAAATACTGTTGACATTGATCTTCTATCAAATGTGTGTTTTTTTCCTAATTTATCATTGTTGAATGGCATATTACTTTGAAATGCTTGTTCTTGTTGTGCCCAAGCCGCTTTTAATTCCACAAGTGTTTTTGACATTTCTGATGTTAATAATTCTGTTCTTCTATCTAATTCCTCCATGTCATACGCAAATAATGTACAAATTATTGATGATTCATATAATTTATCCATTCCTGCTGCAATTGCATCTCTAAGCTCTTCTGCTTCTATTCTTTTTTGTGCTAATTCACTCTCTCTATTGATATTTCCTCTATCTTTAGCAACGATTCTTTCTGACTCTAGTGTATTTATTACTTTATTTAATTCATTTTGTGATTTTGCTTCACTTATTGGATTTATAAATACTGATACATTGATATCTCCAAATGTATACATACTTCTCAAAAATTCTGGAAATGTACACATTCTTGGAAGCACTGATATTATCATTGTTCTTGCATATTTATTTGTATTTGAAAATATTTCAAGGTGATTTGTGCTTGAAGCATCTATTCCAGAAGGAGCTATTAAATCTTTTATATCTTTTATATTTTCTAATAATGGTCCTTTTGACTCTGTGCTTTCCACATTTTTGATTTGTAGAGTATCTAAATTCTTTCTACTCATTAATAGTTTTCCTCCTCATTTGTTATTTAACGCCTGTGATTTTTCTTATTTTAGGTTTTACATCAATTATATCAGAAGTATCCAATTCTGCTTCTCTGATTTCCTTTATTGTTTTTTCATATAAATCTTTGCTTAAATCATCTTTATAATCTGCCATTATACTTTCAGCTTTTCTTCTAATTTCTGCAGCTTTAAGTTTTCTTTCTTCTTTTAATTGTTCATCTGCTTTTGTTATACTGTTTGTTGCTAATTTTAAAGCTTCTGTTTCTATTTGCTTTTTCAATTCTTGTTTTCTTGTTTCAAGTACATCTTTAGCTGTTGAATACAATCTATCATATTGTGCATCAAGCGCATTTCTTAATGTATATGTGTCTGATGATTCTCTGTTATATGCAACATATAGCAATTCTGCTAATTCTTCTGAATTCAAAACTTTTCCTGTAATTTCAGATGATGTTAATGCATTTAAAATTGTTTGTGTTCTTGTAAATAATTCTGAAAATACTAAATCGTTTAATTCTAAATCTGAATATTTTTTAGTATCTCCAATTTCATTTGCATAATATGAAACTACGATATATGTTTTTTGTTGTAGCATGTATTGGCTATCGTTTATTTTGTTAGTATATTCTTCAATTGATTCACTATATTCAACAATATTTATTTTTCTTTTTCTGTCGAACATTAATTTATTTAGTAATTCTTCATTTCCCTTTTGTCTTGCTAATTGAATCTGTGCATCAATTTTACTAATTTCATCAAGCATTGCTTCTGTTCTTCTTGAATACGAATTAAGCAAATTACTCATATCTAATTTTCTCGTTTGAACATATAATTGTATTGGTGTTCTTATTGTATTTAAAAATGCTATAAATCCTAATTCTACTGCTGATTTTTCATCGTTTGATAACAAGTCATAGTTAATACCTTTACATTCAATAACCATTACAAATTGTTCTCTATTTTTTCTAATAATCATGTTATCTGTTATTGAATCAAATTCCATAAATTGATATATAGAATCGATTTCTTTTCCGTCTCTTGTTATTAAATTCGCCTTTTTTACTTGATTATTACTTTGTCCTCCAATAATTTTAGAAGAATTTTCAGCAGTTCTTTCATTTTCCTTTATTCTCATTCTAATTATGATGAATACTACTAGTAATGATAATAATCCCATTACTCCAATAATTCCTATCATAATCAAATTTAACATTTCTATTTGGCTAAGTGAGTTCACTATTTCTTACCTCCTTGGTTAACATTAGTTTTCATCCCTAGGATATTTTCAAAATTAATTGTTGTGTTAGTCGTATATGTTGGTTCTTTTCTAGGTATTGCATATGAATAGACTTCCAGTTGTTGATGGGAATTTTACTGTTGCAACAAGATACCCTAATACTGCCATCAGTGCTATTAATATCATTCCTATTGTTTTTTGTCCCAGTATTGATAATATTACATATATTGGAGTTCCTAATAATGCTCCTATTGCTGTGTATATTAATGATTTTGTTGTAAATATTAATAATATTCTACCTTCACCTTTTAACTTATTGTTTGGTATTGCATAACTTCCCATTTCTTTCTCCTTTGTTTATCTTATATAGAGTCTCCTATTGAAACTATCATTTTTGTTATTCCAACTGCTGAAACTAATAATACTATCGCAATTACATAGTATATTAATCTTTCTTTTACCTTTGCTTTTTCATCTGCTCCGCTCATCATGTATTTAAATCCTAAATACATGCCTACTCCAACAGCTACTCCTAATCCAATAACTAAAAGTACTTGTCCTATTCCTCCCAAGTCTTTTGCAATTACACCTGTGTCAACTGTTGCCCCTGATTTTCCTTGCTCAATAAATGACTTTGCGCTACTGAATATCCCTGGTACTGATGTATCTGCATAAACTGCTTTATTATTAATACAGAAAATAGCCCATATTATTGCTATTGCTGTTATGAATTTCACTATTTTTTTATTATTAAGCATAATTTCCCCTTGATTATAAATATTTATTATATTATAACAATTTATATTTTATTTATCAATTAAAACAAGAAAAAAATAAGCCTTTTTTTCTTGTTTTTCGGCTTATTTTGATATTCTATTTAATTATTGTTGTAGACACTGTTATTATCGTTTGTATTATTGTATTTATTCCAAAAATTATTACTCCTCCAACTACAATAGCAATTAATTGTTTCTTTATTTCAGCCTTTCCCTCTGGAGCTGCTTGCATAAAAGCAACACCTTTCATTGTCAAAAGAATTATTGCAGCTGTTACTATTAAAACAGTTACTACACCAAGTACTTTATTTATTGCAGTAGTTGCTTCTGAACTTGCACTTACATTGTTAATTTCTTTTCCCAATGCATCTAAATTTAAATCTGATGATCCTTCTGACCCGGTTCCTTTTTTAGCTATTTTATATATAGATGATTGAGATTTCGTTGGTATGTATTTCCTAGGATCTTCATCCTTTGCTTTTATTGTTGTATTATTCAATACGATTATAATCATTATTATAAATATAATATGTATGATTTTTTTCATAAATATTCTCCTCACTATATTCACATTATAGTAATTATACTAGATATTATTATCATATTTCAACATAATTAACAATAAAGCAAAAAAATAAACCCCGATTTTAAAAATCGAGGTACTTTTTTTATTATTTTGCGTTATTTGATATTGCTGAATTTGACATGTTTGCAATGATTCCTAATAAAGTTCCTGCTGCAAATACGATTATTGCTCCAATTACATATTGGATAGCTGATTTCTTAATTGTAGCTTTTCCTTCTGGTGATGCTGTTATAAATTGAACACCTAAAATTATTAACATGATTATTGCTGCTGCGTAGCAAATTACTTGAACAATTCCAATTATATTTTTAATAATTCCTGTTATTCCTGATGCTGCACTTGTATCACCTTGTAAATTGCCAATTACATCTGATGCTCCTCCTGCAAATACTGCTGACATCATTGTTGCAATCATGGCGATTATTGCTAATACTGTAACAATTTTCATAATTTTATTCATTGTAGTTTTTTTCATTAAAAATCTCCTCCTACTAGATTGTATCTATAAATTTATTATAAACAAATCATTGAGTTTTGTCAATTATTTATTTAATAATTTATGTGTTTTATTACTTTTATGTTTAATATACTTGAATTTTTATAAAAAATGGAGGAGTATTAACTCCCCCATGGTTAGCGAAACAAACAATAAGTTAAACTAAATCAAACAAAATATTAATATTTACTCAATTTTTAATATCTACTTAATTTATTAACATTAAAAAGTCTTTTTTGTGATATTATTTACTTGTTATAATTGATATAGCTGAATTTTCTTCTTTAAAAATTTCTTTTTGATATCTTAGAATTTCTTCAAAAGTTATATCTTCTAATTCTGTTATGTAGTCAAAGCCGTTGAAGCCTTTAATTGCTGATTGTAAAAATAGTCTGCCTATGTCTTCTACATCATTAAATTCTTTTACTAATTCACCATATACTCTTTTTTTGCTACGCTCGAATTGTTCCTCAGTAATTTTAGAATTTACTATTGCTTTAATTATTTTGTTTGCAATTTCGTTTGGATTCTTAGTTTCTCCAGCAATTAGAACGTGTGAATAATTGGTTGAAAATTCATTTTCAATTTCAAGTTCTGACATTATATCGCCATTGTTATATAGTTCTTGATATAATTCTGAGCATTTGCCTATTATTGAATTTAATATGATATCTGATGCTATGGCCATTTTTAGTTTATTGTCTTTGCAGTTATTTTTAAATCCTATCATGAATAATGGCATGTTTACATCCATTTTTTCTTCTTTTATTTTTCTATATATCGTTTCTGGTTCTTCTGGATATATTCTTGTAATTGATGTTATTTTTTCTTTTTGAATTAACCTTTTCTTTATTTCGCTTATGATTTCTTCTGGATTAAAGTCTCCACTTATGCACATTATTGAGTTGGCTGGATTATAGAATGTATTATAGCATGAATATAAATTTTCTTTTGTTATATGACTTATTGTTTCAACTGTTCCTGCTGTGTCAATTCTTACTGTATTATTGTGGTACATGTTTTGGACTGCGTTTATGTACAATTTCCATGGTGGCATGTCATCGTATTTTCCTATTTCTTGACCTATTATTGGTCTTTCTTTTTCTACATTTGCGTCTGTGTAGTATGGGTGTTGAACATAATCCATTAGTTCATCCAAGCCCTCGTAGAAATTTTCTGTTCCTGAAAATAAATATGCTGTGTGATCATTTGTAGTATATGCATTTGCATCTAGTCCTAATGACATCAATGCCATTAAACTGTCGATACCACTTTCATTTTCAAACATTTTATGCTCTAAATAGTGGGCTATTCCGTCAGGAACAATTATCTCTTGTTTTGTTATTGGATCTATGAAATGATTGTCGTTTGATCCTATTTTAAATCCCCAAATTACGTATTTTTTATCTGTTTCATGCTTTGGAATTATCATTATTGTCATTCCGTTATCTAATTTCTCAATAAATACTTTTTCTTTTATTAAATTATTTGTTATTTCTTGCATTCTTTCTACCTCATTAATTTCCTAAAAAGTATATTGTGTCAATGTTGATTTTTTTTGCTATTTCAACTATATCTTCTTTTGTTATTTTTTCTATGCTTTTACGATATTTTTCAATATCTATTTCTTCATTATATAATTCTTTGTCAAATGTGTACTCTATCATGTTTTCGCTTGATTCATTTATTAAATTTAATCCTGCATTTATAAATTGTTTTGCGTCTTTTATTTCTTTTTCAGTTATATTTCCTTCTTGCATGTCTTTCAATTGTTTCTTTATTACTTCTACTGCTTTATTATATTTTGAAACTTCAATTCCTGTTGATATTATAATTGCATTATTTCTTTTTAAATATGTTGATCCTGCTGAGTATGCAAGGCCTTCTTTTTCTCTTACATTTAAGAACAATTTAGAGTTAGCGCCTTTACCTAGTATTGTATTGTATAAGGCAATTATTTCTCTATTTTCATTTGGAGTATTTAGACCTATTACTAATTTTCCTTGTGTTATGTCCATTTGCTCTTTTACTATTTTTTCTTCTAATTGCTCTTTTATTGGAAATTCTTTTGTTATTTTTATTTCTTCTTCATCAATATGATATTCTTGGATGTTTAAATTTTCAACATCCCCTACAATGTATAGATGTTTTTCAGCATTTTTAATCAATTCTTTATATTTTTCATATAGTTTTTCACTTGTTATATTATCAATTTCTTCTATATTTCCAAATTTGTATAATCCATATGGCTCTTCTTTAAACATTTCTTCTAATAGTCTGTTTGTTGCATATGTATCTTTATTATCTTTCCTTGATTCGATAACTTTCTTTAAATTTTCTTTTTCTTGGCTTACATAGTCTTCATCAAATTTTCCATTTATTAAATATGGTTTCATTACAATATTTATAAGCATTTCAATAGATGTTTTGCTTAAATCTTCATTGTTTGGTAGATAATTATTATTTAATGATTCTATATAAAATTTTAATACTTCGTTATTTCCTACTTTTGCTATTCCTATTCCAAAAGTTGCATCATACATTTCTTCTAATTTCTTACTAATTTCTAGTTGATTATTATACTTTTCGCATCCTCTTTTTAAAACTGTTGGTATTAAAGCATTATATGTTACATTTTCTTTTGTTAATGGAATTGTTAAATATAGTGCATATACATTTGTTTTAAATTTTTTTGTTTCTATTTTTCTTATTTTCACTTATTTTCCTACCTTTATTTTATATAAAAAAGAGGCAATTTTTTACAAAATCACCTCCTTGTTTTTTAGAATTTTCTTTTTCTAGCTGCTTCAGACTTTTTCTTTCTTTTTACACTTGGTTTTTCATAAGATTCTCTCTTACGTACCTCCTGTAAAATTTCATTTCTTGCACATTGTCTTTTAAGTCTTTTTATTGCATCTTCTATATTTCCGTTAGTTACTCTAATCTCTGCCATATCTCTTTTTCCCCTCCTTCCAGTAATAAAACTTATTGTATGGGAATATATTTCACCTAAAAACTTGTCCATTATACCTTATTTTAGAATTGATTGTCAATATTAATAATTAATTTTATATAGCTCTTGCTTTTACTATTAATCTTTTTGTTCCATATTCTTTACAAGTTATTAATGTTACTTCTTTTTTTCCATTTGTTAATTGGCTTGTACATCTTACATCATCTGGATCTACCTTATAGATATCATATACTTTGTATGTAATTGTATTTCCATTAATGTCGGATAATGTAAATGTATCGCCTATTTTGGCTCCAAGTACTTTACCAAGCATTTTTCCACTAGCGTAATTATGACCTACGATACAGTAATTTCCAACCTGATTTGGTGATGGTCCCCAATATTTGCATAATGATATTTTTAATAAACTTTCATTTTGCTCTGATAATATTGGATAGCTTATACCTAATCTTGGATATTCTAGTATTGCTTCTGTCTCGTATGTTTGGCCATTTGTGGCTTTTATCTTTTTAGTTTTTTGATTTGTATCTGATACTGTTTTATAAGCTGATGTAGTTAAATCTGGTTTTTCTAATTCAACATGTTCTTCATATTGGTCTGATACATCTTCGTCTGAATTTAATGCTACAACCATTACTTTATCTGTGATTAATGTATCATCTTTTTCTTTTGGTGATGCATCTAGCTGACTTCTAATATCTTGTGATACTAATTCTTCTTCATTTTTTTGTTTTTCTGCAATAAAATAATAAACTAAAAGTGAGACTATAACCAATATTGATATTAAAAATATTGTTTGGTATATTCTTTGTTTTCGTTTTAATTCTTTTGTTACATACACTTTAGATGATATTAATATTTGATTCAATAGTTCACTCCTTTCTATTCATTTCTGTTTTTAATTTTAGCATAAATCGGCAATTTTTGCAAATATTTCCAATGATAATTCTTCACCTCTTGTACTTTCTGGAAGGCCTAATTCTGAGAGTATTTCAAGTAATTTATTTTTTGGAATACTTTGTGATAAAGAATTTGTTATTGTTTTTCTTCTCTTGGTAAAATTTTCTTTTATTAATTTAAATAATAATTCTTCATTTTTTACCTTAATTCTTGGTTCTGGTAATTTTTTCATTCTAACTATTGAAGATTCTACTTCTGGCGCTGGAATAAAAGAGTCTTTTGATACATTTGCTAATATTTCTGCATTGGCGTAGTAATTTACAAAATATGTTATTGCTCCTGCCTTTTTATCACCGGGTTTTGCACATATTCTTTCTGCTACTTCTTTTTGAATTAAGATAGTTATATCTGTTATATTTGCTTTTATTAATTCTGTTACTATTGATGTTGTTATGTAATATGGCAAATTTGCTACAACTTTTGCTTTTGGAGCTAATTTATTTATATCTAATTTAAGTATGTCTTCATTTATTATTTCAATGTTATCATACATTTTGAATCTTTCAGATATAATTTCTACCATGTTTGGATCCAATTCTACTGCTATTACCTTTTTAGCTTTTTGCAATAGTATTGCTGTTAATGTTCCAAGTCCTGGACCTATTTCTATTATTGTGTCTTCTGTTGTTACTTCATTCGCAATAGTGTCCAATGCTTGTTCATCAAACAAGAAATTTTGTCCCAATTTCTTGTTTGCGTGAACATTGTATTTTTTCATTATAAATTTTGTTTCTTCATAAATATTCATAAATTTTCCTTAATGTTGTGAATTCGATATTTTTTCTTGTAATTTAACTCTTATTACTGTTCCTTCGTCTACTTGCTTTCCAGATGTTATATCCTGTGAAATTATTTCACCTGTGCCTTCTGCTGAAATATTCAAATTTCTTGCGGCTAATTCTGATTTTGCTTGTTGCAATGTTTTACCTTTTAAGTTTGGTACTTCTTTTGATACTCTTGTATTATATTCATTTGTGTATAATTTTACAATTCCATTTTCCATTAACTTTGTTCCTGATGGTGGTACTTGTTCTTTAACAATTTCATCATCAGAAGCTTTTGTGTCAGGTTGTAATTTTAAATCTTTCAATTGTTTTTTTACATCCGATACTTTTTTATTAGTTACATTTGGTACTGTTATATTTGCTGATTGTGTATTTTCTGTTGAAATATTTGATGGAATATTTAAATATGGTAGGATTTCATTTAACATTTGTGCTACCGCTGGTGCGGCAATATGTCCACCATAGTAATTTTTAACTTGTGGTTTGTATAGTGTTAATAATACTGTTAATTTAGTATTTTCAACTGGTGCAATCGCTAGGAATGATGATACATATCCTTCTTCTGGATGATTTGGATCCGCCTCTGAAGTTCCTGTTTTTCCTCCTATTTCATACCCTTTGACTTGTGCGTTTTTTCCACCACCATTTTCTACTACTGAGTGCATAATATCTCTTATTTTATCAGAAGTCTCTTTTGATACTACTTTTCTTACATTATCAACTTTTGTTTCTGTAACTGTTCCAGTATTTGTGTTTTCTATTTGTTTCACTAACCTCGGTGTTACTAATTCTCCATTATTTGCAAGTGCTGATGCAGCTCTTACCATTTGCATTGGTGTTATTTTGAATCTTTGTCCGAATGACATTGTGGCTAATTCTATTGGCCCTACTTTATTTTCTGCCCAAAAAGTGCTATTTCCTTCACTTGGTAAATCTATTCCTGTACTTTCAAACATTCCAAATGCTTTTAAGTATTTATAAAATTTTCCTGCGCCTATTCTTCTGCCTAATTGCATTAATGCTGGGTTACATGAATTTTCTAATGCTTGTCTTAATGTTTCCTTGCCATGTCCTGTTACCGATGTACATCTTATTTTAGTATTTGCTATTTCTTCATAACCAATACAACTGAAGTCTCCTGGTGTATCTGTTTCTGCCAAATTTTCTTCTAAAGCAATTGCTGCAGTTATTGTTTTGAATGTTGATCCTGGTTCATAGGTATCAACTACTGCTCTGTTTCTCCACATTTGATATAATTTATTTGTTTTTTCCTGTGTTGATAATTTATTATATTCTTCTTGTTTCATAGTGGTTATTGTCATTGGTGTATTTAAGTTATAGTCAGGATATGTGGCCATTGCTAAAATGTCTCCATTTGTTGGATTCATTATTATGACATTTCCACCCTTATCACTTTTACTTTCTTCTACTGCTTGCTTTAAATATTTTTCTGCGATTATTTGAATGTTTGAATCTATTGTTAAATATACGTTACTTCCGTTTTCTGGTGCTATATATTCTTGGTGATTGTCTGGAATTTCATCCCTTGTTACATCAACTGCTGTTGTTAATCTTCCTTCTTTTCCTCTCAATGTTACATCATATTTATTTTCAATTCCTTCCAAACCTTGATTATCTGCTCCTACGAATCCAATAACATGTGATGCTAAATTGTTGTATGGATAATATCTCTTGGTATCTGGGTCGATATTTATTCCTGCTGTATATTTATTTTCTTTTAACCATTTTGTTAATTCATCAATTTTATTTTTCTCTACTTTTGATACTAGAGTCTCTGTTGGTCTATTGCTTTTTAACTTATTTAAAATTGGTTCTTTTTCGACACTGAATAATTCTACTATTTTGTCTGCAATTTTTGATATTTTTTCATTTGTTGCTTCTTGATCAACTACTCCATGTTTCTTTATTTTTAAATATGCAGGATTTACTGTAATAGTGTCTACATCTGCACTTAATGCTAGTGTTTTTCCATTTCTATCAAATATTGTTCCTCTTTTTGCTGTTAAAATTTTATTTTGTGTTGATTGTAAATATGCTTTTTCCTTTAATTTCTTTCCATCAACCACATAAAAAAATTCTATATATATAATTCTTGCTACTAATATTGTAAATATGCACAATACTGCAAATACTATAAATCTCAGTCTAGCTGTTGAAGATTTTATATTTTCATTGTTTGATACTATCTTTAGTTTATTATTTTTATTTTTTGAAGATATTTTTTTGACCATTATCTTTCCTCATTTTTCTTTTGATTTATTAAATTTTAGCATATTTGAGAGCTTAAAATCAACATAATTTTCATTGAGGTTTGTGAATTTTAATTGTTCTAATTTATGAACTTTTAGGCATCAAAAAAGCACTAGCTTTTGCTAATGCTCCTTTTATTAATTTTGATCAAATACTTGATTAAATTCTTCTTCTGTTATTTTTTCTTTTTCTATTAATACTTTCAGAATATGTTTTTTTCCTGTGCTAAATCTCTGCCTAAGAATACTTCTTGTGATTCTGAACCATATGTTACTGTTCCTAATCTTTCATTCATTCCATATTTAGTTATCATTGATTTTGCAATTGCTGTTGCTCTTTCAATATCATTGCTTGCACCTGTTGAGATATCTTTTATTACTAGCTCTTCAGCTACTCTACCACCTAATAGTGAGATTATTTGTTCTTCCATTTCTGTTTTTGAGATAAATGATTTATCTTCTGATGGTCTATACATTGTATAACCACCTGCCATTCCTCTTGGAATGATTGATATCTCATGTACTGGATCTTGAGTTGGTAAGAACTTACTTACTACTGCATGTCCTGCTTCATGGTATGCTACTAATCTTTTTTCTTTATCTGATCTTACTCTTGTTCTCTTTTCAGGTCCCATTGTTACTTTTACCATGGCGTCTTCAATGTCTTTTTGTTCAATTGCTTTATGGTCCTGTCTTGCAGCTAGTAATGCTGCTTCGTTTAATAAGTTTTCTAGGTCTGCTCCCACAAATCCTGATGTATTTTTTGCAATTAATTTCATATCAACATCTTCTGCAAATGTCTTCTTTTTGCTGTGTACTGCTAATATTTGTTCTCTTGCTTTTACATCCGGTGGTGGTACTACTATTTGTCTATCAAATCTGCCAGGTCTTAATAATGCTTTATCTAATACATCAGGTCTGTTTGTTGCTGCTAGTACGATTACACCTTCATTTGCTGAGAATCCGTCCATTTCAACTAACATTTGATTTAATGTTTGTTCTCTTTCATCATGTCCTCCACCAATTCCGGCTCCTCTTTGACGTCCTACTGCATCAATTTCATCTATAAATATTATACATGGTGCATTTCTTTTTGCTTCTTGGAATAAATCTCTAACCCTTGATGCACCTACACCAACATACATTTCTACGAAGTCTGAACCACTTATAAAAAAGAATGGTACTCCAGCTTCTCCTGCTACTGCTTTTGCTAATAAAGTTTTACCTGTTCCTGGTTGTCCTACTAATAATACACCTTTTGGAATTCTTGCTCCCATATCTGTGAATTTTTTAGGATTTTTTAAGAATTCTACTACTTCTTCTAATTCTTCTTTTTCTTCGTCAATTCCTGCTACATCTTTGAATGTTAATTTTGTTTTATCTTCTTGATTTATCATTCTGGCTTTGCTTTTTCCAAATGATACTTGGCCACCTTGGCCTCCTCCTTGGCGCATTGTTGTGAATGACATTAACATTGTCCATAACAAGAATATTAAAATTATTGAAGATATTGGTAATATCCAATTTGATATTGTTTCTAAGAATGGTTGATTGTCTGTACTAACTTTTACTGTTCCTTCTTGCATTGATTCATTTAAATTTGTCTTCTCGCAAGCTGCGTTGA
>QWCT01001038.1_pt1 | contig 16137 bp, 14 predicted proteins | sample 1972681 | NCBI WGS metagenome assembly QWCT01 (sample SAMN09866701, study PRJNA288562) | Human oral metagenome isolate pre3_saliva, whole genome shotgun sequencing... | isolation source: mouth | host: Homo sapiens | place: USA: California | reverse complement strand
GCCGGAGGGGACGACGATGGCGTCCCACTGGCCGTCGAGCACGGGCTCGAAGGTCTTGACGTGGTTGCGGGTGATCTTGGCTGCGTCTTCGAAGTAGCCGGTGTTGGCGTGCATCTGTCCGCAGCACACCTGGTCTTCAGGGAAGACGACTTCGTGGCCGAGGCGCTCGAGCAGCGTTACTGTCGCCTGGGCGGCCTGGGGGAACATGACGTCTGCCAGGCAAGTGGAGAAAAGAGCGATACGCACTGGGGATCCTTCCTCGTGGGTGCTGTCGCTCATCAGTATGGCTGGGTCCGAGGTCCCGGGAGACCAATTGTGTGGGGCCTTCGGTGGGTGCCTTTCGGGAGTGGCGTTATCTCGCGGAAAAGTCAGGACATAGGGATCGTGAAAAGTTGGCTCTGGGAGGGGCGTTTGGGACCTCTGGGACCCGACTTAGAACAAGGAGATCTTGCGTTTATCGTTTCTTTATCGTCGCGTGCCCTCACAGGGAAACCCGGGCCTCGTTCATGGGTGTTTCATGGACGAGGCCCGGGCTGGGTTCTTGGGGGCGTGGCGCGGTCAGCCGGTGGTGCCCTCACCGGTGACGATAATGAGGTTGCAGTCCGCGGAGGCCGCAAAGTCGGTGACGCTGAGCTTCTGGATTGACTCGGGAGCAACGGTGGCGACGCCGGTCACCCAGAAGTGGTGGTCGGGGGAGGGCAGTCCGCGTCCCTCAGGGAAGTTGGCCGCCGCGACGTGTCCCTCTGTTGCGCCGATGGTGGGCATGCGCTCGTTGAAGGAGTCGGTACGCTCCTGAACCTTGATTTCTCCGTCGGTCTTGTAGGTGAATTCGGCGAAGCGCGGGTCTTCTGGAAGTCGTTCGCGAGACGAGGCCCCGAAGGGGTTGCACGCGGCGGTGAGTGCCACGACGGCGCCCAGTGTGACGATCAAGCGGAGGGGAGTCTTCACAGAAGCTGGCCTTCCTGGTCGGCGGGGAAACAGCGGGCGTCGCTGCGGGCTCATTGCTTCGAGACTACAAGGATGGGGGAGACGAAAGCAAATAGGACGGGGCCCCGAGAACGCAAGTCTCTCGGGGCCCCGCCTGTGCGATGAAGCTGCTCAGTGCGGCATGTAGGCGCCCAGCCAGCCCTGGGAGGCGACGAACACCAGGATGCACAGGACCAGGAGCAGGCCGATCGAGTAGGGGGCGGCCTTCTTGAGGATCTCCGCGTCCGATCCCTCCGAATCCACGGAGGTCGCGGCGATCGCCAGGTTCTGCGGGGACACGATCTTGCCGATGCCGCCGCCGATGGTGTTGGCGGCCAGCAGGATGTTCGGATCGAGGCCGGCGCCCGCGGCGGCGGTGGACTGCAGGTTCGCGAAGAGCGCGCCCGCCGAGGTCGCGGAGCCTGCGACGGCCGTGCCGATCCAGCCCAGGATGGGGGAGAGGAACGCGAAGGCCGCGCCCGTGGTGGCCAGGGCGGCGCCGATCGAGGTGGTCTGCCCGGAGAAGTTCATGACGAAGGCAAGAGCCATCACGGAGGCAATCGTCAGGATCGCCATGCGCAGCGAGTAGATGGTGCGCGGCAGGACCGTGAACATCTCACTGACCGAGGTCTGGAAGCGCCCGTTCGAGGAGTTCGTGCCGTACACGATGGCGACGATGATGCCGGTGACAAAGATCCAGGTGCCGGGGTTGGACAGGATCTGCAGCGAGTAGATCGCAGCGGTCGAGGGCGTTCCGTCGCCGGTCAGCAGGTTGCCGTAGATGCCGGGCCACGGGATCTTCACGTCCGTGGACGAGAAGAAAGCTGCGACGGGCTTGGCCAGCTTCGTGATCGCGATGATGATGACGACGAGGACGTAGGGCAGCAGGGCCAGGCCGATGCGCGAGCCGGTGGGCTTGTCGGCCTCGTCGGCCTCGGTTGCGCATTCCGCGGGGGTTGTCGGACCCCAGAAGAGAAGGAAGACGTAGCAGGCGGCGAAGCCGAGCAGGGAGGCGACGACGGCGGTCAGCTCGTAGGAAACCGAGGGGGTGAAGAAGTGGCCCGCACCGGCAGCAAGGCCGGCGACGAGGGCGAGGGGCCAGAGCTGTCGCACGCCGCGGGAGCCGTCGAGGATGAAGAGCATCAGCACCGGGATGAACAGACAGAAGATCCACGTCAGGTGGCCCATGTCGCCGGCGACAACAACCGGGTCGGCGCCACCGAGCTTACCGGCGGTCGTGGTGGGGATGGCCATGGCGCCGAAGCCAACGTTGATGGCGTTGCCGACGACGGTGACGACGGCGGCCTTGATCTTGGGCACGCCCAGCGTCACGAGCATCGCACAGGTGATGGCCACGGGAGCGCCGAAGCCGGCCAGGCCCTCGAGCAGGCCACAGAAACACCAGGCGACGAGGAGGGCCTGGGCGCGCTGGTCGCCGCGCCCGATCGTATTAAACACGGCCTTGAGGTCCGCGCTGCGCCCCGACTTTTCGGTGAGGTTGTAGAGCCACACGGCCGCGATGATGATGTAGATGATCGGCATGAAGCCCATCGCCGCGCCCTGCGTGCCGGCCAGGAGCGCCATGCCGACGGGCATCTTGAAGGCAAGGACCGCGATGACGAGCGAGGTGACGAGCGAGATGATTGCGCACCAGTGGGTGGCGACCTTGAAGACGCCCATGAGGACGAAGAAGAGGATGAGGGGGAGGAGGCCGACGATGGCCGTGAGGAAGACGTTGCCAGCGACGGACGTCGTCGACGGGGTAAAGGATTGAGCAAACAACAAGGGGGTCATGACTGCTCCGCGCGTCGTTGTGTGGGACATTGGACCCAATTATCATGACATATGAACGGCGTGAGCGAGGCACTTTGCGCGGAGAAAAGACGTTCATCCCCCTCGCCGCGCGGCGAAGACCCGCGGAGGCGACCGCGCCGCATCTCACGTCCAGTATGCGCAGCCCGTCCTCGCTGGGCCAGGTGCGTCGATAGACTACGAGTTGTGAAGACTACATCGACCGTCCCAGTCCCCTCCGGTTCGCCCATGCCGATTGGCAAGTACCGCGCGTTCCTGGACACGAACCCCGTCGACCTGCCGGATCGTCAGTGGCCCTCCAAGCGGATCACGAAGGCTCCGCGCTGGATGTCTACCGACCTGCGTGACGGCAACCAGGCCCTCATCGAGCCGATGGACCCGGCCCGCAAGCGTCGCATGTTCGACCTGCTCATCAAGCTGGGCTACAAGGAGATCGAGATCGGTTTCCCCTCGGCCTCTCAGACCGACTTTGACTTCGTGCGCTCGCTGATCGAGGATGACGCGGTGCCCGAGGACGTGACGATCTCGGTGCTCACTCAGTCGCGCCCCGAGCTGATCGAGCGCACGGTCGAGGCCATGGTGGGCTTCCCGCGCGCCACCGTTCACCTCTACAACGCGACGGCGCCCGTGTTCCGGGAGGTTGTGTTCCACGCGGACAAGGCGCAGACGATCGAGCTGGCCCAGTTCGGTGCGCGCGAGGTCATCGCGCAGGCGGAGAAGCGCCTGGGCGACGAGACGATTTTCGGCTTCGAGTACTCCCCGGAGATTTTCGTGGATACTGAGCTGGACTTCGCCCTCGAGGTGTGTGAGTCCGTCATGGACGTGTGGGAGCCGGGCGAGGGGCGCGAGATCGTCCTCAACCTGCCCTCGACCGTCGAGCGTTCGACACCGAACGTGTTCGCCGACCAGATCGAGTGGATGAGCCGCAACCTCAGCCGCCGCGAGTTCATCGCCCTGTCCGTCCACCCCCACAATGATCGTGGCACCGGTGTGGCCACGGCCGAGTTGGCCCTCCTGGCTGGCGCGGACCGCGTTGAGGGCTGCCTGCTGGGTCAGGGTGAGCGTACCGGCAACGTGGACCTGGTGACCCTGGGTCTGAACCTGTTCAGCCAGGGCATCGACCCGGGCATTGACTTCTCGGATGTGGATGCGATCCGTCGCACGGTCGAGTACTGCACGCAGATGGAGACCTCCCCGCGCGCCCCCTACGTCGGTGACCTCGTGTACACGAGTTTCTCCGGCTCGCATCAGGACGCCATCAAGAAGGGTTTCGCGGCCCGCAAGGCCAAGGTGGACGCCGCTGGCGGCGACGAGAACGCCGTCGTGTGGGAGCTGCCCTACCTGCCGATCGACCCGCACGACGTGGGCCGCTCGTACGAGGCCGTGGTGCGTGTGAACTCGCAGTCCGGCAAGGGCGGTGTCGCCTACCTCATGTCGACCGCGCACGCCCTGGAGCTGCCGCGCCGCCTCCAGGTGGAGTTCTCCCGTATCGTCCAGCGCCACACGGATACCTACGGCGGCGAGATCAACGCGGCTACGCTGTGGCAGATCTTCGCGGACGAGTACCTGCCTACGAGCGCCGCTCCCGGCCTGGAGCCGTGGGGCCGCTTCGAGATGCGTTCCTCGCAGGTGTCGTCCATGGACGATGAGAGCGTCGAGCTCAAGGCGACGCTCACGGATAACGGCGAGATCGTTAAGGTGCAGGCTTCGGGTACAGGCCCGATCGACGCCTTCGTCTCGGCGCTGCACGAGTTCGATCTTGACGTGCGCATCCTGGACTACTCCGAGCACGCGATGAGCCAGGGCCGCGACGCGCGCGCCGCCGCCTACGTTGAGGCCGCGGTCGACGGCCAGATCGTGTGGGGCGTCGGCATCGACTCCTCGATCACGCGCGCCTCGTACAAGGCCGTCATTTCGGCGGTCAACCGCGCCTTGCGCTAAGTGCGCACATGCGCACAACGGACCCCGGCCTCGTCAGTGAACGAGGTCGGGGTCCTTCGTCGTATCAGCCGCGGCCCGAGGTCCTGGTGGGCTTGTTGGCGAACATCGTCAGCGAGCGCAGGATCTGGCCATCCAGGACGCGAGCGATACGCTCGGTGAGGATGTAGGGGTCGGCGCTCATGCCGTTGGCAAGCCACTGGGAGACGTGTCCGAGCACGCACAGCGTGAAGTGGTCGGCGACGAACATGCGGTCACCCTCGGTGATGGTCAGGTTTGCTCCGAGCTCGTCGACGATGGGTTCCATGACGGAGCGCAGCTGCTTGTGCAAGAAGAGCTGGAGCTCCTCCATGCCAAGCGAGGAGATGACGGAGCGCGTTTCCTCGGGGTGGGACTGCATCCACACGAGCATGGCCAGCAGGCCGTCCGACCATTCGTCGTAGCTGGAGTGGGTGCCAACCTGGTTGCCGACCTCGCGTTTGAAGACCCACACGGTCAGGTCACGAATGTCGGAAAAATGATAATAAAACGCCTGACGGGTCACGCCGGCGGTGCGCGTGAGACCGGAGACCGTCACCTTAGACAGGGGTGTGGTCGAGAGTGCGTCGCGCAGTGCAAGCGCGAGCGCCGTTTTCGCATCGGGGTGGGGCATCGGAAGTCCTCGTCAACGGTAAGAGAGAGGTTACGTGCGAACTATACATGTCAGAATGCGGAACCGCTAAATCCTGCGCCTAGACACCGCTGGCCATTTGTACAGCGCGGCGTCCCTCACACGTGGATACTCCGCACTAATTGCGACTTGACACCCTGAACTGACCGTAACCAAGAAGTTACAAAGTCTGCGGTTATGCGGGAGTTGGGGTGTGTTGAAAGTTGCTGATGAGGCGGGATTGTCGACCCGTGTTTACTCCCGTGGTCAGGTTGTAGCTTATGGTTCGTCGTCACAGGGGCGTGTTGGGCTGGTCTGTGGGATGGAAAAACCCGGCCTCGTCGGTGTGGACGAGGCCGGGGGAAGCTGTGCACCCTAGCGCGGTTGGTGGGGGACCGCGTTACTGTGCCAGGCGTGCCAGAGCCGGGGTGGTCTGGTCGGTCATGAGGACCCGCATGCGGGCGATCGCCAGCGAGGGGTTGACCTCCAGGCCCGAGAGCATCCACTGAGCCATGTGGGCGGTGGAGGCCAGGGCGAAGTGCTGGGCGACGACGTCGCGTGCGGTGGCGGTGGCCGATCCGTCCAGGCGGGACTCAATGAGTTCCTGGATGTGCGAGGCGAGGAATGCCCACAGGTCGTTGGCCTCGATGGTCTTCATGGCGGAAGCGGTCTCATCGCGGTGCTCGTGCATCCACATCATCGTCGCTTCGATCGCGTCGAGCCATTCTCCCGAACTGGTGGTCAGGCGCGCTGTGATCTCCTCGCGGAAAACCCAGGCGTTGAGGTCGCTGAGCGAGTTGAAGTGGTAGTAGAACGCTTGACGGGTGACCCCGGCTGCGCGTGTCAGTGCGCTGACAGAGATCTTTGACAGAGGCGTCTGCGTGAGGGCCTGGCGCAGTGCAGTGCCAAGCTTTTCGCGGGCATCAATCGGGGGAGCCATATCTTTCCTTCCTTCGACGGTTACGAGTAAACCATACCACTTGCGAGAAAACTATCTACTCGAAAACTGTGTGCAAGGTGTTAGACCGACCACGCTGTCAGTTTCTCACACTTTGCTGACAACGCCCACAGGGGGACTTGTCGGTGACCGTGACACCACACTTCACAACGAATTTCGCCCAGCGCGACGCCTCGCACCCAACGCCACCACGGCCTCGTCCCCCCGTGACACAATGACACCGTGATGAAGTCTTACCGAGACGAGGCGATCGTCCTGCGCACCCACAAGCTGGGCGAAGCCGATCGCATCATCACGCTGCTCACCGCCGAACACGGCCAGGTCCGGGCCGTGGCCAAGGGCGTGCGCAAGACGACCTCCAAGTTCGGTGCCCGCGTCGAACCCTTCTCCGTCATCGACGCGCAGCTGCACCGCGGGCGCAGCCTCGACACCCTCTCCCAGGTCGCCTCCATCGCCCAATACGGCGAGTCGATCGCTGCCGACTACGACCTCTACCTCGCGGCAACCGTCGTCGTCGAAACCGCCGAGCGCCTGACCGCCGACGCGCACGACGGCAGCCACTCCCAGTACCTGCTGCTCTTGGGAGCCCTCAACGCCCTCGCGCGCCGCCGCCACGACCCTACGCTCATCCGTTCCTCCTACACCCTGCGCGCCCTCGCGCTGGCCGGCTGGGCCCCCTCCTGCTTCGACTGCGCCGTGTGCGGAGCACAAGGACCCCACTCCTCCTTCTCCATCCCCGACGGGGGCACCGTATGCGACACCTGCCGCCCGCCCGGCGCCTCCTCGCCCGCGCCCGACAGCGTTGCCCTCCTCGGCCAGCTCCTCAGCGGCGACTGGGCGCGCGCCGACCGATGCGAGGCCTACGCGCGAACCGAGGCCTCGGGCCTTATCTCCTCCTATACTCAATGGCATCTCGAAAGGCGCCTGCGCTCGCTCACCGTTATCGATAGGAGCCACCCATGACCACCCATCGTCCGACCCCCATGGATCGCGCACCCGCCGACCCCGCCGCGCCCTTGCTCGGCCCCGGCCAGTGGCACGTGCCCGCGCCCACCTTCAAGCGCGGCGAGGTCCCCGCACACGTCGCCCTCATCATGGACGGAAACGGGCGCTGGGCCAACTCTCGCGGCCTGACACGCACCGAGGGGCACCGGGCAGGGGAGTACGCCCTCATGGACACCATCGCGGGCGCCATCGACGCGGGCGTACGCTACCTGAGCGTCTACACCTTCTCCACCGAAAACTGGAAACGCTCGCCCGCCGAGGTCTCCTTCATCATGAACTACGCCTCCGACGTGCTTGCCAGGCGCACCGACCAGCTCGCCCAGTGGGGCGTGCACGTGCGCTGGAGCGGACGCCGCCCGCGCCTGTGGACCAGCGTCATCAAGGCCCTCGAAAAGGCCGACCGCGCGACCGAGCACTGCAAGACGCTCGACCTGATCATGTGCGTCAACTACGGGGGACGCGCCGAACTGGCCGACGCCGCGCGCTCCATCGCCGAGGGCGTGGCCGCCGGGCGCCTGAGCCCGCGCGGGGTCAACGAAAAGACGTTTGCGCGCCACCTGTACCTGCCCGACGTGCCCGACGTCGACCTGATGATTCGCACATCGGGGGAGCAACGCCTGTCCAACTACCTGCTCTGGCAGATGGCCTACGCCGAAATGATGTTCGTCGACACCCCCTGGCCCGCGTTCGACCGCGAGGAACTGTGGGGGTGCCTGGAGGAGTTCGCTGGGCGCGACCGGCGCTTCGGTGGGGCTGTCGACCGCGTCGCGCACTCTTAGGCGCGATCCTCGCTCAACGCGAGGTCGACGGCCGCGCGCTTGCGGCGGCCCCACACCACCTTCAGGGCGATCAGGGCGACGATGAGGGCCAAACCCGCCCACCCCCACGGGGAACCGGCGATGGCGCGCACCGCCGCGGCGAACACAGCGAGCATACCCAGGCCGTAGAGCAGAGACCACAGGATACAGCCGGGAATCATCGCGATCGTGTAGGTGCTCCAGCGCATGCGCACCAGGCCCGCGCCAGCGTTGATCGCAGTCTGGATGCCCACCGTCAGGAAGCACAAGGGGATCGCGATGATGCCCCACTTGTCGAGCATCGCAGCGCCCTTGCGGGGGACCGGTCCATCGAACCAACGGGCAACGGCCCCCAGGAATCCTGTACGCCCCGAGGCGCGCATCGCGCCGGAAGCAACGCCGCGTGCGAGCCAGTAGGTGGACTGGGCGCGGAAGAATGCGACCCCGAACAGGAAGACGAAGAGGAAGATGCCTTCGCGGGCGAAGGCCGGGACCATGTTGTCGATTCCTGCGGTGTACACGTGCCCTCCATCGGATACTAAATGAAACGTAGCCTATCCTAACTCAGCGGCTGCTTAACCCGGTAGTTCCGACCGAGGCAACCCGCTCACGTTCAGGCCGTCGTGTTCTTCTCCTGACAGGAGACGCACGTTCCAAACAGTTCAAGAGAATGTTCGACGTTCGCGAAGCCGTGCCCCTGGGCGACAGACGTTACCCACGCCTCGATCTGCGACTGCTCGATCTCCTCAGCGTGGCCGCACTCGCGGCACACCAGATGGTGGTGGTGGCCGTTGCTCGTGCAGATGCGGTACAGGGACTCGCCCTCGGACGAACGCAGTGCATCGATGCGGCCGTCCTCCGCCAGGCCCTGCAGGGACCGGTAGACGGTTGCCAGGCCCACGTGCTGGCCGTTGGTGCGCAGATCCTCAAAGATCTGCTGGGCGCTGCGAAAGTCGTTCACCCGCGTCAGTTCGTCGAGGACAGCCTGGCGCTGCTTGGTCATGCGCTGCATGTGTGTTCCTAACGTGTGGGCCGCTCAGCTGGCCGCTGCTTGCTCCGGGTGCTGGTTGTGGGTGCGGGCCACGCGAAGCCTACGCACCCGGCGAATGCGGTCGATGATCGCCCTGATCATAAACCCGATCGCGTAGAGTCCGATGGCTCCCACGACGATGGTCGCGCCCGGAGACAGGTCAATGAAGTAGGTCAGGGACAGCCCGCACGTGCAGATGAGGACGCCGAGCACCATGGCGATACCCATCGTCGAGCGGAACGAGCGGGCAGCCAGCTGTGCGATTGCGACGGGGATAACCATGAGCGCGCTCACCAGCAGCGAGCCGACGACGCGCATGGCGACGGCGACCGTCAGGGCGGACAGGATGGCGATGAGGAGGGAGAGCGCGCGCACGGGCAGTCCCGTCGAGCGCGCGAAGTCCTCGTCGTTCGTGACCGAGAAAAGCGCGGGGGCCAGGCCAACGCCGAGTACGACGATCCCGATACCCAGGATCGTGATGAGCGTGATGTCGCTCCAGCGCACGGTCGAAATGGAGCCGAAGAGGTAGGAATTGAGCTGGGCGGAGGTGCCACCGGCCAGGCCAATCAGCAAAACGCCGCCGGCGATGCCACCGTAGAAGAGCATGGCCAGGGCGGTGTCACCCGACGTGCGCCCGCTTTGACGGACCAACTCGATCGTGAGCGCACCCAGCAGAGAGATGATGACGGCGCCGGGGACCGCCCACGAGTCGGCTGGGCTCACATTCGCGAAGGTACCGACCAGCCAGCCCAGCGCGACACCGGTCAGCGAGATGTGCCCGATGCCGTCGCCAAGCATCGCGAGCCTGCGGTGGACCAGGTATGTCCCGATGATCGGTGCGGTCAGGCCCACGATGAGGGCCGCCAGCAGCGAGCGCTGCATCATGGGTGAGGACAGGAGGGTGGTCACGGCATCAATCATTGGTCTCTCCCGTCCAGATTCCACTGACGAGGCCGTCGCCGCCCGCGGTGGGGGAGCCGGCCTTCGTGGGGTGGCAGTGTTCGCCGCCGTGGTGCTGTTCGTGGTCGTCGTCGATGTGCGGCGGGCCGTCATAGGTGACGTGCCCGGCGCTGATGTGCAGCTCGCGGTCCAGGAGCGGGCCGAGCTCGCCGAGCTCATGCAGCACGATGAGGATCGTCGTGCCCTGTTCCTTCGCGTCGGCGACGATGTCGGCCAGCCGCGCGCGCGAGGCGGCGTCGATCCCGGCCATGGGCTCGTCCATGATGAGCAGCTCGGGGCGGCGTACGAGGGCGCGCGCAATGAGGACGCGCTGGGCCTGGCCGCCCGACAGGATGTTCATGGGGGAGTGGGCGCGGTGGGCCATGCCGACGCGCTCCAGTGCCTCCATCGCGCGGGAGGTGTCCCCGGGCATCGCCCATAGACGGCGAGGGCCGAGCAAGCCGGAGCGCACGACCTCGATCGCGCTGGCGCTAATCGCGCCGCCCGAGGAAATGCGCTGGGGAACGTAGCCGACCCTGTTCCACGGCACGCGGCGACGCGCGGTGATCGAGCGCCCGAAGAGCTGGGCGTCGCCGCCCGTGATGGGGGCGGTGCCCAGAAGCGCCTTGATGGTCGTGGACTTGCCCGAGCCGTTCGAGCCTGTGATCGCCACGGTCTGACCGGCGGGGATCGTCAGGGAGATGCCGTGCAGAATCAGGTCCGTGTCCCAGGCGACGTGAAGATTATCGAGACGCACGACGGCGGTCGCCTCCGTGTGGGAGGCTCCCGCCGTCGCGTGGGAGTCAGTTGTGCTCACTGGCAGTTGTTTGCTTTCGTCAGAGCAGCGATGTTGTCGTTCATGACCGCGGCGTAGTCCTTGGACGCATCAGTCTGGGACTCGATCGGATCCAGGACGGCCGTGGACAGGCCGAGGTCGTCGGCCAGGGTCTGGGCGACCTTGGGGTCAATGAGGGCCTCGGTGAAGATGGTCGTCACGCCCTGGTCCTTGGCGATCTGGCCGATTTCGGCCAGACGCGCCGGCGAGGGGGAGGACTCCGGGTCGAGGCCGGAGATGCCCACCTGGGTCAGCCCGGTGCGGTCCGCGAGGTAGCCGAAGGCGGTGTGGGCGGTCACGAAGGTTGTGACCTGGCAGTTGGAGGTCTTCATGACGAGGTCGTCGCCCAGGGCGGTGAGCTCCTCGTTGAGGGCCTTGGCGTTGGCCTTGTAGGTCTCGGCGTTGGCCGGGTCAGCCTCGGCCAGCTTCTCGCCCACCAGGGTCGCGGCGGATGCCATGCGAACCGGGTCGAGCCAGAAGTGGGGGTCGGCGCTCATGTCGTGGTCGTGGCCTTCGTGGTCGTGGCCTTCGTGGTCGTGATCGTGGGCCTCGGTCTCACCGGACTGGGCCTCGTGGTCGTGGCCCTCTTCCTCGGCCGGGTGGTTGGCGCTGGAGTCGGCCTCAACCAGCTCGGCGGCGGGGGAGACGTCGATGACGGTCTTGGGGGCGTGCTGCTCGATGGCCTCGTCGACCGCGCTCTGGAAGCCGGCCAGGTAGACAACTGCGTCCGCGTTGGACAGCGAGTCGACCATCTTGGGGGAGAGCTCAAGGTCGTGGGGCTCGGCGCCCGCAGGCGTCAGCGAGGTGACGGTGACGTGCTCGCCGCCGACCTTTTCGGCCAGGTACTGCAGCGGGTAGAAGGAGGCCATGACGGTCAGGGTGCCGTCCTTGGAAGCGCCGCCTCCTGACGAGGCCGTGGTGGAGCAAGCGGACAGAGCGAGCGCTGTGGCGGCCGCGCATGCGGCAGCAAGGATTCTTTTTGACATGAGAATCATTCTCTAGGCTGGTGAGAATGATTGCAAGTCAATCTCGGGTCACGGACCCTTGTGATCAGGGTGTTTAGCGCGCGTGTGCCGTGGTTCCACGCACGACCAGATCAGGCGAAAAGACGTAATCGGCGTGCTCAGGAGTGTAGTCGGGTGTGGCCAAGGCCTCGAACAGGTTGCGCACGGCAGCCGTCACGATCGCGGGCACCGGCTGGTGGACCGTCGTCAGGCCTGGGCTGAGGTGTGACATGAGGAAGGAATCGTCGAAACCGATGACCGAGATGTCCGCGGGAACGGAGAGCCCCATCGACGTAATCGTGTGGATCGCGCCGAGAGCCTGCAGGTCTGAGCCGGTGATGATCGCGGTGGCCCCGCGCTCGATCAGGCCGCTCGTATGCGCCGCCGCGGCCTCGTACGTATAGAAGGTCTCCTCAATGATGGGTGCGTGGTCGCCGACCAGCTCGCCCATGATCTGGGTGAAGGCCTCGGCCTTGCGCAGCGCGGGGACGACGTGCGTGCGCCCCGTCAGCAGGGCGATGCGCGTGTGGCCCAGCTCGTGCAGGTGCGTCACGGCCGCGCGGATGCCCAGCGCGTCGCCCGTCGAAAAATCGGGGGCGAGAATCTCCGGGCGGGCGCCGTTAATCGTGACCAGGGGGATCGAGCGCTGCACGGCATCGTGGTAGGGGGCGAGGTCGGCGAGCAGATCAGCGTGCCTGCCCGAGACGAAGATCAGGCCACTCGCTCGATGCTCGATGAGCGAGGACAAGTGATCGTACTCCGAGGTTGCTCCGGGTGTCTGCGAGCGGATCATCGCGATGCCGCCGGCCCGGGATACCTCCTCCTGGAGGTGATGGGCGAAAGACGCGAAAATCGGATTCGTGAGCTCGGGGAGCACGATGCCAATCGTGGGCGTGTCGGGAGTGCGCTCGGGGCTCGGGCGGTCGTATCCCAGCTCGTCAATGGCGGTCAGGACCTTGCGCCGCGTGTCAGCGGAGACCTGCCCGACACCGTTGAAGACGCGCGAGACGGTAGCGGTCGAGACGCCAGCGTGGGCGGCGATATCTGCCATGCTCGTGCGGTTTTTCGTCATCGACTCAACTCTCCTTTGGGTGTGTGCGCACGACGTAATACGTACAAATGTAACAGGAAGCTCACATTTCGGAAAATTATTGCAGAAACAAAAACGGAGGTACTACAGTTACGGTTAGCGGGTCGCTGATGGAGGCGACCAGCTCGACCAACACAGGAGAAATAATGCGACGTGGCATCGCAGCACTCGGCGTGTTCGCGGCGGTTACCGCCCTGGCCGCCTGCAGTGGCAAGACTGCGGCAACCCTTACCATCTGGGCGGACGATACCCGTTTTGTTCAGGTTCGTTCCCTCGCTGACGATTTCACTGCCTCGACGGGCGTGGCCGTGAACGTCGTCCAGAAGTCCGAATCCGACATGGATACCGAGTTCACCACCCAGGTGCCCACCGGCAACGGCCCCGACCTGATCGTCATGGCGCACGACAAGCTCGGCGCGCTTGTCGCCAACGGCGTCGTTGCCCCCGTCGACCTGGGCGAGGATAGCTCTGCCTTTTCCGATGTGGCCGTCAAGGCCGTCACCTACAACGACCAGACCTACGGCGTGCCCTACTCCGTCGAGTCCGTCGCCCTGGTGCGAAACAATGCGCTCACCCAGGACGCCCCCACCACCTACGACGACATGATCGCCTCGGGTAAGGTCTCTGGTGCGGAGTACCCCTTCGTCATCCAGATGGGCGACAAGGGTGACCCCTATCACTTCTACGCCTTCCAGACCTCCTTCGGTGCCCCCGTCTTCCAGACCAACGCCGACGGCGAGTACACCTCCGAGCTGGCCATGGGCGGCTCCGGCGGCACCGACTTCGCCAACTGGCTCAAGGCTCAGGGCGACGCGGGCGTGTTCTCCCCGTCCATCACCGGCGACATCGCCAAGCAGAAGTTCCTCGACGGTGCTGCCGCCTACACGGTGACCGGTCCCTGGAACGTTGCCGCCTTCCGTGAGGCCGGCATGGACGTCTCCGTCCTGCCTGTCCCGTCGGCCGGTTCGCAGCCCGCGCTGCCCTTCGTCGGCGTCCAGATGTTCTACCAGAGCGCCAAGTCCGCCAACCCGGTCGCCGCCAGGCTGTTCTTCAACTACCTGGCCACCCCCGAGGCTCAGGAAAAGATGCAGGAGCTCGGTGGTCGCGCCTCCGCGATGCCGTCGGTCGCCGCGAAGTCGGATGACCAGGACATCAAGGACTTCGCGAAGGTTGCCGAGTCCGGCGCTCTCGCCCCCGCGATCCCCGCCATGGGTTCCGTCTGGAACTACTGGGGCCAGACCGAGGCCAACATCGTGACCGGCACCGAGACCCCCGCCGAGGGTTGGGCTACGATGATCACCAACATCAACAACGCCATCGCCTCCAAGTGAGCGATCGTGGTGGCCGCTAGCAGCCACCACGAAGGCTCGCCTTCAGGCGTGACAACGCCCCACCCCCGCCCGCACCCACGCGGCGGGCGGGGGTGGGGCGGCGTTGAACACCGCGGCCGCCCAGCGGCCAACAGGCACCCTCGGTGCCCACTTCTTGACCCGCCGTCCGGCGGGATACGTCGCAAAGACGCGCGAACGCGCACGTGTGGAGGACACGATGTCTGAGCCAGCGAATGCTGCAGAAAAGAAAAAGGCGGGGCCTAAGACCTCGCACGCGAGCGAAGTGACCAAGCCTGGTTTCTTCGTCAAACTCATCCTGATGATGCTGATCGATGCCCTGGGGCTGTACGGCATGTTCACCGCTTACATGGTGAAGTCGTGGGCGGTTCTCGCCGTCCTGGCCGTCCTGCTTCTCGCGGTCAACTGGGTGTACTTCTCCAAGCGGACTATTCCCGCGAAGTACCTCGTTCCCGGCATGGTCTTCCTGCTGATCTACCAGGTCTTCGTCATGGGGTACACGGGCTACGTGTCCTTTACGAACTACGGGCAGGGCCACAACTCGACCAAGGAAGACGCAGTCGCCTCGATCCTGAAGGCTGCCGCGAAGCGCGCCCCCGGAGCCCGCAACGTCCCGGCCGCCATCGTCGAAGACAGCTCGGGCCTGGGCCTAGCCATCGTCGACACCGAGACCGGCGGTATCCAGGTCGGAGATTCCGATACGCCCTTCCACGAGGCGAAAGGCACCATGTCGGCCGGCGCCATCACGGAGGTTGACGGCTACAAGGTCCTGACGCTGAACGAGGTACTGCAGCGCCAGACCGAGGTCTTCGCGCTCAACGTGCCGGTCTCGGCCGATCCTGACGATGGCCACTACAAGAGCGAGGACGGCTCGACCGCCTACCTGGCCAAGTCCCGCTACAGCTACGACGAGGCGGCCGACACGCTGACCGACACCAAGTCGGGCACCGTCTACACGGCCAACAACAAGATCGGTGCCTTCGTTGACGCGGACGGCAACCAGATCGATCCGGGCTGGCGCGTCTACGTCGGCTTCGACAACTACATGAACATGTTCGCCCGCGGCGACCTGGCTGGCCCCTTCCTCAAGGCGCTGCTGTGGTCCTTCGTCTTCGCCGGTGTGTCCGTTCTGTCGACCTTCGCGCTCGGCCTGATCCTCGGCCTCGTCTTTGCGGACAAGCGCATCAAGGGCCGCAAGATCTATCAGTCCCTCATGATCCTGCCCTACGCCTTCCCGGCCTTCCTGGCCACCCTGGTGTGGAAGGGCATGCTCAACAAGGACTTCGGCTTCATCAACCAGGTGCTCTTCGGTGGCGCAGACATCCCGTGGCTGACGGACGGAACGCTGGCGAAGTTCTCGATCCTGGGCGTGAACCTGTGGCTGGGCTTCCCCTACATGTTCCTTGTCTGCCTGGGCGCCCTGCAGTCCTTGCCGGGCGACGTCGAAGAGGCCGCGAAGATCGACGGCGCCTCCGGCCTGCGCACCGTGTGGTCCATCAAGCTGCCCCTCGTGCTGCAGTCCACCGTCCCGCTGCTGATCGCCTCCTTCGCGTTCAACTTCAACAACTTCTCGCTCATCTACATGCTCACGGGCGGCGGCCCGAACTACCCGGGCATGGACGTCGGCCAGACTGACATCCTGATCTCGATGGTCTACAAGATCGCAATCGAGTCGGGTTCCCCGAACTACGGCCTGGCCTCGGCCATGTCCATCGTCATCTTCATCGTCGTGGGCGTGATCGCGTGGCTCGGTTTCCGCCAGACG
>QWCT01000986.1_pt1 | contig 16202 bp, 19 predicted proteins | sample 1972681 | NCBI WGS metagenome assembly QWCT01 (sample SAMN09866701, study PRJNA288562) | Human oral metagenome isolate pre3_saliva, whole genome shotgun sequencing... | isolation source: mouth | host: Homo sapiens | place: USA: California | reverse complement strand
TTGTCTTGAGGTCTACGGGATAACCGCAGGTGCACTCAACACGGCGCAGGGCTGTGCCATAGAGGCGCAGGAGTGTTTTGCCGCAGCGCGGGCAGCGCAATTCGCGTTTAATCATGTGCATGTTCCTTTCATAACGCAGAAAATTGAGCTTCAAGATCTTTCAGTTTAGCTTGGCAAGCCTCATTTATTAAGATGTGAAAATCATCTGTTAAAAAACCTCGTACCTCCTTACCTACTATATAAGTGGTGGAAGTGTGTAAGGCATTTTGGATGTCCTTCACATTGGAGATTTCATCTAAAATAAACTCAGCTTTTCGATATGTCTCTATTGTCATAAATCATCCCTCCTAATGACAGTCTGCCCAGTTCTTTCCAATCTTGCCTTCGGTGTCGAGCTGCATCCGAAAACCCAATATCTCTTGTGTCTTTCGCATGGCGGCTTGCGCCGTGGAGACAACAAGTTCTGCGATTTCCTTGGTGCGGCAAGCGCACTGAAATTCGTCGTGTATCCATGCCATGAAGGCATAGTCGCCGTCCCATCCATGCCGTAAGCCCTGCTCGTAGAGCATCTGGTCGGTGAGGACTATCCACTGTTTGCAGATAATTGCACCTGCGGATTGTAGGAGCAGGTTGAGCGCGGAGTGTGGGCTGCGTACATGGAGAATCCGCCCGTCAAGCCCGCGCAGGTAATGGCGTTTCCAGCGCACGACTTTGCCGCGTTCTGTCTCTACCAAGGTGTTCTGCACAGCGTCGCGGAGGCATTTGATGGCGGGTGTTGCCTTGAGGAATTTGCGCTTGATGGCTTTTCCGTCGGCGGCGTCCCCCTTGATGATGCGTCCGATCTTGGCGTCTCCTGCGCCATACAACCATGCGTATATAAAGACTTTCGCTTGGCTGCGCTCTGGTAATCCTGCGGCGTGCTGATTAGCTGTGTGTATATCCTCATTCAAGATGATATGCCCATAAGCCCCGCCGTCATATTTTGACATATAGTGGGCAAGACACCGGAGCTCCAATCCGCACGCATCGACGCCGACCTGTGTCCATCCTCCTGCATGAAAGAGGGCACGACACTCCTTGCCATAGGGGCTGCCTACGGCTGGGACTTGGGCGACGTTGGGGATGGCATGGGCGGCTCTGCCACTGACCGTGCCGTTGGTAATGACGTGTCCATGGATGCGCCCATCGGGCTTTACTTCCTTTAGCCACGCGTTCATCCCGTCGGCGATCTGCCCAAGGCGTTTGGTGATGAGGAGGCTTTCTTCCATGATGCCCGCAAGATAACGTACTTCCTCGGGGGCGTTCTCGTCGTCCTTGATGAAGCGGAATGTCTCATCGTCGATCTTGAGGCGATAGTTCAGGTAGTTCTCTACATCATCCTCCACGTCGTAGAGGTCGGGATTCGCAGGGCTGTAGCCGTGCATCTGGCGAAAGATGTACTCGATCTGCTTCCTGCTGTTGGGGTTGAAGTCTTTGTACCGCTGAATGGGCACGCCTTTTTTGTAGCCCAATTTTTTGTTGTCTCTCTTTGGGATAAAGAGCTTGTCGGGGATGGGCGGGACGGCTGCGGTGAGCTGTGCACTGAGCATGGCCTGTCGCTCCCGTAAGGTGCACTCAAGACGCTCTGCTCCTTCTTTGTCAAAGGGAAAGCCGTTGCGTTCCTGCTGTGCCATAAGCCACTGAACGTCGTGCTCCAAGCGGATGGCGTGTTCGCTGTATGCTGCCCGCATAAGACGCTCCATGAGTTTCACGGTGACGGCAACGTCCTGAATGCAGTAGTCGAGCATCTCTGGGGTGTATGTCTCCCATGCGTTCTCCTGCTCGCCATAGTCGCCCTTGTACTCGCCGAGGCGATAGCCCCATGCACGTAGGCTGTGGGACTTATACAGTCGCCGAGGGAGGCGGTCACTCCGCATCAATCCAAGGTCGATGGTGTCGAGGTTGCTGTAGATGAGACGACTGAGGACGAGGGTGTCTACGATCTGCTCGCGCTGCTCGCGGGAGACAACAAAGTCGGGATAGACTTTAGACAGCGCAGGGATGTCAAAGGCGATGATGTTGTGTCCGCATAGCGTGTTGCCCTGTGCAAGTTCGTCCATGAGAAGGCGCACGCCATTTTCGATGGTGGACGGGTCAAAGCCGATGGTCTTGCCTGTCGCTGTGTCGTGGACTGCCATGCAGTGAATCCGCGTGGTGCCATCCAGAAGGCCGTCTGTCTCAATGTCAAAGATGAGCATGATGTCACACTTTCGTGAAGCGTCGGGTCAATTTGGAAATCTCATACTCGATGTCGATGCGCTTCTGGTTCAGGGCACTGTCGGTCTTGTCGATGCGCTCAAGTTCCCAACGACGCAAGGCGATGGCGCGGCGAATGTAGCCCATACGCAGGTCATTCACCTGTTCATAGAGGGAGATGAGGAGGAGACAAATCTTTTCACAGAGGGTGATGAGGATTAACATATCGCATTTCCTTTCTTTGTTTGTCTTAGCTGTAGTAGCGTCTGTCGGCTTCTTTCTGTCTGCCGTCAGAGAAGCTGCTGAGACGGCGCAGGTAGCCGATGATGCGTGTTCCGTAGTCAAGGTCTGTGTTGCCACAGGTCTTGCACTGCTTGCGTGTCACGGGGTCAATCGTTCCACACTTGTCGCAGATGGTGCAAAGTACGTTGGTTGTCCAATAAGGGACGCCGTTCTTCCGGCAGAGGTCAAAGAGGTGCTTTGCCTGTGTGAAGGTGAGGAGCTGCTCAAGGTTGAGGTGGAGGGCACTGCCACCGTCGAGGTGATCGGTGATCTCCTTCCCATACATCTCGATCTTGTCGAGCGGTGTGAGGCTCTCGTCCTCCACGCGGTAGAAGTAGGAGTTGTAGCAGTCGCGCTGTGCGGTAAATCCTGCCTCTCTGTCCCATTTGGCGTTTTTGACGCCGAGGTTCTCCGCAGGGACGAACTCGGTGTTGAAGCGGATGCCGTACTTGGCGAGAGCTTCTTTGTTCTTTGCCTTGAAGATGGCGAGCATCTTGGCAAGAAACGCTTTATAGTTGCTGTTGTTGCCGATGGTATAGCCTAGGTACTCCGCATCCTCTACGACGCCGTTCAGTCCTAGGGTGAGGAACTGCTTGTCAATGTCCATGTAGCCCGCTGTGTAGGCAGGTAACAGCCCCGCCGCGATGTAGTCCTCGTAGACCATACGAGAAGCGATGAGGTACTTGTGCACGCGGTCAATGAGGTTTTTAAGTTCCGCCCATGTGTCATTGTCTTTTCCGTAGCGGTGCATGTTGATGGTGATAACCTGTGCACTTCCTGTGACGACGCCGCCCGCGCCGAGGGTGTAGCTGAAGGTGTTGTCAGCCAGCTCGTTCCTCAGACGGCAGCAGGACGCAAGGCTGTCGACGCTGTCAGACATATAGACAAAAAAGCTGTGCCCCTTGCTCATCTGCTCTGCACAGTAGTCGCGGAAGTGCTCATCGGCGAATCCTTCCTTCGTGGTGAGGAGGCTCGCTGTAAGGACGGGGAAGGTGAGCAGCTCCTTGTGTCTTTCCTTCCTGAACCACTCCATGAAGTAAATCTGCAAGGCGCGGACGCTCTGCATCTCGACCTGTGTGCCGTCGGGGTAGTAGAAGCCCCCGAACATTTCCTCCATGTAGGGTTTGTCAAAGACGCTGATGTTCCAGAATACGGATTGATCTCCACGCGCACTGGCGGGCTGGTTGAGCGCATAGACGACGCCCTGAAGTTCCTGCTCGATGTCGTGCTGATTCGTCTTGAGGTAGTCCTTGCCGTAGGTCTTGCGGGCGAAGTAGTCGAACATGTGAAGGAACTCCACTGTTGCGACTGCCCCTGCGAAATTACTGGCAATCTGATAGACGAGGTTTACGAAGCCGCCGCAGAAGCTCTGTAGGTTCTTTGGTGTGCCCGAGACGCCGCCGACGCTCTTTGTCCCCTCCAAGATGAAGGGATAGAGGGAGATGGAGGCACAGTAGGGTTTGAGGCTGCTCTCGTCGTGGACGTAGATCAGGTGGTCTTTGAGGTCTTTGCGGTATTCCTCGGCAACGTCCTTGCCGAATCGCTCGGTGAGCTTGGCGCATACCTTTGCGCGGTTCAGTTCGATGGTGAGCGGTTTGTATAACTCAGCTTCAAGGGTCGCCAGTGTCTTGTGTGTGACGTTGGCGTTGCTGTCTACCTCGCTGCCGCTCGCGGCGTTCTGCGCGGCGATGTAGCTGTCGATGAAGCCGAGACGGTTGTCGATGATGTCTTGTGGGATGTTCTTCATGTGTCTCCTTTCTGAAAGAGATGTGTGAGATCTGTGAATACCGCCTCGGTGCCTGTGTAGACGCCGCTGTGATCTTTGGCATAGCGATAGTCGATGCGGTAAAAGCGTTGGTTGGTTGTGGGACTGGTGAGCCCTCCAAGCTCTGCTTTGTAGCTGCCTGTCTTGAGCCATGTGGCGTTGCCTCGCTCTGCAAGATCACGGTCACGCTCCGCATCGTCGCTGCCGGAATAAAGACAAACAGGGAGGATAACACTGAGACGGCGAAGTATCTGTATGATGTCGCTCTCATGCAGCCTATTGGTTGTCCCTCCCATGAGCAGGAGGGCATCCGCGCCTTGCTCTGCTGCGTTCTCTGCTTTTGTCTCCATGGCAAGGAGCGGTGTATTCGGTGTCATGTAACCGCGCAGATGTGGGCTGTGACAACAAGGGCAAAATTTCGTACAGCTGCCTATCTCAAAGTAGTAGGCGGTGTGATCTGGGATTTCGCTGAATGTGATGCCTGTGGAGGCAATCGGGACTAGAATGGACATGCGTCCTCCTCTCCTTTCTGTGTGTCCTTCGGTGTGTCGAGCGGGTTGATTGGTTCGAGGCGGTTGGTCTTTTTGTCAAAGCGGATGGCGTCGGCAAGACCTGTCTCGCCTGTGAATCTGCATTTGAGCAAGCGCAAGCGCAGTTTGTTGCGCCCTCCCTCGTCCTCTGCCTGTTGGTTGCGCTCGGCGGCGATGATGGTGTCGGGGAGCTGTTTTAGGCTTCCGCTCCCTCTGAGGTCGTCCATGCTGATGCTCCCGCCCTGCTCGAAGGGGCAGCTTTTGCTGTCGGTTTTTCTGAGGTGGGAGATGATGATAAGTCCTGCGCCTGTCTCCTCTACGAGGCTGCGCAGGGCGGTCATGAGGCGGTCGATGGTGCTGCGCTCGTCGCCCTTGCCGTCCTCCATGGTGGTGACGGCGATGGTGATGTGGTCTAAGACAACAAAGTCGCATCCTCCTGCGACGATCATGTAACGGATTTTGTCTAGGAGGCGATTGCTCTCGATGCTGCCGAAATGGTCGTAGAGGAGGAAGCCCCCGTCACCGAATACCTCGCCATAGTGCTCTTTGACCTCTGCCTTTGTTTTGTCGTTCCACATGAGGTGGAGAGGACGGCTGAGGTGGATGCTCATGAGGTCACGCAGGGTTTTCTTTGGGCTTTCTTCAAGCATGACCATGCCGACACGCAGGTGATCTCTCATGTGCAAGGTGTAGGCAAGCTCGCGGGCGATGGTGGATTTGCCGATGCCGCTGCCCGCTGTGAGCAGGAGCATTTCGCCTTTCCGTATGCCCTGTGTACGCCGCGTGAGGTCGTCTGCCCATGGGAACTCGTAACCCTTTAGGTCGTCGCCCTCTTTGAGCAGGATGTCCTGCATGTCTTTGGCGTTCATGATGCCGTCCGGGCGATAGTCGTCGGCGTTCCAAATGGCGCGTATGATGTAGTCCGGGTGTCCGGATAGCAAGCATTCGTTTGGGTCTTTGAGCGGGAGGCGTGCGACTTTCATGCGTCCAAGGGGCAGGATGCCGCTGAGTTTTTCGAGGGCTTTCTGTCCTGCCTCGTCGCTGTCAAACATGACGATGACTTCCTCGAAGCCAAGTAGCCAGTCAAGGTTTTCTTTGAATACTTTGTGGGCGCTTTGGCAGCCGAACGGGATGGAGACAACAGGGTATTTGTTGTCCTGCACCTGTGAGACGGTGAGGCAGTCGATCTCGCCCTCGGTGACGATGAGTTTTTTGCCGCTGGGGTAGAGGTTTTGCCCGAAGAAGCGCTGCGCTTTCGCGCCTAAGACACAAAAGTTTTTGTCTTTGTCACGGGTTTTCTGGAAGAGGACGCGCCCATCGTCGCCGACGTATTCTGCGACTTGGATTGGGCTGCCGTTCGTGTCTTTGCTGCATGTGTAGCGGTATTTCCGGCAGGTGTCCTCGTGGATGCCGCGTGCTCTGAGTGCGCGATATTCCATGTCGCCCATCGGGATGAGGTCTTTGTGCAACGCAATTCTCCTTTCGCTCTCCCCTGTCTTTGTCCATTTCTCACAGACAAAGCAGTAGGTGTGGTCGCCATAGTCGGTCATGCCGTCGCTGCTCCCGCAATCTGGGCACGGGAGGTGGGCGATCATGTATCTGCCTCTACGGGGATGCCATGCTCGCGGCTGAGTGTGTCCAGAGCTGCCCGCTGCAAGGCGGTGCGCTCGCCGTCTGCAACGCCCATCAGGAGAACGCATACGCTGTCCTGCCAGCCGTCGATGGCGGGGTCTGCGTGCTGGGATGCGGGGATGCCGACTTCCATACGCCCGTCTGGGTGGATGAGGTAGTGGTAGCCGACGCTGAACCATCCCTGCCGCATGACGTGTTTGGTGTACTCTTTGAGCGGGATGTCTGCCTTGGTATATGCGACGCGGATTCCTGTGGTTGCATCACGCTCCTTGAATGTCAACATGTGTATCACTTCTCTTTCTTTGCTTTGACGATCAGTCCGGTGGTGTCTTTCTTGCGGGCTTTGAACCACGACGCGGGGATGAGTTTTGTGGCGTACTCAAAGCCGTGTTTGTTGCACCAGTCCGCGTATGTCGTAGTGCTGCCTTTGTAGAGTTTGTGCTTCGGGTTCTGAAAGACAAAACGTATGTCAAGGTGCGGGTACTGGTCTTTGATGAGCAGGTGCTTTTTGCGGTCGCTCAGTTCAAATAGTCCCTTTGCCTCGATGATGATGCCGTTGGGCAGTATGAAGTCGGGCGTGTAGATGTGTTCGCTCGCAGGGACGGTGTACTGTATCTGCCGCTGCTCGTAGACCTCGGCGCAGCCCTGTGCCTTGATCTGCGCGGCGATGTTGTCCTCTAGGCCGGAGCGATGTCCGTGGGAAGGGCGATAGCTGTACCGCCCCCCACGCAGCCCTCTCAGAACTCCTCCTCGCCGATGTCCGACACGTCAAGGGTGGTACTGCTGTCCTCCTGCGGGCTGAAGATGAAGCCCTCCTCCTCGCCGAAGCCAAGGGAGGATGCCGATGCTGTCCCGCTCTCTTTGAGGTCGGTGATCTGCACGCCTGTGAGCCGGAGGCTGATGCCATAGTTCTTGTCGTTCATGTAGAAGGGCACAAGTTCATAGGCGACGCGCCCACGCGTGCCGCTGCCGATGCTTTTGAGCTCTGCGCCGATCTCGCGCCCTGCTGCGTCGAAGATGGGCACACGGCGCACCCACTCGCCTCGGTTGCGCGTGTTGATGCTGCGGGTCATTTTGTACTTGAAGAATTCCTCGTCCTTGTACGTGGTCGTGCCATTGGCGTAGTCGTACTTGTACTTGTGCTTCTTGCCCTCGTCGGATTCTTTGTACTTCTGCCACTCCTCGTCGATCTCTGCAAGGAGCCGCTGACGTTCCTTGTCGTCGTCCGGTGCGAAGGAGATGGCGAATCGCCCCGTGTCCTTGCCTTGGAACTGCTCGGTGTCCAAGAGGTGCGGGAAGTTGAAGGTGCCGACGGCGGTCGTGCCTTTGCGGTAGGTTGTCTTTGCCATGATGTGTTTGTCCTTTCTGTGGTTGGTTGGATTATTGATTCGCGAGAGGCGTTTTCTTCCTTTTTCTCCTGTCCCACCTGCGGAATCCCTTGTGGCTCTAGGCGTAGCGGGCTTTGCCCTCAGGAGACAAAAGAATAGCGAACCGGTGTATTGTTTTAGTCGATTTTGAGTTTCTCGTTTTTGGCGGTCTGGTGCAGCCACACGGCGTACTGAAGGAGCTTTGCTGTCTCCTTGATGATGCCGTCTTTCTTGCCGCACCGCGATGCGTACTTGATGATGTTGCCACGCAGGAATCCCATGAACTCTTCCTTGCTCATCTGCGCCCGCATGAGCTCGATAGGTTGTACTGCGCCCTTGTAGTGCTCGTCATAAGCTGCCATATCAGATGTCCCTCCCTGTGCTGCCTGATGGCGCTGCGCCTCGCGCTGTCTCGCTGAGTGTCTTAACCTCGGTGATGGCGACGGGCAGATCACGCTCGATCAGGAACTGTGCGATGCGTGCGCCCTTGGCGATGCGGATGGGCGTGCGCCCTAGATTCTCCACGATGAGTTGGATTTCACCGCGATAGTCGCTGTCGATGATGCCCGTCTGGTTGGCAAGGCGCAGCTTGGTGTATAGTCCCGTGGAGGAGCGCAGGTAAATGCTGATGTGGTATCCATGAGGGATGTCAAAGGCAAGGCCTGTGCGTACGAGGTGTGCGCTCTCCTGTGCGTTGATCGGCGGGATGTAGGCGTCCTCCAAGGCACATAGGTCAAAGCAAGCTGCGCCTTCTGTCTTGCGCTCGGGCAGGATGGCATCGGGATGGAGGCGTTTGACGCCTAGGCTGATGGGTGTTCTCGGTTTGGGCATACGTGATTCTCCTTTCGGTAAGACAAAAAAAAATAAGCCGTCAATGACGGCCGAAAGACTTGGTTAAAGATAAGGCGCAGCTTCGCTGCTGAAAGACACAAAACCTATAGTTTTATATAAGATTTATATAAGAGCTTATAGTATATATATATATATATATTATTTATATAAGTCTTTAGGTTTTATGTTTTTAGAAAGCGTAAACGTAGTATGTCTATAGGCTGTCTTTAGGATGTCTATAGACGATCTAAGCGTTTTCTTCCTCTTTCTCCTGTCCCACCTGCGGAATCCCTTGTGGCTCTAAGGCTGCGGGGTTTTCGATTTTTCTATTAGTCAAAAGGTCAAAGAACAAGAAAAGCAGGACGTAAGCCCTGCTCTTTTTGTGTCTTTATGCTTTACTTTTTGTTCGGCTTCCACCCGATGCGCTTCAAGGCTCTGCGTACGTAGTCTACGCCTTCAAGGCTGAATACGGTTTTCATGTTGCCCTGACTGCCCCACTTGGCACGATGCCACTTGCCGACGCATAAGCCCTTGTTGCTGAACTCTGCATAGGGGTAGTAGACGCCGTTCTCTTTGTAGCACATCTTGATCTCACATACGAATGCGCCCATTTTGTTGACGGGGTAGCCCAGCATTTTCGCCATTTCCCGCAGCCCGACGTAGCCTTTGAAGCTGATGAGTTTGTCGTAGGTTTCGACTTTTGGCTTGGCTTCTTCCAATGCAAGGAGCGCAGCTTTCTTCTCGCGCTGCTCCTCTATCCAACGCTCGGCGCGGGCGATGGGGTCGTCGAGGAGGTAGGAGGGTTGTGTCTTTTTCAGCTCTGCCTCCATGCGGTTGAATGCGTTGATGTAGGCGATTTTCCACTGAAGGGCTTTTGCTCCTGTGAAGCTCATGGCAAGGAGGGAGAAGCCGTCACGCGTCATAAGGTATTCGGGGTATGTCTTGTTGTTGCCCTCGGTCTTATAGGTGTTCTCAAAGTACATAGTTGAGAGAGCGGAATTTTCCGTTTTCAGAATATCTCGTAGTGCATCTAGTACATCGGCGTGACGCTTCTCAAATTTCTCGGCTACGTCACGGCTAGATACAACGATCTGCCCGTTGTGGTTGATGGTGATGATTTCGTTTGTCATGATGCTGTTCTCCTTTTCTTTGTTTGTCTTATGCAAAACAGAAGTCCGACTTCTTTACTTCTTCAAGATCAAGTGTCCCAAAACTAGGAATCTTTGGAATCTTGTCCATGTCGTCGTCGTTGATGAGATAGCTAACCTGCTCCAAGAAGTCCTGAAGGTAGTTCTGGTCTTTGTAGAGCCTTACGAACTCCTCGCGGATGGTTTTGAATAGCTGCCCGGCGTGCGCTGCATCCGTCCCAAAGCTGTCATGAATCATCATGAAGTTTGTATTACCCTTGCTATACTCCGCATTGACAACACGCTGTAAATGCGCTGCGTCCATGCTGTGAATAAAGTTAGGTGAGATGCCTTGTGCTTGTCTCCTTGTGTCTACCACTCCTTCCTGTTCCACTTGCGTGTAGAAGCGTACGCGGGCGTTGTTGAACCGCAGCTTCATCACTTCCTGCGTAAGACACATATAGTTTTGCTGTACAGGCAGCCCATTCGGCGTTGTCCATGTGACGACGTGCCCCTCTTTGCAGATCAGCTCTGCTACTTTTTGCAGCCACGCCATGCCCTCTACTGCCTTAACGACCGTCGTGCCTACGGCTTCCCAGATAAGACGCGCCATGTATGTCGCCGCTTGGATGGGAGACACAAAGGGGTTCTCATCAGGATGCTCTAAGACAAAAGGTCTGATGATGTCGCTCATCAGATTCTCCTTGAATCCGTAGAGCTTGCTGCCATAGGCAAGCGTCATGACGCTCCTCTTGCACACCTTGCGCGTGATGCCGTCTTGGGAATACTTTAGCCTGTTAAAGGATACCCAGTTCTGCGCTAAGGTTTTTGTCCCGTAGACGATGCGCGGCTTGCCCTCTTGGTCGTTGACAACATTTCCTTGTTTGTCATATTTATAACCATCGGCTGTGCCACTCTGCGCATCTTCGAGCAACACTGTATTGACCTTGTCCGCAACGATGCTATAAATATCCTGCACATTGTCACTTGGTAGGAGATTGACAGCTGCGCCGCCGATCTCGTCTCTGAGCAGTCCTGAAAAATGTTGCAAGCCGGAACATGTCCCGTCGAACGCAATCGGCAGCCCAGTCACGAATCCGACGGCTGTTCCGTGCTCCTCCTTGTACGCGCAGAGGCGCGTCCATTCAAGACAAAAAGCAAGAAATTCCATCGGGTAATCATTCTTCGCGACCTCGCTCCACCATGTATAGCTAAGCGGGTCGGCTGCGCTTGCCTTGATCTGCTCCTCGTGCTCCTCTATCCATGCGACGCGCCCCGCGAATGGCAGCTTGTCACGTCCGGCAAGGTTCGCGCCATGAATGGCTAACCATTTTGTGTCTGCATCCGACGCCAGCGGCGCCGGCTCTGCAAACAGCAGCAAGGCTTTTTGTATGTCGTCCCCTTGCGGGCTTATCGCCGTCGGGATGGGATAACATCTGCCTCTATAGTCGATGTTCCACGGGAAGTAAATCTTCTCGTACTGAGCGAATTTTTCGGCTGTCTGTAAGGCGATGTAGGCGCGTAATGCGCGGCTCTTTCGTGCCGATTCCTGCAAGTGTATAGCTACTTGCTTTCTCTTGTGTTCTTTTAGCACATCCATATCCACATCATCCGGCAGCTTTGGCAGCGTTGCATACGGTGATGTCCTAGGAACGCCCCCCAGCTCGCCCCCGCTCGCGTATATCTCTTTCAGGACTTGCAGGATGCGCTTGTTGATGATAAAAGGCGTCTCCTGCATACGGTTGAGTACGTTGTAGATGCTCGATAGGTCTACCGCGCCCAGCTTACGCGTGTACTCTCTCAGCTCTTTTGTCTGCACGACTTCTTTCAGGCGAATAAGGTTCACGCCTAGCGTAGCCGCCCCGTAGTAGCCGCCATCATAGGGCGTCGTCCACGGTTTAGGCGGGATAATCGTCGGCGTGTACTTTATCGCTGTATCTACTAGACGATTTTCATTGTTTTCCCATGCCTTTTCAAACCACTCACTAGCTACGAGACTTGTGATTTTCTTTTTGTCGATGTATTGATCGACCATCTCAAAGTAGGCGCTTCCCTTGATAACCATTTCAAGGATTTTAGCCCCGAATGCGACGCAGCTCTGCTTGTCCCATTTCAGCCCGCTATAGCCTTGCGCGTGCATCCGATGCACCGCGTATGCGATGCGATAAGAGGAGCGCACACGCTTTGAGATGCCCTTATCCATTGAGTTTCTCAGCCAGCTATCTTTTACGTCTCCTTGTGTCGCCGACCAGACAAAAAAGGATTCTAGCTCTGCTTCCTGTCTGATTGCATTCCCGATCAGCCCCGCAATATTGGATACGGTTTTCTTGTAAGGGGCACTAGGAAACATGACCATGCTAATCGTGACGCTTAGACTTGTTAAGACAAGCAGGTTTTCAAGCTCCTCTGTTTTGCCTTGGTAGATGCGGATAAGGTCTTTCATCGGCGCAACCCAGAGGCCTTGGATTGTTTTATTAGGCTTAGAAGCACTAGCAAGTAGCGCGCGGATGTTTGCCCGGCAGGTCTGCCATGCACTTTCAATAAAGCGTCCTGCTAACTTCCCCTCTCCTGCTTCACCATTGCGCCGGACTTCTTCCAGTGCTAGGCGCATCCGCTCCTCTGCCATGCTCTTGGCTTCATCTTCCAGCAGGATTTGAGCATCGAATAAGTCGCCGTACTTGGCTTTATATGCTTGGTAGTCCTCCATGCTGTTTGTCTCCTTTCAAACATCTGTTTGTCTATCAGTTCTTCCCTTTTCTTGTGTCCCACCTATATGTTTAGTACATACGTTCTAATTAATGGATATAAAATATAGAGCTAATGGCATCACCTCCTTTCCTAGAAAACCTGTTCTAATTACTCCTAGCCGATGATCGCCGTGATCTCATCCGTGAGAGCGTTGGTCGTCACCTCGTCGAACGTGATCGTATCCGGCGGCTCGTTATCCTCGTTATCCCAGTCAATGAAGGGACGGAACGTATTCAGCTTAAAGACAAGGTCTTGCGCGACAAACAGCGCAACGATCACCATGAATTTTTCTGTGTCCTCTAACACCTCAAGGCGCAAGTCATACGTATCCGACAAGTCGCCGACAATATCCGAAATGTCGCCGATGTGCTTACCAATCCATTCATCAGCCGCCTTGGTGCTGCACGTCATAGAGCCTTCAATGTTCTCACATTCAAACAGCTCCCACGGAACTTGGGCGATCTCCACGGTGCGCCCTTCCACCGTGAAAAGATTGTCCAGCATCCGGGACAACACGTCTTTTTCAAGGGCCGTAAACTCGTGCTTTTTCATGATGTAACTCCTCCTTAATTCTGCTAGGGCGACGACACCGCGCCGCCCCGGCGAAAGACAACAAAGATTAGAACGGGATAGTGACGGATTCAAGGAACTGGAAGTATTCGTATTCCGTCTTTGTGATCTCTATAGACAGCTCTCCTTTCCATACCTTTTCGTGAAAGTAGACGTTGTATTCTTTCTTGCCACGGAAGATGACGATACCTACATAGGCTTTCCCGCTCTCCTGCATCTTCTCAATCCATTCGGCGCGTGTCATAATTCCGGCGTCACAGAGCACGTTTGCCTTGTAGCGAAATTTGACAGACAGTACCTTGACGACGCGTCCACGCTGCATCGGCGTCATGCTATCCGTGAAGCCTTTGAAACGCTCGTATTCGGCGCGTTCTCGGGCTTCCTGCTCTTCTCTCTCCTTCTCCTTCCTTGCACCTTCCCACCGTTCAATTTGGCAGGGAAGGACTTTTTCGATGTAGTACTTCAAGTCATCTGATTCACCCGTCTCCATGTTGGAGATTAGGAACTTATCAGAATACGGCCTCTCATCCTCGTTTATGAGGTAGAACAGCCCCGTGTCTACCGCTCCATGAAAGTAGGGGCGAACGACAACCTTGTGCCCTTCCCCTTCATAAAGGGTTTTTCCTAAATAGGGCGTGCCAACTTCTACAAGATGATCGGCAGCTTTCTGTAACTCTTCTTGTGTATACATAATGCAGTCCTCCTAGGTAGAACATCTATTCTTGAAACGTCTGTACCCGTATTCTACGGGTTAGACAAACAAGCTGCAAATTGACTATGAGAGCGAAAGCGTCCAAAAACCGCTGCCATGAGTGCCATGGCTCGCCCTAGGACGCTTTCAGTCCCCTGTTACACCTCCTTCCTACAAATTCCAGTCCCCTAGTTCGCCCGCATTACTTCATCCATGTGCACGCGACGGCCGCGCGTCATGAAGTATGGACGCCCCGCCCCGGTGTAGCGGATTGTCGCCGTTGTCATACGGCTATCGGGCTTACCGTCGTAAAACCACATGAACTGGACTTTGTAATCGTGCTCGTCGACGGCGAACACCTTCAGACCTACGAACGCGCTTCCACCGTAGTAGGTGCCAATAGCGCCGTACTTCAGAAAATCTTCACTGTACTTTTTCATGATGTGCCTCCTTCCTATAAATTCCAAACAATCACATAGCCTAGTTCGTCGCCAAAGTAACGACGATAGTCATTGAGAGCGCGGGACGTACTAGACGTAAACCAACCAGCGTGAGTGAGTATTACGCGCGCCGCGTCGTCGTCTACTAGACAAATTGGATTATCATGGTAGGTGAATACCCGCGTGCACACCGCATCTGCACCCTCCCCGTGGTTGATGAACGTCCCCCACGAGGTGACTTTACACCCGTGCCCCGTGTTGTAGCGCGTAAGGTCTTTCGTGTGCCTTACCGCGTGATTTCCTACCCTTGCGTTCGTCTTGCTTGCTACGAGCTTTTCAAGTGCCTTCATCATTTTCATCATCCTCCTAGAAATTAGTACCTGCTCTTAACTTGTTGTCTTTGCCCTGCCTAGGACTAGCCCGCGATCAGTTATTCCAGTCCCATTTCCGCAACCGCGACGCGTTCTTTCAGAGCCGCGTTTTCTTCCTGCAACATAGCGTGACAGTGCCGCCACTCGTCCCGATCGGCCTGCACATCCCCAAGGCGACGCTCTAGGGCGTCACAGTCCTCCACCAGTTCGGCGACGCGGGCTTTCAGTTCGTCCACGAGCCGCGCTGCTTGCAAGAGTTCGCAAGCATGCTCTACGGCAGCGTTTGCCGCCTTGTTGAGTTGCGCGTATTCGGCGCGGGTGATTGTGATTGTGTCTTTTTTCATAGTGTTAGTCCTCCTTTTTCCTACTATGTATTACCATTGGTAGGACAAAACTTGAGAAAAATTTTTGCCGTTCGGGTTTTGTTTTCCCTTGTGGCAATTGTAGAATATCATATTGTCCTACCGTTGTCAACCCATTTTTTGAAAAAGTTTTTGCATGACAAAAAAAAGTATTTATGCTATACTTTTCCCAATGGTAGTACAACAGAGGAGGTGAGAGGATGAAGGACACAAAAGACAAGCGCCTAAATATCCGTATTGACAAAGAATTTAAAAGTGAGATCGAACAGGCAGCGGATGAAGTAGGATTAACATTGTCGGCTTTAACGATGATGCTATTAAAGAAATGGTTGAGAGAGCAACAGGCAAACAAAAAGTAAGACAACAAAAAAGCCCTACACGCTGCGACGATCAATAAGCTGCATTGTGTAGGGCTGTTATACGGTTTAGTCGCTGTTAGCCATAAGGAATAACATTGCTTCTGTGTATAGTATATTTTGTAATGTGCCGGGATTAACTACGCTCCATGTAGTCGGGTAGTCTGTTTTTGTTTCTTCTCCTGCTTTTACTTTCAACCATGTAGAAATATAACGGTATGTCATGTTAAAAGGCTCTGTTGGATTCATTTTTATTTCTACACGTTCTTTATAAATCATTTCTTGTTTGTAGTCTTTACATATTTCTGTTAATAGCACACATTTTCCTATAATTTTCCCATCTTGCGTATTGATCGAAAAATCTTCTGTATTGATATAACCAATTACATCAAGATTAATTATTTTTAATGTCTGCCATTCAGGAGAATTTATTTTATATAATTCAGAGGCGGCAAGCGCAACAGAGCTCCACGAAACACATGCTACCAACAGACACAATAGACTAATGCGCCTAAACATCCTTCACATCTCCTTTAGCGTTGCAAGCACAAACATTAAGATATTCTAAGTATATCACACGTCGCCTTGCGTGTATAGGTCATTTTTTGTGTCTGCCTTGTGATCGGCGTGGAGACGCGTTCCGGCGTGATCGTGTGCATGCGTTCAGGCGTCGCGTCGCGTTTGCGTGGTTGCGTTAAGTCATATAATACATACTAGTTTACTATGTTTCATAAACAGATGAAAATTTCAGATTCGACGCCACAGATATAAGCAAAATCTATTGTCAGACTATTTTACCATAAACAAACCTTATAATCGCAAAAATAAAGCTCACATGTTCGAAAAAATGAACGCCCATACCAGTATCGGCGTGCAAAATAGAACACGTATGTTC
>QWCT01000985.1_pt1 | contig 16206 bp, 23 predicted proteins | sample 1972681 | NCBI WGS metagenome assembly QWCT01 (sample SAMN09866701, study PRJNA288562) | Human oral metagenome isolate pre3_saliva, whole genome shotgun sequencing... | isolation source: mouth | host: Homo sapiens | place: USA: California | reverse complement strand
CGAGGAGACCGAGCGCGAACAGGATCGCAAAGATGTTGCTATGGGCGTTATGGGTCTCGCAGAGTACAGAGCGAAGTGGTATCAAGAGGACGAGGAAACGGCGGCGGCTAATCTGCCTGAGCAGTCGTCCGATGTATTGCCGTGAGAGAATCCTACACATCCGCAATCGAGGCAGGTATCGTAAACCGATATCGAAAGCTCGAGCAAGAGGTCATGTCCGATATTGTCCGCAGGATAAAAAAGGCAGGGAAGATAACCAGCACGGCAGACTGGCAATTGAACCGAATGCTTATCCTCGGAAAATCATCAATCGACCTTCAAAAATTGGTGTCATCTGCGGTGGGCTTTAATGATGCCGAGGTGGAGAAATTATACGAGGCGGTCATTGCGGATGAATATACGAGATATAAACCGCAATATGAAAAAATAACACATGAATTTATCCCATACAAGGATAATCTACAACTTCGACAATTGGTTGAAGCTATGAAGGGGCAGACCGCAGGAGAGCTCCAGAACATCACCAAATCAATGGGGTTTATGCTCGATTATGGCAACAGGATGGCGTTCATGCCCTTGTCGCAGATATACAACGATTACCTCGACCAAGCTATGGTAGATATTACATCGGGGATGTTTGATTATAATACCATCATTCGCAGAGTGGTGGGGGAAATGACAAGGAGTGGGCTGCGTACAGACCACGCCTTTGCGGTAAATCCTGCGGATTACACAGGCATTGATTACCCGAGCGGATGGCACAACCGCATAGATGTGGCGGCAAGGCGTGCCGTGTTAACAGGGGTGTCGCAATTATCGGGCGAAATAAACAAAATGAATGCCGAGCGCCTCGGGGTCGATAGGTTCGAGGTGTCGTGGCATGTTGGCGCACGCCCTGACCACGCAAAATGGCAGGGCAAGGTTTATACCATGAAACAACTCGAAGAGGTCTGTGGTCTTGGCACAGGTGCAGGGCTTCTCGGTTGGAATTGCCGACATGAGTATTATTTATTCTTTCCGGGGAGCGAGAGGTTATATTCCGACAAATGGCTTGCGGAACAGAACGCCAAAGAGGCAAAAAAGCGGTCATTCAGAGGTCGGGAATATAACACCTATGAAGCCACGCAAAAGCAGAGGCAGATGGAGACCAATATGCGTGCCCAGCGTGACAAGGTGAAGCTCCTGCAAGAGGGCGGCGCTGATCCTGATGACATTATGATTGAGCGGTGCAAATATCAGGCACGGCTTGACGAATATAAGGCATTTTCAAAGGCGTTCAATATGCCCGAACAGAGGGAACGGATATATTATGACCTAAAGGGCAGGGTCGCACCATCAAAAAACACATTCAACAAATGGAAGAACGGGGAAATACAAAGGGAAGTCTTAACCGAAAAGGAACATCGGGCGGTACTTGATTATATTAGTTCCAAATCGTATGTATTAAATGACAAGATGCGCAGAGGCGAGCAATTGACCGAGGATGAATCAAAAATGCGGAGCGCATTGACAAGGGCATTGAATAAAATGCCCCGATATAGAGGACAACTCACACGCTCTCTTTATTTCTCTGATAATGAAACCTTGGAAGAGGTGCTTGAGGAATACAAGGTCGGTTCGGAATTCAGGTCGCCTCAATTTATGAGTACAACGGCATCAAATGAGTTATATAATCCCGGTGGTCAGGTGCAGATTTTAATTCCGAACGCACAATATGGAGCTGATATTCGAAGATTTAATGCCAACGAAGGAGAAGTGCTATATAATGTAGGGAGCAGGTTCAAGGTTGTCAAAAGATACGAAGACAGCGGTACATGGTATATAATCATGGCGGAGGCGTAATGGAAGAAAAAAAACCTTTTTCCGATAAGCGGTGGAATGAACCGCTCGGATTACAGAAAATCGGTCAAATTAGGTTCACGGAAGAAGAAGAAAAAGAGAATCTAAAGACAGCCATAAAAGCGTTGCGAAGCCTCGGAATAAATGTGTCGGAAGACAGCCCGGGGTGGAAATAACCCACACAAAATGTTAAAAAGACACCCTCCCGAATATGGGAAGGTGTCTTTTTATTGGTCTGTAAGCTGAGACCTAAAAGGCAGCAGAATCACAGGGCGACGGTTAAAGCCCTAAAACAACCTATATGTGAAAGGAGAAACTATCAATGAAAACCGAATTTTTGAAGGAGCTTGGACTGGAACAGGATCAGATCGACAAGATCATGGCAGAGAACGGCAAGGATATCGCGGCGGAGAAAGCCAAGACGACTAAAGCCGAGGGCGAGAGGGATAACTATAAGTCCCAGCTCGACACCGCAAAGGAGAGCCTCGGGAAGTTTGACGGTGTGGACGTCGAGGCGCTTAAGAAGCAGATCACAGATTTGCAGAGCGACCTTAAAAAGAAGGACGATGAGTATACGGCTAAGGAAGCGGAACGCGCTTTCAATGATACTCTGACTGGAGCGATCACAGCGGCTGGCGGAAAAAATGCGAAGGCGATAATGGCTATGCTCGATATGGATGCCCTTAAGGCGTCGAAAGATCAAAGCGCCGATATCAAAAATGCGATCGAGACAGTCCGTAAGTCTGATGCCTATATGTTCGGCGCGGACGAGCCACACAAAAATGCGGTAGGGAGAACCGGAGGCGGCGACGGAGGTAACGGCGGTAAGGACGCTGATTTCTCCGCTATGAGGGCGCTTATGGGACTTCCGGCAGAGAAAAAATAAACGATTACGGAGGTAAAAAGAAATGCCTAACACAATTCAGTTAAGAAAGTTCTATTCCGAAGCTCTCGACGAGGTTTACAAGCTCGCATCTCTGACAAGCGTGCTCGATGGCGACAATAGCCTCATAAAGGAGGGCGCAAACGCAAACGAAATCCTCATTCCGAAGATGTCTATGGACGGTCTTGCTAACTACGGACGCAATAGCGGTTACGTAAATGGCTCCGTCAACTTTTCATACGAGACAAAGAAGATCGGTTACGATCGCGGCAGAATGTTCTCGGTAGACGCTCTCGACGAACAAGAGGCAACACCCGTGTTCTCCGCACTCTCGGCAGAGTTTGTGCGTACGCAGGTTGTTCCAGAGCTCGACGCCTACCGTCTCGGTGCTTACGCTTCAAAGGCTGGTATCGGATCGGCTACCGGAGCTCTTGCAACAGGCAAGGCGGCTATTGACGCTGTAATGGCGGCAAAGAGCGCTATTAAGGACGCCGAGGCTGGGCTCGGAACGGTATATCTGTTTATCAAGGGCGCCCTTAAGGATTTGATCGACGGTCTCGATACTACCGCAAGCCGTGCCGCTCTCGATGGCTGGGCTGGCGTTATCGAGGTTCCTTCCGCCCGCTTCTACAAGACCGTTACTCTTAACGATGGTACAACAAGCGGGCAGGAGGCTGGCGGTTTTACGGGCGCAGACGCCATTAACTTTATCGCTATCGACAAGAGGGCGGCAATTCAGTTCCAGAAACACACCGTAAACAAGATCATCACTCCCGATCAGAACCAGGACGCCGACGCTTGGAAGTTCGGCTATCGTACTGCTGGTATCGCAGAGGTACGCGATACCAAACTTGGCGGCATCTTTGCGCACACGGTACAGTAAGGAGAGCTTATGAAATACGCCGAGTTTACGTTCTACCAGAGCGAGTATCTCGGCGACCGTATAACGGACGAGAGTACCTTTAATCGGCTCGCCACGAGAGCCAGCGCAAAGCTGGATCATTATACTATGGGGAGAATCAGTCAACCGGATTGCGGAAACGACGTCCGGTTGGCGGTTTGCTCTATGGCTGATACTCTGTTCTGGGACGAAAAGAGAAAAAACGCCCACGAGGGGCGAGAGATAGTTAGCGAATCCAACGACGGATACTCCGTATCTTTCGGAGGTTCAAGCGAGACGGAGACGGCGGCGCTTTCAGAGAAAAGCCTCTACCAAGCGGCGTATGTTTATCTGGCTCAGACCGGCTTAATGGATTTTGGAGCGTAACGGTATGACCGTAAATACAGACATTACAATATTTAATGCTCGATACGATGCGACCAACCGGACGGACGTATTTATCCCGACGAGGATAAGGGGCGCCTCTTACTATGAGAGCGAGAGCGTCAATACGAGAAACGGAGTTTGGACGGACCAGAGCATATATAAATTACGGGTGCCTTTAATCGGCTCGGAGATCGAGGAAAGCCGTGTTTATCTCCCGGAGAAACAATACCGGACCGCAGAAAGCACAGAGGGTTATTGGAGTATCCGCAAAGGAGATTTCCTCCTCCTTACCCAATACGAGGGCGAAAAAGAGAGCTATACGTCGAAAGAGATCGCCGCGATTGCGGAGAAGCTTGGGGTTAAGTTGATTACCGTAACGGAGTACGCAGATAACACCGTACGAGGGAGCGATAGCGTTAAGCATTGGCGGATCGGAGGTGCGTAATGGGATCAAAGAGGACTTTTCCGGAGATAACACCCCCGAGGGGCTCTATCACAATAAAGCAAGGGGAAAATGGGTCAATCCGGTGTGAACTTAAGTGGAACGAGGGTTTTGCTCCTAAAAAGCGGGAGGAGTTCACGAGGGCGCAGGAGATTATAGATTCCGAGTGTCTCCAGTATATGGACAGGCTCACGCCGAAACGTTCCGGGATGATGATAAAATCTGCTACCCTCGGTACGGTTATCGGCTCGGGGGAGCTTATCTATCTCGCTCCTTACGCGAGGCGGCAATATTACAACAATCAAGGTGGCTCGCCGCTCAACCCGGATGCAAAAGGCTATTGGTTTGAAAGTATGAAAGCCTCATATCGTGACGCAATATTAAGAGCCGCAGAGGGGGCGTTCGGAAAATGACAGAATCAATCATACAGGGATTAACCGATTATTTTATGAAGTGTCCCTTACTGAAAGACGGGGTATTCCGTGTGGACTCCCTCGGTAACGAGGCAGTGGAATACACGATCGAAACCGGGGTTGTATCTCCGGTAATACAAACGTATCTCGACGGATCAAGCGTCCGCCAATATAAATTCAACTTCGGCTCTCGGGAGTATTACTCTCTCGATCGCTTGGAGAATATCCAAAACAGTACTTTCTACGAGAAACTTTGCGATTGGATAGAGGCTCAAAGCGACGCCGGGATACTACCGGATATGCCGGAGAAATGCGAGGCGGAGAAGCTGATCGTAAATGCGCCTGGCTACATGTTCGACGCCACTATGACAACGGCGAGGTATCAGATCCAATTAACACTACAGTATTTCAAGGAGGTATAAGAAATGCCTAACACAGACAGAAAAGCGTTGATCCGTAATAAGATTGCGGACTATCTCAAGGTCGGAGAAACCTTCGAGCTTATGGGAACGGGCTTTAAGTCGGTAGATGAGAGCCCCTCCGCGCAGACGGACTCGACAACCTATATCAACGAGACCGGGAGCTCTACTGATATTGTCAGCTATGAGACCGAATTTTCTTATGAAGCGGATCATATCCCCTCGCAGAAAGCGATCACCGCTCTTTGGAAAGACGGGCGCGATCATCATACTGGGGGCGACGCACAGCACGAGTATATTCGGGTTGATCTTTATAACCCGATCGGCACTCCCGGCGATACTACGGCAGAGTATAAGGCTCGTAAGTTCACGGTTGCGAACGAGGTTTCCGATTACGAGGGCGACGGCGGAGAGAAGGTATCCGTATCAGGAACCCTTCACGCGGTAGGAGACCCCGTACAGGGAAAGTTCGATACAGTCGCAAAGACCTTTACTGCCGGAGATTTTACCGGATTATACGACGCGTAATCGCGCTAAAAACTGATAACGAATCGCTGACCGGAGACGGCAGGAAACGATCAGAGGAGAGACGTTCCAACGAGGCGGAGCATCTCTCCTTTTGTTTATAGCCTCGGCCAAAGGAGAAAAGAGAATATGGCACAGATAATCGTACAGGGCAAGGAGCTCGAGGCGGATTTTTTCGACGCTGATTTTATGGAGCGATACGAGGCAGCAACACGTGATCTGCATAAAAAGGCATCGGACGAGAGCAACCGTAAACATGAAAAGGTGTCGGACGCATTCAGGGCACAATGTGAGGTAGCTAGAGAGTATTTTGATCGTGTATTTGGAGAGGGTACCGCGGATATGCTTTTCGGGGAAAAGAGAAATCTTAAAACCCACATGGAGGCGATCGCGGAGCTTACGGAGTATGCCGCGAGGTCAAAGAAAGAGGTTAACGACCTCGCGAATAAATATACCCAGCGCTCAAAGGCTTTTAATCGGCATAGCCAAGCGCAGTTTGTCTCGCATAAGCATAAAAAGCATTGAATCTGATCATTGAGGGTCTTCCGAAGGAGGTAGAGATTGCTGGAGAGCCGGTAAAGATCGAGACCTCTTTCCGTACGGGGATCATATTTGAGGAAATGCTCTCCGATCCCGAGTTATCCGACGAGGATAAACTTCTTACAACGCTCGAGCTGTATTATCCCGGTATCGTATTTGACGAGACGACGATACGGGAGGCGGTCGAGAAAGTAGGCTGGTTTTACCGTTGCGGATCAGAGCCGCGGAAGAGAACAGTCGGAGGCGGCGACGGGGAGAGCAACCCCGTATTTTCCTACGAGTACGACGCCGATTACATTTACGCAGGCTTCATGTCCGCTTATCGGATAGACCTTGCCAGAGAAAATCTCCATTGGTGGCAGTTTCGAGCCCTTTTCCGCTCGCTGCCGGACGATACGCAGATAATGAAAATCATAGGGTACCGCTCTATGAAAATACCTTCGAAGCTCTCGAAGGAGCAGAAGGATCATTATAGGCGTATGAAGCGCCTCTATGCACTCCCCGTCCGATATGAGCAGACAAAGGCCGAGAGTGACCTTACTGAAATCCTTATGAACGGCGGAAATCCATCCGCCTTACTCAATGATGGGGGAGACAGTAAGCAATGGCAGACGGAACCTTAAATTTTGATACCAAACTCGACGCGTCGGGGTTTACGGGCGCAGTCGGTAAGCTCGGCGGTATCGCCGGGGCAGCATTCGCTGGAGTAACGGCTGCAGTCGGAGCCGGGACGGCCGCTTTCACTGGCCTGACAAAGAGCGCCCTCGATAATGTTGCGAGCTATGAGCAGTTGGTCGGGGGAGTCGAGACTCTTTTCGGTGCTGGCGGGGCTACTATCGAGGAATACGCGGCTAGCGTTGGCAAATCTGTATCAGATGTCAAGGGCGAGTTTTCTACCCTCGAGACCGCACAAAAAACGGTACTCGATAATGCAAATAAGGCGTACCAGACCGCTGGTATGTCTGCAAATCAGTATATGGAGACGGTTACGAGCTTTGCCGCCTCCCTTAAGCAGAGCACCTCGGGTGAAGTAGAGGCGGCGAACGTCGCCGATCAAGCGATCCGAGATATGAGCGATAACGCGAATAAAATGGGCTCCTCTATGGAGTCGGTCCAAAGCGCATATCAAGGCTTTGCAAAGCAAAACTATACAATGCTTGATAACTTAAAGCTCGGATACGGCGGAACCAAAACCGAAATGGAGCGGCTACTCTCTGATGCGGAGAAAATCCACCAAGAGGCAACGGGAGAGGTTACGCACTACGATATCAATAACCTTTCCGACGTATATACGGCGATCCACGAGGTACAAACGGAGCTCGGGATCACGGGCACGACCGCAAAAGAAGCCTCTACGACTATCGAGGGCTCAATGAATGCGGCGAAGGCGTCCTGGGATAACTTCCTTACAGGAACCGGAGACGTAGACCAGCTCGCGGAAGCTGTCGCTACTCTCGCAAATAACGTCGTAAATAATCTCTCGGAGATAATCCCGAGGCTCGCTTCGGGGCTCCCGACTCTTGTATCCAAGCTCGGGGGTATGATCCCGGGCTTGTCTAATCAGATTTTGCCCCCTCTAATCGACGGGGCGGTTACACTGATAAACGGGCTCATATCGGTACTCCCGGAGCTCGTACAAGGTCTCTTACCTCCGCTCTTACAAGGCGCAGCGTCCGTAATCGCGGCGCTTGTATCGGTGCTCCCGCCGCTGCTTATGACGGTCGCTTCCGTTTGTCTCGATCTTATGGAACAGCTCGGATCGCAAGTGTGGGAGTGGATAAGTACCAACGTCGGCGGGTGGATCGACGGTATCGCTTCATGGTTTGCGCAGCTCCCGGAGCGGATATGGACATGGTTATCCTCCGTCTTTATGAAGATCGGAGAGTGGGGTGCGTCTATCGTCGAGTGGATTGCGACAAGTGTACCGCTTTGGATAGAGAACATCGGGGAGTGGTTTGCGCAGCTACCCGGTAAGATTTGGACATGGCTTGTAAACACAGTAACGAAGATCATACAGTGGGGCGTGAGTATGCAACAGAACGCCTCTACCGCGATCCAGAATATGATCTCTGCGATTATATCCTTTATGCAACAGCTACCCGGCAAGATTTGGACATGGCTTGTAAATACGGTAAATAAGCTAAACACTTGGAGACAAGACCTCGTTTCAAAAGGTACCTCGGCGGCACAGGGATTATTTAACGCGGTCGTCAACGGCATTAAAGCCCTTCCGGAAAAAATGCTCTCGATCGGTAAGGATATCGTTACGGGTATTTGGAACGGGATATCCTCCGGTTGGGGATGGCTGAAGGGTAAAGTATCAGATCTTGCGAATAGCCTTTTACAGGGAGCAAAGGACGCGCTCGGTATCGGGTCGCCGTCACGAGCCTTCCGAGATGAGTTCGGGCGCTGGCTCCTTCCCGGAGCGGAGATCGGTATAGAAAAGACTATGCCAGGGGCGCTTAAGACTATGAGGGAAAGCGCTACGGCGCTCCTTGAGGAGATGCGGGGTACCGTCATCGATTATAGCGGGGAGATCGCATTATCCGCCGGATCGTTGCAGGGCAGAAAGGCTATCGCGGCCGGGGGAACGTCGATATATTATGACAACCGAATCGATCAGACAAATAATTATCACGAGGCGGTGCCTACCCCGTCGGTGGTTGCTAAAAACCAGCGCGAGGCAATCCGTAATATCGTCGGAGGTGTGATGTAATGGCGAATCAGATTAGCGTGGTTCTCTCGTGTCACGGGAGAACCCTTGCTTTTGGGCGCGATAGCGACATCGATATAACAAAGATAACCGGGCTCGAGAGCTCGGTTATCGAGATTAGTAAGAGCGATAACGCCCTTGTCGATGGCGAGACTGTGGACGGTATGAAAATTAAGGGGCGCCCTATCCACATCGAGGCGTCTTTCCGAGACCTTAAAAACAATAAGGAGAATCGGCAGAAAGTTATAAAGTTTTTTAACCCGAAGTATACAGGAAAAGCGCTGATCGAGAATATGGGCACCTCCCGGAATATCGAGTATAAGCTCGAGGGCTGGTCATTTAAAGCTCAAAGGGCCCTCGAGTCGCGCCTCTCTATTATTGTCGACCTCTATTGCCCCGATCCGTATATGCTCAATACTGATAATTTTGGTAAAAATATGGCGGCGTTTACCGCTTTATTTGCTTTCCCGTGGAGAGTAACGGCTCGAAAGGTTCATGACGTACTACGGCCGTACACCGGGTGCGCTCTCGGAGGGTCGACGTTCGGATATAGGACGCTCCGCCAAGAGGTGGCACTCTCTAACGACGGAGACGTGCCGACGGGCGTAATTATAAAGTTTGTCGCGACGAGGGGCTCAGTGACAAATCCAAAGATTACAAACACGCGAACCGGGCAATTTATGAGGGTTAAGGTCGATATGAAGGAGGGAGACGTCCTTGCGATTGATACCAACGAGCGCCACCAAATCGTGGAGCTTAACGGTGTCAATTATTATCAGCATGTCGACCGGAGGTCTGACCCTTTCCAGCTAGCCGTCGGTGACAATTACCTCGAGTATGCGGCGGATGCGAATTACGTAAATCTTGACGTCAACCTTTACTATACGCCGAAGTATTTGGGGGTGTGATATGCAAGTGTATATACTCGATAAAAAATTTCAAACGATTGGAGCAATTAAGGCTTTTAATTCTCTGATCTGGACCCGGAGATACTACGAACCGGGAGTATTTGAGTTTCATGCCTCTTCGGGCTATTTCGCACTCCTTAATACAGGGGCATATATTTGTCGTAGCGACCGCACAGAGCTAGGAGTTATCCGGGAGGTAAATTATGCGCAGACTGATAAGGGAGAGCGCTCTGCTTGCTGTAAAGGATATTTTGCGGAGAAGCTCCTCGACGATAGAGTTTTACAACCTCCGGTAAATATAACCGGGACGCCGGAGGAAATTGCAAGAGCTCTCGTAGACGGATTCGCGATCAACCCGTCGGACTCCGGGCGCGTGATAAGTCGATTAAGCCTAGGGTCAGCAAAAGGGCTCGGGACGAGCGTTACCTTACAGGCGACCGGGGATAAGCTCGGGGGGAAACTCTACGATACCGAGCAGACGCAAGAGATCTCCCACCGGATAGTATACGATTATGAGGAGAATACGCTTATATTCGAGTGCTGGAAAGGGCTCGATCGCACGGAAGATCAAGAAAACAATTCCCCGGCGATCTTCTCCAACAGGTTTTACAACGTAAAATCCGCAATCTATGACAGAGACGAGAGCTCTTACGCAAATTACGCCTACGTCGCCGGAGAGGGCGAGGGCGCCGCAAGGGTTACAGTCGAGGTTGATATCCGCTCCGATCCGACCGAGGAGAGGCGCGAGATATACGTGGATGCTCGAGATCTACAAAGTGAATACGAGGACGAGAGCGGAAACAAGCATACATATACCGCCGCACAGTATCGCTCGATCCTGTCGCAAAGAGGGCTCGAGAAACTCGCAGAGTTTTCAAAGATCGAGACGGTCAACTCGGACATTGACGCTGGAGCAAATCTCGTTTATATGAAGGACTTCGACCTCGGCGATCTTTGCACCTATCAAAACACGGACGTCGGAATCGAGTGCGACGAGAGGATAACCGCCATACAAGAAGTATACGAGGGCGCAAAAATGACACTTAACATCACTTTTGGCACAGATGAAGCGACGACCATAACGAAGATTATAAAAAGGGAGACGGCTTAAATGTTAAGATACGGCTACTTCGATTCAGAAATTATCGGTACCGATTCAGAGGGTATGCCGATATTTGACCGGGCGGAGACGTCCGATCTTTTTCGGTTACTGTTCGCAAAGCTTGTAAGTAACGGGGTTTTCGCTGATCCGGGAGATTGTTTTCAAGTCCTCGCCGCAGAAGGACTTACTATAAGTGTCCGCCCGGGTTTCGGACTTATACAGGGAGCTTTCGCCTATGATGAGGCAGCGGAGACATTCACCCTCGCAACGGCTCCTCAACAGTATGCGAGAATCGACCGCATTGTCCTTCGGGCAAATTACGCGAACCGTTGCTGTGAGATCGTAGTAAAAACCGGAGACGTAGCGGCGAACCCGGTACCGCCTGAGCTTTTACAGCCGGCGAGCGGCGATTATTACGAGCTTTCACTTGCGACGATCCTTGTAAGTGCGAACGCGACGGCGGTTACACAGGCAAATATTACAGATACCCGCGGAGATAGTACCGTCTGCGGATATATTACACAGCTTATCGACCACCTTGACACCTCAGTCTTTAATGCACAGCTCAATGCATTTTATGAAGAGTACAGGAAAAAAGCTAACGCAGACCTTGCAGACGGAATACGCCGAAGGGATGCGGAATTTGAATCTTTTCAGAGCGCCTTTATTACATGGTTCAACAGCATTAAAGATCAACTAAGTACAGATCAAGCGGGGCATCTGCAAAACCAGCTGGACGCCCTCAAGGAAAGACACGACAAGGACATCGACAGTGTAACAAAAAAACTCATCACGCTAACCGTAACCACTGACGATGACGAGCTAATCGGCGATAGTGTCAAGGTGACTAAGGGCGTCACGACGCTAGAACAAACATTTGATGCGTCAAAATCGCTAGCATTTCACCTACCGGAATTGGGCACATGGAAGATCACAAACACGAATCCAGATCATAGCGGGAGTAGTGAGATCACGTGCGAGATGTACGGACGCTATAGCGTGGCTCTTTCGGGTGGGTTTAACTGGAAAAAATGGGCAGCGGCTGGCGGACTAAGTGCAGACGTATATGCCTCTTTTAATGATGTTCTGGCGGATGAAAAGGCAATCCGGCAGTTAATGACGAAACACGCATCGGCGGACATTCTGGCGAACGCGGTCATTAAAGACCGTGCAGGATTTCGAGCTAAAATTACCGCTTCAAAAAATACCATGAAATGGATTGGGTTGCGGGATTACATCTGTGACAAATTACTAGCAGATGCAGGGACGCAGGAGGATCTCCTTGCGTCCGATCATTGGCGGTACATCCTCAAAGACAGAGTACCATATATGACTAGTGATACGGCTCCGTATGGAGAGGTGGAAACTACGGCATCGGCGATGGCGCCGTACTATGCATATAAGGCGTTTTCATTACCCCCGAATCAAGACAGGGACTCATGGGCTGCTCCTGTCGGCGAGCAGCGTATCGGTTACCGATTTACCACCCCGATCTGCGTTAAACGTGTGGCGCTTACAAACAGAGTTCAGGGCGGGACGGCTAATAGATGCGTCAAGGATTTTGTCCTGGTTGCGTCTAACGATGGAAAAACGTGGGACGAACTTGGGCGGTTTACAGGTAAAAATTACGAAGGAACGGAAGCGCACACAGATCATTTCGATCTGAAAAACGATAAATACTATCTGCACTATGCCTTGCGGGTTCTCTCGTCACATGACGCTATCTATGTCGGTATCGGCAGACTGAATTTTTACGGACGTTCCCTGAACATCTCTGTCCCTGCTATGACAAGCGACACTGCCCCGTGGGGGAAGATCATTTATTCATCACAATGGGACGGCGGTTCTTCCGCAGGTCGTCAAGCGTTTTCCGGGGCGGATTCTTCGTGGTATCCGAGCCCTAGTGATTCGTCCGGAAAAGCCTATATAGGCTATGTCTACCCCACCCCGACACGAGTGAGGCAGGTGACCTTTATTTGCCATAACGGCAATCAGCCCGAAACGTGCGTAGTTGAGCGATCGGACGATGGGGAACGCTGGGAAAAGGCATCCGATGAGATTCGAATCACGGTTGATAATGAAACAAAAATTCTCAACGTGGACGCCTCTCCTGCCCGCTACTGGCGCATCCGGAACGTGAGCGGGGCTATTTATATCGCCAATCAAGGCGGGTTTAATTTACGAAAAGTGCAGTTCTACGGAAACGACTACTCCGAGCGAGATGATCGGACGTATATCTACGATCACGGGGTAGAGGTACTCCCGATCACCACTACGGGAGCAAAAAATCCGGATGTTATCACGCTTAGCGCTGTATCCGGAGCGAAAGCTAATGCAGACGTGACAAGTGCGAAGCGTCTACGGGCAAGCGTGGGAGCAAACGCAAGCGGGACGGTACGCCTTGTGTGCGGTTCTGCATTTAAAACGATAACCGGTGCAGACATGCCAAATAATGCGCATCTGGATATCTCATCTGTAAACGGTTCGGCGGATGTGGGCGTAGATATGACGTCGGCAGGCGTGTTTGACGTGGCTGAGATGTGGCTGGAGTAAGGGGGAAAGAATGATTCTGTTCGTAAATGAAAAAGGCGAAATCAAAGATATCGACAGTACAGAGGACAAGAGTCTAAAGGAGTTAGAAATCACAGGGAACAACCCCTTTGAGGGCTGGTCGGATGCCCGTATCAGGTGTTACAGGGTGGAGGTTGAGGGTGGCGAGGTAACCATGATGACGCCTTATGTAAGCAGCACCATACTGGATCATATCGATTATCTAGGGCATGGGACGGAAAGGGTTGCCGAAAACATTATCAATACTCAGATGGCACTTACAGAAACGTTCGAGCGGTCCGCTGCAAACGCCGATCAACTGACTACATCGGAGGTGGCTATGACGGAGCTATATGAAGCGATTCTGCAACTAAACGAGCATATCGATGAGCTTTTAGCAAAGCTGGGGGAAGGAGAAGGAAATGGCTAAGATTTATGCGGATTTAATACGCAAAGGAAAGAAAACTCTGGAGGATGTTCCCGAAATTTTGCGTGAGAAGGTAAAAAAACTCTTGGAGGAAACAGCATGATGGATTTTATGCTTTCCTTATACATTAACTTTTCAAGAAAAGGAGGATTTATGATGGCAGTAATTTATGCAACACTCATCATCAAGGGAAGGAAAACGTTTGCACAGGTGCCGAGCATCTTGAAGGAGAAAGTCAGACAGGTGCTAATCGATCTTGATATGGAGGAGCTGGCGAAAGAGTGAGTAAGAAGGAGGGCGGGCACGGATGCCCGCTCTTCTACTAAAAGGGAAAAAAATGAATGAGTTAGTTAGCACAGAGGCGGTTGTGCTCGCCGTATTCTCGAGTACAGGGCTTTGGACCCTGATAAATAACGCTTATCAGAGTAGAGCCGGGAAAAAGAGTGTCGAGCAGACCGCTTTACTCGGGCTCCTTCACGATCGAATTTATGAGCAGTGCTCAAAATATATCGCGAGGGGGGATATCTCATCCGAGGAGCACGAAAATCTCTGGTATATTTATAAACCCTATAAGGAATTAGGCGGTAACGGAACCGGAGATAGGCTATGGGCGGAGGTCAACCGCCTACCACTAAAAGAGGAGGAAAAAAAGAATGGAGAAGGCAAGTATCGTAAGGAAGCTCACAAGTAGAAAATTTTGGCTATCAATAGCCTCTTTCGTCTCTATGATCGTAATAGCGACCGGAGGCACAGAGAGTACTGCTTCACAGATTGCTGCGCTCATTATGGCGGGTGCGACAGTTATTGGATATGCGATCGGAGAGGGGCTCGCAGACGCAGCGCACCCCTCGAATGCTGAGTCGGAGGTAGGGGAAGATGCTTAAAGGTATCGACGTCTCTGCGTGGCAGGGTAATATTAATTGGAAAGCCGTAAAGGAGTCTGGGATCGGGGCGGTTATCCTCCGCGCCGGATATGGCAAGGATAATTACGATCAGAAATATGCACCGAACGCAGAGGCTCTTATCGAGCTTAATATCCCAGCGGCAATATATTGGTTTTCCTACGCTTATACGATCGATATGGCGCGAATGGAGGGGAGATATGCGGCTCTTGCGGCGCAAAAGAAATTTGGCACCCGGAAAATCCCTGTAGCCTTCGATTTCGAGTATGATAGCGTAAGCTATGCGGAGAAAAAGGGCGTACACATCGACAAGGCTACGGCTACGGCGTATGCGATCGCATTTTTGACTGCGGTAAAGGAGCTCGGCTATACGCCAATGCTTTATACCAATATCGGCTATCTCCGCAATTACTTCGACTTCGATGCAATCAAGACGGCGGTGCCGGAGACGCTTTTATGGCTTGCGGCGTGGACGGCTACGATCCCGAAAGCGTATAAGGATATGGCGGTGCTTTGGCAGTACTCGAGCAAGGGGAGTGTCCCCGGGATCAGAGGTAATGTGGATATGGATGAGGTATATACAGACTTTACGCCCATAAAAGTCGAGTCCGTGTCCACAAAGAAGCCGAAGGCGAATCAAATGCGCGTAACTGCGTCGACCCTCAATATCAGAAAGGATCCGACGGTCAATTCTGACGATCTCGGAGATCTGCCGAAAGGCGCAATCGTTACGGTCGATAAGATCGAAAACGGGTGGGCTCATTTCGAGGGGTGGCTCTCAGCGAGCCACCTTAAATAATGAGGTGGGCTGTGACTCTCGCCGCTATATTCGCAATGGTTTTAACCGGGCTCTTTACCCTCGGGGTATACGCAGTCACGGCGGCGTGGGCTTCAATATTTAAGGAGTAACAAAAAGGGCTCGGAGGGTCTATCTCCCCGGGCTCTTTTTGGTTATAATGACGGCAGAAAGAGGGTGCGAATGCTAAAGATAGGAAATACCCCTGTAATAATTAAGTTTGTGTTCCATAGGCTAACCGCCGAAAATCCGCACTCCACTTATGTCTGCATAAATAAAGGGGAGGCTTACGCTCCCCCGGAGATAGCGGATCGCTCTATCGTTATCGACGACGATATCGGAGAGGTTATCCGTAAAATCTTATATTGATCTCTTTTGTCCGGCTATCCGCCTCGATTCTCTCTATAAGGTCGTGGGAGATAGGCGCCTTTTCGTCCATAGGCGCGTCGCTTTTAAGGATACCGAGGACGTGACGGCACC